>ENA-OQCE01000111-OQCE01000111.1-human-gut-metagenome-genome-assembly--contig:-NODE-111-length-37667-cov-5.038839_pt1 | contig 37667 bp, 38 predicted proteins | sample MGYA00242495_ERZ504572 | MGnify/ENA primary metagenome ERZ504572 (study PRJEB26092, sample SAMD00036228) | human gut metagenome | host: Homo sapiens | study: EMG produced TPA metagenomics assembly of... | reverse complement strand
TTTTGTTTTCTTACTTTTCCTTACTCTTTTTTTAGCAAATACTGGCTTTTTCTGAAAATAGATTTTTGTTTTTGTCATTAAAAACCTGCCTCCGTGTTTATGACGGAAAGCAGGTTTTCTTTCGAATCTGTTAGATTTTATTTTTTATGCTACAAGTTTCATCTCCCGCAGAATGCGGTATACGAGATAACAGATCAGCGCTGCACAGACCAGTTTGAACAGAAGCGGAACGACGGCGAACACGATTTTAAATCCAAGCCAGATCACGCCGATCGGGAGAAGAATAGTGGCGCATGCGCCGAGGACTTTTCCTCCAAATTTCAGCAGCAGTCCGACGATCCCAAATAAAATTCCAATTCCGCAGAGCAGACCAAAACAGGTTGCCAGCATGACTAATGTAACTAACATCGTGATCCCTCCTTGTCTTTTTCTCTATGTGTTCCACTTGCTGTGGATGTTTCCGTATCTTTCTTACAAACCATATTGTAGCACTTTTTTTCCAGCAAAACAACGGGGAAGACGTGGAAGAATTTCTTAAGTTTTTCTTTACACCGATCGAGTGAAACCTAAAAAAGGACAGACAACGCTGCACTTCTGCAAAATTGTCTGTCCTGTAAATCACAAAATTTTCTTTACTCTTCTGTTGTCTCTTCCTCAGCCTGCGGCTCAACCTCAAGACCAAGCTCTTCCAGCTGTACTGCGTCAACCGGTGACGGAGCCTCGGTCATCAGACAGGAAGCATCTTTTACCTTCGGGAATGCGATGACGTCGCGGATGCTGTCCTCTTTTGCCATCAGCATCACAAGACGGTCCAGTCCGTAAGCCAGTCCGGCGTGAGGCGGAACTCCGTATTTGAAAGCATCCAGAAGGAAACCAAATCGCTCATGTGCCTGTTCCTTTGTGAAACCAAGCATCTCAAACATTTTCTCCTGCACATCGTTCTGGTGAATACGAACGCTTCCTCCTCCGATCTCAGTGCCGTTCAGGACGATATCGTAAGCTTTTGCACGAACTGCGCCCGGATCGGTGTCCAGAAGCGGCAGATCCTCGTCCATCGGCATGGTGAACGGGTGATGCATTGCGGTGAAACGGTTCTCCTCATCGGACCACTCCAGAAGCGGGAACTCGGTAATCCATACGAAACGGTACTCGTTCTTGTCGAGCAGTCCCATCTGCTCTGCCAGTTCCAGACGAAGTGCGCCAAGAACGTTCCAAACAATCTTGTTGCGGTCTGCTGCGAAGAGAAGAAGGTCTCCAGCCTGTCCGTCCATGGCTTTGATGAGGGCTTCCATCTGCTCCTCTGTCATAAATTTGGAGAAGGAAGATTTCCAGCTTCCATCCTCATGGATTGCAATGTATGCAAGACCTTTTGCACCGTAACCTTTCGCAAACTCAACGAGCTTGTCGATTTTCTTTCTCGGCATTGCGCCCTGTCCCTTTGCGTTAATACCGCGGACAGAACCGCCGTTTTCAAGTGCGCCCTTAAATACAACGAACTCGGTATCTTTTACGGTCTCGGAAACATCAACCAGCTCCATACCGAAACGCAGGTCCGGTTTGTCGGAACCGAAACGGTTCATAGCCTCTTTCCAGGTCATTCTCTGGATCGGGAGCTGTACCTCAACGCCGAGCACCTCTTTGAACAGGTGTGCCAGCAGTCTCTCATTGACATCGATAACATCATCTACATCAACGAAAGCAAGCTCCATATCGATCTGGGTGAACTCCGGCTGACGGTCGGCACGCAGGTCCTCGTCACGGAAGCATTTTACAATCTGGATATAGCGGTCATAGCCGGAGCACATCAGAAGCTGTTTGAACAGCTGCGGAGACTGCGGCAGTGCATAGAAGCTGCCCGGATGAACACGGCTCGGTACCAGATAGTCTCTGGCGCCTTCCGGTGTGGATTTCGTCAGCATCGGGGTTTCGATCTCAAGGAAACCTTCTTTTGACATGAACTCACGGGTGAGCATTGCCACCTTGCTTCTCATAATCAGGTTTCTCTGGATGTCCGGGCGGCGCAGATCCAAGTAACGGTATTTCAGACGGAGCTCTTCTCTCGTCTTGGAATCCTCCTCGATCGGGAACGGCGGGGTTTCTGCCTCGGAAAGAATGCGTAAGGACTCAGCCTTTACTTCGAGCTCTCCTGTTGCCAGATTTTCATTGACAGCACCGGAGCGGGCCATAACTTCACCTTCTACGGCGATGACGAACTCGCTGCGCAGTTTTGCTGCTTTCTCAAAACCTTCCTCACTGATCGGGCCGTTCTCAAAGATAATCTGCATAATACCGCTTCTGTCACGCAGATCGACGAAAATAATTCCGCCTTTATTACGGCTCTTCTGTACCCAGCCCATCAGGGTTACTTTTTTTCCGATATCTGCTTTTGTGACTTCCGCACAGCGGCAGGTTCTCTTCAGGCCTTTCATGGATTCAGCCATTTTCTTGTTCCTCCTATTTGGAACTGCGGACACAAAGAATCTGCATCCGCAGCACATCGTTTTTTCATGCGATTACTATTATTGGATATTCCTTACATTTTGTCAACAAAAAATTCTTCGATCTCAGTGTAGCCCTCGCTGGCAAGCTGCTCTTTCTGGAATTTCTTGTTCTTCTTCATCACGGCGATGTTGATGGCCGTGCCTTCACTTCTCTCTTTTGTCGCCTGCTGAATGATCTTCTGCATTCCCTCTGCCGGCATGTTTTTCTCGATCAGGTACGCTTTTTTCTTCTGCGCGCCCGGGATCTGGTATCTCTCTCAAGCAGAAGCATAACGATACGCTCAAATCCGATGGAGAATCCGCATGCGCAGGTCTGGTTTCCGGTGAATTTTCCGATCATTTCATCGTAGCGTCCGCCGCCTCCGACAGATCCGCCGTACTCATCCATAGCGATCTCGAAGATCGGTCCGGTGTAGTAGGACATTCCGCGCACCAGAGTCGGATCGAAAGCGATCTTGAATTCTGCGGTCTTCACGGCATTGACACTGTCGATGATGGTCTTCAGGCCGTCTGCGTACTCTTTGTCAAGGAATCCCTCAAGTTTCTCACGGCAGTACTCTACGCCTGCGGTATCCGGGGTGATCTCCTCGAACATTTTCAGGTATTTCTCTACGGACTCTTTTGCAAAGCCGGCTTCCTCGAGCTCTTTGGCAACGCCCTCAAAACCGATTTTATCCATCTTATCGAGGATAATAAATACGGTGTCATAGGACTCCTCCGGGAATCCGCTGTAGGCTGCCATTGCTTTTAAGATACGGCGGTCATTGATACGGATCGTAAAGTTCTTGAAGTCCAGTTTTCCAAGCAGTGTGGTGGTAGCAAGGATCAGCTCAATCTCTGCGAGGTTGGTCGGCTCGCCGAGGATATCGATATCGCACTGCATGAACTGGCGGTATCTTCCTCTCTGCGGACGGTCTGCACGCCATACATTTCCCATCTGAAGTGCTTTGAACGGGGACGGAAGCTCGTTTGCGTTGTTGGAATAGTAACGGCAGAGCGGAACGGTCAGGTCATAACGCAGGCCGCTGTCTACGAGATCGTTTTCTTTCTCAGCGGTCTCGAGTTTCAGCTTCTCTCCTCTTTTTAAGATCTTGAAAATCAGTTTCTCATTCTCGCCGCCCTGTTTGCTGTTCAGGTTTTCGATGTGCTCCACGCATGGGGTCTCCATGGAGGTAAAGCCGAAGGTCCGTAAGTTTCCTTGATCAGACGGATCACGTAGTCACGGATTGCCATTTCTTTCGGTAAAATATCTTTCATTCCGGTAACCGGTTTCTTCTTTAATGCCATTTTCTGTTTTCTCCTTTATGATTTCCTGGATCAATTCATCGACATCAGAAAGCTCGATCGCTTTCCGGCTGCCGCTGTGGATCACTCTCTGAAATGCCAGGAACATTTTCAGATCGAAATTTTTGACTTCTTCTGCCATAAGCTCCATCGCCTGTTCCTGCGTAAACGCGCTCCGGTACGGGCGGTCGGAGGTCAGTGCGCAGTACACATCGCAGATACGCAAAATACGCGCCCCAAACGGAATCTTTTCTCCTGCCAGATTCGCAGGATATCCTGTTCCGTCATAATTTTCATGGTGGTACAGAATGCTCTCCAGCACAAAATCGGAGTATCCGCGTCCCTGCAGCAGCTCATATCCCAGTGTGGGATGGGTCCGCACAAAGCGCATCTCCTCGACAACGAGCGTATCCTGTTCTTCTACGTAATTCTCCAGGACAACCTTTCCGATGTCGTGGAGAACGCCCGCTTTTGCAAGCTCATAGCAAATTTCTTTTTCATACCCCAGTTCCCGCGCAAGATCGTAAGCCAGATTACTCACTTCCATGCCGTGGATGAGCTGTTCGGTCAGGGTATATCGCAGCATGTGAAGCTGCTGACTGGATTTTTTTTTCATTTTGGCAGATACTTCTCCATTCCGATACGCTTTCTCTCGATCATCTCATCGATACGCTCCACATAATTTTTCAGATCCTTCACATTTTCCACCCGCTCAATGCGCTCTCCGTGGTCAAACACGAATTTCGTGGATGCTCCGGCTCCTGCAGCCAGAATGGACTGTTTTTCTTCCATAATGAGAATGTTGTAAATACCGGCCTTTCCTTCCCGGGAATAACCTACATTCTCAAAGTTTCCCGCCATATTTTTCTGGCGGTACATGTAATACGGCCCCATCTCCATGCGATGTGCGCTGTCCATCGTCATTTTCATGATCTCAGCGGAATTTTCAAACGAGATTTCCTGATATTTGTCTTTGAACAAATTGAGTCTCGTCGCACGCTTCAATGCAAGGGAATGGACCGTCAGGGAATCCGGGTTCAGCGCCTCCACTTTTTCCAGGGTATGCGCCACTTTTTCCCTGTCCTCGCCCGGCAGACCAACGATCAGATCCATGTTGATGTTGTCGAAACCAAGGTCACGCGCCATGCGGAACTTCTCTTCAATCTCCTCCACCGTATGATGGCGTCCGATCAGATCCAGTGTCTCCTGGTTCATCGTCTGCGGGTTAATCGAAATACGAGTCACCGGGAATTTGCGGATGGCCTTTAAGACCTCCTCATGGATCGTATCCGGCCGTCCTGCCTCCACGGTAAACTCCTGCACCTGATCCATCGGGAAGAGCTCTGTCACCTTCGAAAGCAGACGTTCCATCTGTGCTGCATTCAGCGTCGTCGGCGTTCCGCCTCCGATGTAGATCGTATCAAGTGTATAGTCTTTCATACGCTCGCTGATGAAGGTCAGCTCTTTGATCAGCGCATCCAGATACGGATCTACCATATGGGCCCAGCGGCTTAACACATGGGAACCGAAGGAACAGTACAGACAGATGCTCGGACAGAATGGAATGCCGATGTACAGGCTGTAGCCGTGCTCGTAGTCGATCGTCTTTAAAATATCCTTTTCCCGGTTGGCAATCGTGATTGCAAGTGCCGTCTTTTCCGGGCTGGTGTAGTAGGTCTCGCGCATGTATTTCGCAATCTCTACATTTGTTTTGCCCTCTTCCAGCATCTTCATCGGAATTTTCGTCGGACGGATGCCGGTGAGATCGCCCCACGGAAGTTCTTTTCCGCTCACTTTCGAGAGCGTGCGATAGACCATCCGTTTCAGGACATTTTTCGTTTCGTGGCGGTCTTTTTCATATTCCACCGCCTCACACGCGGCAGAAAGCTCTTCGTGCTTCTCATTTTCTATGGAAAAGCAGATCTGGTCTGCCGCGTACAGGATCTTATCATAATATGCAAATTCCCCGTCCGGCGCTCCATCCTCTTCGTACCACGAGGTGATCTCGCAGCCGGGATAGAATGCCTTGATCAGGGAATACACATCGTATTCAAAATCTTTTCTGTTAAAACAAAGGCTGATATTAAGCAAGGGGATTGTACCTCTTTTCATGTTCAATCGTAGTTTCATCGTTGTGGCCCGGATACACGGTCACATCCCCGGGAAGCTCTTTTAACAGGCGCTTGACCGACGCGGTCAGCTCTCTGCCGGAGGATGTCGGGAAGTCGTATCTTCCGTAGGACTCGCAGAACAGCGTATCACCGGAAAAAAGTGTTTTCGCTGCCGGAATATAGTAGCAGACACCGCCTGCCGTGTGCCCCGGTGTCGCAAGAACGTGGATTTCAAAATCTGCGAGATGCAGCACATCGCCCTCTTTTACGGTTTTGTCCGCCTGCATCGTGTACGGTTTGCTCCAGAGCCCGGAAAGATTTTCCTTTGGATCCCCCAGCAGGTGCTGCTCTTTTTCATGGACATAGACCGGGATATGGTACTTTTTCCGCAACGCATCCGCTGCCAGCATATGGTCGAAATGGCCATGGGTCAGCAGAATGGCCTCCGGGTCGCCGTCGATCTCGTCGATCTGGCGTTCAATCTCCAGCGGCGAATCGCCCGGGTCCACGATCAGCACCTTCTGGCTGTCCGGATTTTCCACAACGTAGCAGTTTGTCGAGAGCATTCCAAGTGCCCGGTAATTTACCTTTATCATACGCTTTTCTCCTTTTTATCCTCTCGATCTCTGAATATCGATCACGCTCTCCACCTGGCGCACCTTCTCGATGATGCTGTTCAGCTCTTCGTTGTTGTGCACGTCGAACGTCACATCGATGGAAGCCGTTCCCTGCTTGCTCGTTCTCACGTTCATCGCCGCAAGGTCGATCTTCCGCTCGGTAAAGATCTTGGAGATATCCACCAGAAGACCGGTACGGTTGTTTGCGTAAACGCTGATCTCCACGGTATAGAGAGAGCCGCCGTTGTCCTCTGCCTGCCATTCAGCATCAATGAGGCGCACCCGCTCAGATTCCGGCAGATTCAGGACATTGACACAGTCGGTGCGGTGAATGGTCACGCCGCGTCCTCTTGTGACAAAGCCCACGATCTCATCGCCCGGGATCGGATTGCAGCATTTTGAGAAGCGAACTGCCACATCGTGGATACCGCGCACGACGATGCCGCCCTTGCTCTTTCCAACCGGCAGAACCTTCTCTCCGGATGCCGCTTCGAGCACCTGCTCGTCGGTGATCTCTTTTTTATGCTGCTTTTCGTACGTCTCAATCAGCTTGTTGAGGACCTGGCCCTCTTTTAAGCCGCCGTGGCCGATGGCCGCAAGAACGGAATCCCAGTCGCGGAAGCCGTACTTTCTCATGACAGCCTCTTCGTACATCGGTTTCGTATAGATTCCAAGGTTTTTGCCCTTCAGCTTTGCATAGCTGGTGAGCATTTCCTTGCCTTTGACGATGTTGTCCGTCTTGTTCTGCTGGCGGAACCACTGGTTGATGCGGCTCTTTGCCTGGGAACTCTTCGCAATTTTCAGCCAGTCGCGGCTCGGTCCCTTGGAGTTCTGCGAGGTGATGATCTCGACGCGGTCTCCGTTGTGAAGTTCCGTCTCGATCGGCACGAGTTTTCCGTTGACCCTCGCTCCGACCATCTTGTTGCCGACCGCACTGTGGACGGAGTAAGCAAAGTCGATGGCACAGGAGCCGACCGGAAGCGTTTTGACATCGCCCGCCGGGCTGAAACAGTAAACATTGTCGGCAAACAGGTCGAGATCGCTCTTTAAGAGGTTCATGAACTCATGGTTGTCTGCCATGTCCTGCTGCCACTCCAGAATCTGGCGCAGCCAGGTCAGTTTTTCCTCTTCCTGCTCCGGTCCCGGTTTCTTGCCGTCGGAGGCCTCTTTGTATTTCCAGTGTGCAGCGATACCGTATTCTGCAATCCGGTGCATCTCATAAGTACGGATCTGAATCTCAAACGGCTGTCCGTTCGGTCCGATCAGGGTTGTATGCAGGGACTGGTAACGGTTTGGCTTCGGCATCGCAATGTAATCTTTGAAACGGCCCGGGATCGGCGTGTACATTTCATGGATGACACCGAGCGCTGCATAGCAGTCTTTGACGGATTCCACGATGATGCGGACCGCAAAGAGGTCATAGATCTGATCCAGCGTCTTGTGCTGGTTGACCATCTTTTTGTAGATGCTGAAAAAGTGCTTGATTCGTCCGTTGACATCTGCCTCAATGCCGGCCTGGTGGATATGACGGGTCACCTCTTTTACGATCGCATCGACAAACTCCTGCCGCTGCTCCCGCTTCATGCTGACCTTCTGCACCAGTTCATAGTACGCATCCGGCTCCAGATATTTCAGAGAAAGGTCATCGAGTTCGACCTTGATCTTGGAAATACCGAGGCGCTGTGCGATCGGGGCATAAATATCCATCGTCTCACGCGCTTTTTTCTTCTGCGTCTCCGGCGACCAGTACTGTGCAGTCCGCATGTTGTGCAGACGGTCCGCCAGTTTTACCAGAATAACACGGATATCCTTTGCCATCGCAAGGAACATCTTTCTCAGGTTTTCTGCCTGCTCCTCGACCTTATCCGCAGAATATTTCAGCTGTGCCAGCTTCGTGACACCGCTTACAATCAGGGACACCTCCGGGCCGAACTCCTCGGTCAGCTCTTCTTCGGTCATGACGGTATCTTCGACAACGTCGTGCAGAAGGCCTGCCGCGATCGACTCCTTGTCGAGCTCCAGATCTGCCAGGATAATTGCCACACAGAGCGATGGATGATGTACGGTTCCCCGCTCTTTCTTTTCTGGTCCTTATGTGCATCCGCTGCCACGCGGTATGCTTTTTCGATCAGGGAAATATCGTCCGATGGATGATATTTTTTCACAGAAGCGATCAATTCCCCGTATAATTCCTCCGGACTTGTAAAATCGTCCGTCTTGCGGATTCTGGCTTCTGCCGCCGCCACATCCTTCTTTAATTCTTCTTCACTGATTCTTTTCTCTTCTTCCATATGTATCCTCCGCTCTCATGATTAACCCCTGCGTTTCGTTGGATACGTTATTTGCCATCGTAACGGATGACAGATTTTACATCATATTTTGCCAGTTTTTCGCGTCCTTTTAAGCCGGCAAGCTCCATCAGGAACACGATTCTGGTTACTTCGCCGCCGAGGCGCTCGATCATTTTTGCACAAGCCTCCACGGTACCGCCGGTTGCAATCAGTCGTCGATGATGACTACCTTCTGGCCCGGTTTGATGGAGTCTTTGTGCATCTCGATCGTTGCGCTGCCGTACTCCAGGTCATAGCTCTCCTCGACGGTCTCCAGAGGAAGTTTTCCTTTTTTACGGATCGGCACGAACGGTTTGTGCAGATTGTAAGCAATCGGCATACCGAAAATGAAGCCGCGGGACTCGGTTCCGCAGATTACATCACAGTCTACTTCTTCTACAAAATGCTGCATCTCATCTATGGCAAGCTGCAGTCCGTCTGCGTCCTGCAGGATACTCGTTACATCTCTGAAAATAATACCCGGTTCCGGGAAATCCGGAATACTTCTTACGTAATCCTCTACTTTTTTCATAAAATATTCCTCCGTTTCGTCAAGGTTTGACAATTCACCTTACAGTATAGCATCAATATTCTTCTGCGTCAATTTTGTTTCCGATAGAAAACAGGGCAGAAAAATCAGGTATTTGCGGCTTTTCTGCATCTTTAAAAATAACTCTGGATATTGATCTGTAATTTGTCGCGTCCGTTCCACGTATCGATCGACGGATAGTACGCTACCGAGAGGGTTGGATGTGCATCCACGTATGCGGCGAACGCTTCTCCCTCGCCGAAATAGACACCATCCATCTGGTATCCGCCCGCATCGGCAAGCTGTACTTTCACCACGTTTCTATTCTTTCCAAAAATGCGGTAATTTAATACAGTCAGTCCTTTCTGTGCGAACAGCGGTTTCGTGTTGCCTTTTCCGAACGGCTCCAAGAGACTTAACTGGCGGATCAGATTTTTGGTGATGTAGGTGATCGGCATCGGCACATCGATCACAACTTTTTCGACGAAATCCTCTTCCGTCAGCATGGAATTATCGTTCAGTGCCCGGCGGAACGGTTCGATCATCTCCTCTCCTGCGAGGGAAAGGCCCGCAGCCATCGGGTGGCCGCCGAATTTCGTCATCAGTTCTTTGCATTTGCAGAGCTCCTCATACATCGAATACGCTTCGATCGAGCGGCCGGAGCCCTTGACGCCCTCCTCACTTCTGGTGAGTACGAAGGATGGTTTGTGGAAGTGCTCCCGCAGGCGACCTGCGATGATTCCGGCAAGGCTCTCGTGGCAGTCCGGCAGATAGACGACGAGACTTTGTCGTTCTGCAGCGGGGAGGTTTCCACGAGCTCGATTGCTTTCGCCTCACCCTGCGCGTCAGCTCTTTGCGGCTTTCATTCAGGTCTTTCAAGTCCCCGGCAAGCTTTGCGGCCTCCTCACGTGTCTTTGCGCAGAGCAGTTTTAACGAATGCTCCGCCGTGTCAAGCCGTCCCGATGCGTTGATGCACGGGCCGAGAACGAAGCCGATGTGATACGGTGTCACGTTTTCCGCCTCGATGCCCTGCACACGGATCAGCTCCTGCAGGCCGAGGTTCTGCGTTTTATGGAGCGCCCGAAGGCCGGCTTTTACAAAAATCCGGTTTTCTCCCTGCAGATCCATCACATCACCGATCGTCGCAATGGCGACAAATTCCAGAAAGCGGAAGCTGTGCTCCTTTGGAATACCTGCTTTTGCCTCCATCGTCTGGATCAGTTTCCATGCGACGGCCGCACCGCAGAGGCCCGGAAACGGATAGGAACAGTCTTTCTGTTTCGGATTGACAACCGCGTCCGCTGGCGGCAGGATGTAGCGGCGTTCTCCGTTTTCATCCTCCTCAAACGGAACCTCGTGGTGGTCCGTCACAACAACCGTCATGCCAAGTTCTTTTGCCAGACGGATCTGACTGCCCGCCGCGATGCCGTTGTCACAGGTGACGATCGTGTCCCGCCCCTCATCCGCGGCAAACTGCACAAGATGCTCATTTAAGCCGTATCCGTCTGCAATCCGGTCCGGGATACGCACATCCGCATCGGCACCGAGATCTTTTAATCCGGTCAGCAGAATATACGTTGCCGTAACACCGTCGATGTCGTAGTCCCCGATGATGCGGATCGGCTTTTTCTCCCGAATTTTTTCAGCGATCAGATCTGCCGCGCGCTCCATATCCTTCATCAGCAGCGGATCGTGGAGCTGCTCCAGATCACCGAAGAGATACTCTTCGATCTCTTTCTCCCCGGTCACATCCCGGTTCCGGATCAGGCGGGCGATGACGGGATCGATGCCGAACCGGTCCGCAATTGCCTGGAAATCGGCGCGTTTTGCCGAAACTACCCAGCGTTCTTTCTTCATATGTTCTCCTCTTTCCTGTTAGCAGGAAACGCCGGACTTTTCCGGTCCGGCGTTTCTCTTTTTATGGTTTTTGCTGCTTTTATTTATTTTTTGTCTTATTCTGTACTGCTTTGGACGGCACATATTTGTTTTTTCCAACGTGCTTCATCACATACCACAGGGCACCTGTGATGCAGACAGAAGTGTAAGCTCCGCATACGATACCAACCATCAGAGGTGCTGCAAAGTCGCGGATGGAAGAAACTCCCATCACGAACAGAACAAAGATGGTGATAAAGGTGGTGAGGGAACTGTAAATGCTTCGGGTCAGGGTGTCCGTGATGCAGCGGTCAACCAGGGACTCGATCGGCTCTCTCTTTAACTCCGGCAGATTCTCACGGATACGGTCGAAGATGACGATCGTACTGTTGATGGAATAGCCGAGGATCGTCAGCATACACGCGATAAAGGTGCTGCCGACCGAAATACGGGATACCACATAGAATCCGAATACAATGGCGATATCGTGCATCAGTGCAAGGATGGCACTCGATGCGAAACGGATGTCGCGGAAACGGATCCAGATGTACAGCAGCATGCAGACTACAGCGATGATAACTGCTTTCATCGCATTCTGGCTCATTTCTTTACTTACAGTAGAAGAAATGTTGTCGAAAGTGATTTCAGAAGTATCGACACCGAAATTGTCTGCCATTGCCTGGTAAACCTGCTCACGCTCTTCCAGAGTCAGAGAACGTGTTTTGATGATGACATTGTTGCCTCCGACAACCTTTGTCATCTGAATATTGGAATCTTTTGTCACGCCTTCCACAACCGGCTCTACCTCTTTGTCCAGCTCTTCGATGGAGTAATCCTCGTTGAACGGAACGTTGATGGAAGTACCGCCCTTGAAGTCAAGGCCGAAGTTCAGTGCGCTTCCCTTTGTCTGATGCATGAAAATCATGCTGGCCGGAACGGCAAGCAGCAGAATGCAGGAGATCGTGAAGAAGATCTTTCTCTTTTCCACAAATGGAAATCCCTTGCGCTCTTTCTTGGTTCCGTAGTATTTCGCATCCTTCAGTCCCATACCGTACAGGCTGTTGACCAGCAGTCTGGAAACAACCATGGCGCTGAACATGGAAAGAACAATACCAAGAGCAAGTGTCATGGCGAATCCGCGGACACTTCCGCTCGCAAGCGCATACAGAACAGCTGCTGCAATCAGGGTCGTCACGTTTCCGTCCAGGATGGCAGAAGCTGCCTTCTTGAATCCGTCGCGGATTGCCGCATGAACCGTCTTTCCGGCACCGATCTCCTCCTCGATACGGGCATAAATGATAACGTTCGCATCGACCGCCATACCGATCGACAGGATAACACCTGCGATACCAGGCAGGGTCAATGTCAGGTCAAATGCATTTAAAGCAATCAGATTCAGCTCAACATAGATGAGCAGTGCCCATCCGGCAGCAATACCAGGCAGGCGATATACGATTGCAAGGAAAAGGATAATCAGTACAATGCCGATCGCTCCCGCTTTTACGCTGGTGGAAACAGCTGCAGATCCAAGCTGTGCTCCAACGACGCTGGAGTTGATCTCCTCAAGTTTCAGGGAAAGGGAACCGATACGGAGGGTGGATGCCAGGCTGGTTGCTTCATCCCAGTCCATGTTTCCGCCGGAGATGACTGCAGTACCATCGGAAATCACAGCGTTTACACTCGGTACACTGACGAATTTTTCATCATAGTAGATACCGATGCTCTTTCCTGCGCTGTAGGCTTCCTGGGTTGCGTCTGCAAATTTCTGTTTTCCTTCGTCGGTCATTTTCAGCTGAACGACGCTCTCGGTTGCTTTTGTGGTGGAGTTCTGCTGATGCATGGCTTCTGCGCTCTCCACATCTTTACCGGTCAGAACGACGGAGCCGTCCTCATCGAGCTCTTCGATAGTTTTTCCGTTCAGAACGTACTCGCCGGTCGAGCTGTCGTAGGTGTAGTTTTCTGTTCCGTCATCGTTGGTCTGTTTGATGAAATACAGGCTTCCCGGTTTACCCATCTCTTCCAGAATGGTGGTTGCATCGGTTGCACCCGGGATTTCAATGGTGATACGGTTGTCGCCCTGCAGATATACCTGTGCCTCTTCGCTGTACTGCTGCGCACGCTGTTCCAGCTTGTAGCGGGTATCTGACATTTCTTCGTCTGTCGGGTTGTCCTTTACGGCTGATAGGTAATGCTGACACCGCCGGACAGTTCCAGACCCAGGTTGATGTTCTTCATCGAACCGGTTCCGGTAGGACCCCATCCTTTGATCATCGTCCATCCAAGAAGCACTGTTACAATGGCTGCCAGGACGAGTGCGATGATACTCTGTTTCTTCTTCATCATGTCGCGATTTTCCTCTTTTCTTTAATCTTCGGCCAGAGCTGCCTTTATCATCAATGCACACTCGATCCGTTTCTGCTGCATCTTGCATCCGATCTCGTAAACATCGTTGATCTTACCTGTGAAATTGTAGGAGTTTGCCGCGCATCCGCCGCTGCAGTAGAACCGTGCAAAGCACTGGCTGCACTCCTTCTTGGAATAAACGTTGCATTTTTTGAATTCGTTGACAGTTTCTGTCTTTTTCACGCCTTCGTAAACATTTCCGAGGCAGAAATCTTCCTGTCCTACGAACTGGTGGCACGGATAGAAATCGCCCCACGGTGTTACCGCAAGGTACTCGGTTCCGGAACCGCAGCCGGAAAGACGTTTATAAACACATGGTCCGCCGGTCAGATCGATCATAAAGTGGAAGAAATTGAAGCCTCTTCCCTCTTTTTCTCTCTTGATCATCTCTCTTGCCAGAATGTCGTACTGTTCGAAGATCACCGGAAGGTCTTCCTCACGGATCGCATAGTCCTCGGTCGGAGGCGCTACAACAGGCTCAACCGAGATCTGCTTGAAGCCGAGGTCTGCCAGATGGAGAACATCAGCTGCAAAGTCTGTGTTGTAATGCGTGAAGGTTCCGCGCACATAGTATTTATCCTGATGACGAAGCTCAGCGAATTTTTGGAATTTCGGCACGATCAGATCGTAGCTTCCGGCACCTTTGCGGAACGGACGCATGTGATCGTGAACTTCTTTTCTTCCGTCGATACTTAATACGACGTTGCCCATCTCTTTATTGCAGAACTCCATGACCTCGTCGTTTAAGAGAACACCGTTGGTGGTCAGGGTGAAACGGAAGTTCTTGTTATGTAACTTCTCCTGTTCTCTTCCGTAGGCTACGAGCTGTTTTACAACATCCCAGTTCATCAGCGGTTCACCGCCGAAGAAATCTACCTCGAGGTTTCTTCTGCTGCCGGAGTTTGCGATCAGGAAATCAAGCGCTTTTTTGCCGACTTCCAGGGACATCAGTGCACGTCTTCCGTGATACTCGCCCTCTTCTGCGAAGCAGTAACGACAGGCAAGGTTGCAGTCGTGTGCAATGTGGAGGCAGAGTGCTTTTACGACGGTCGGACGGTTGGAAACTGATCAATTGCGTTTTCGTAAATGTCTTTTGTAAAGAGCATGCCGTTATCTGTAAGTTCCTGAATTTCTTCTCTGGCTTCGGTGATGTCCTGCTCGGCATATTTACTGCTAAGCGCCTCTGCTGCCTCTTCTGCATTTTTTCCTTCGTTCATGCAGGAAAGGACATCGTATACGCAGTCATCCACAACATGGACGGAGCCGCTGTTGACGTCCAGCACCATGTTGAAGCCATTGCTTTTATATAAATGTATCACTGTGGTATTCCTTTCTATAACTCTCTCTTTTTTTGATGTGCCTGGCAAAAAGAATGTTCCCAAATCCGGCGAAACCGGTTCTGGGAACACCTTTTACTCGTCCTTATGGATTACTTTTACTTATGCTCGCAGCTCTGGTTGCCTACGGTGCAAGAAGTCTTACATGCGGACTGGCAGGATGTCTGGCACTCACCGCATCCACCTTTTTTTACAGTGTTCTGTAAGCTTTTTGTATTTAAAGTTTTGATGTGTTTCATGGCACATTCCTCCTTCATTGTAGTTGACGCGCGACTTTTTTTATAGTCTTCGGCCATTAGCTCTTCCCATTATAGCATAGGTTTTTCAAATTTAAAAGTCTGTTTTTTGAAAAAATGTTCTGTTTTGTCCGCTTTTATCTGCCGTGTGCCGTCATTCCGCCTGCCATTCCGCCGACGGCACAGACTGCTGCCGCCCACAGAAGTCTTCCGGCTCCGGCAAATCCGCCCGGCAGGAAGACTGCGGAGACGATGATCAGAATGGCAAAATACACGATTCCAAAGCAGATGCCCCAGAGAAACCGCCGTTTTCCCGCCATGTTTCCTGCCATTCTTCCGCCGGAAAAGCTTGATGCCAGATAGATCACCACAATGCCCGCCTGCACCCAGCTTTCCTTCCAGGAAAATTTCCAGAGCAGGAAAGACAACAGCAAAAGAAGAAGCACCGAGATCAGATAGGAAACGAGAAGAGCCTTCAGCCAGCCGATCCCGCTGCCCGCACCCACCGCCCATGTTTTCTTTTCTTCCATAAGAAAAAGCCCTCCCATACTGTAAATGTATGGAATGGCTTTTCCGGATATGCCTGTTTCTTTATTCTTCGTCAAACGGATGATTCTTTTTGAATTCCAGCCATGCGGCCATGCTCTTTGCGCGTTTTGCCTGCATCTGAAGGAATGCCATGCAGAACATAACGGCTGCAGAAAGTGCGGAGCTGATCGCCAGCGGAAGCACCATCGTCTCATCGCCGGTGTTGACCGGGATGCTGCGGATGCTTACAGTGGTCTGTGTCTTCTTCTGCGGAATCTTTGTGCTTCCGGTATTGGAATTGGAAGAGCTGTTGTTACTGCTGCTCTTCGACGGTGTGGCTGTCGGAGTCGGAGTGGATGTCTTATTCGTTCCGTAGTTGTCCGGTCCTACAAGGATCGTTCCTGCGGCACGCAGCGTACTTACGTCATCGGCTGCACTTGCTGTCATTTCACCTGCACTCAGGTTGGATTTCTGCTCTGCAGCTGCAAGCAGTTCATGCTCGCCTTCGTCCGCCGTCTCAGCTTCTGCTGTTTCCGTCTGCTCCTCTGATACAAGGCTTCTGGACAGACTTACTGCCACCGGCTGGATCAAAAGAGAGACATTGGAGATCAGATAGCCGTCTTCTGTGCTGTCCGTACCGGATGGATTGGAAATTTCATCGAAATTTTTTACGGTTTCGTTTTCTTTCTGAATTTCATCTTTTACAAGGTCATCCAGATTTTCATCCTGTTTCCACTGGTCCGATGATGCATCATTTCCCGTTCCGTTCTGGTTATCCTGGTTTGTATCGTCCTGGTTTGTATCATCTGCTGCAAGATCGTCTTTTGCTGTATCATCCGGGGCAGGTGTCACGGTTGGATCTTCTGCCGGAGTTTCCGGATTCTCCGGATTTTCACTGTCATCGGTATTCTCGCCCGGTGCTGTCGTCGGAGTTACTTCCGGCGTTACGGTCGGTTCCGCATCCGGTGTCGGCGCTGCCGTTGGTGTATCCCCTGTATCTTCTCCGTTGTCCGCATCCGGTGTCGGAGTTGCCGTTGGTTCCTCCGCCGGCGTTACGGTCGGCTCTGCGTCCGGCGTTTCCGTCGGTTCTGCGTCCGGGGTCACCGTTGGTTCTGCGGTCGGCTCTGCATCCGGCGTTTCCGTCGGACCCGGAGTTGGTGTTACGGTATCTTCTGCCGCATCCGGTGCCGGAGACTCGCCTGGCGCAAGCGTTGGTGTTTCCGAAACCGTTTCTTTTGCTTTTTCTGCTGCCAGAACAGCCTCATATCCGGCTTCTGTCACCACGATTTCATCTGCCGCAAAAACGGTATCTGTTACTCTTCCCCAGAAGTCTGTTTTCTGCTGTTTCTTTCGATACGTTTCCAGCTCTTTTTCATCCATTCCGACGAATACCAGATATTTTTCTGCTGCTTCCTCCGCTGCCGTTTTGCTGGTATCTGCAGCAGTGTTTTTTTCGGTTGTTTTCCCGTCCGCCTGCAGTTCTGCCGCTGCAACTGCAAGAAGCTCCTGTGCTTTTTCCACGGTTTTTACTGCTGTCTCTGCCGTTGTACCGTCTGCCGTATCATCGCCGGTTTTCAGATTCACATAAACGGCTGCCCGTTTTGTCTCTGTACCGTTCTCCGTTCCGGAGACAGTTTCGTTCTGTACTACGCTTTTTTCCGTTCCTGCCGATGCGCTGGCACGGAGCGGAACTGCATCGGAAAATACCAGTGTGCCCGCAAGGACAGCACCCATCACTTTCCATGCCTGTTTTTTCTTCATTGCGTTTCTCCTTATGTTCTCTTGGTCTATCCTAAAAAAATCTGTCTTTTTGTGTCATAATTTCGCATTACAGCATTATAGCACAAGAAAGAATCCCGCGCAAGGCTGAAGTCGCCTTGAAACGCGGGATTCGTGAATCACTTTCTTACGCAGTGAAACAGCAAGTGTTTCACTGCTGGGTGAACAGTAACGCGGGATTCTCATCTGCTTTTATCGCTTTTTAGTTTGTTTCCATTCTCGTTGTCGTGAGCTGATCCGGGGATAAATTCAGGATTTCCATAAACTCATCACCTGTGATCGTCTCTTTCTCATACAGATATTTTGCCAGCTCGTGGAGTTTCGGCATGTTATCTTTTAAGAGCTGCTCTGCTTTGTCGTACTGTTTTCTGACTGCTGCAACAACCTTCTCATCAATCTGTGCTGCTGTCGATTCGGAGCATGCCAGGGAAGTGTCACCGCCGAGGTACTGGTTCGTTACCGTCTCAAATGCAACCATACCAAATTCCTCGTTCATACCGAAGCGGGTGATCATGGATCTTGCCACCTTCGTTGCCTGCTCGATATCGTTCGAAGCACCTGTCGTGATGGAATGGAACACCAGATCCTCTGCCACACGGCCGCCGGTCAGCGTTGCAATTTTATTTTCCAGCTCTTCGCGGCTCATCAGGTTGTGCTCATCTTCATCCACCTGCATCGTATAGCCGAGGGCGCCGGACGTACGCGGGATAATGGTGATCTTCGTAACCGGAGCGGAATGGCTCTGCAGTGCTGCGACGAGTGCATGGCCGACCTCGTGGTAGGAAACGATCAGTTTCTCTTTGTCGGTCATGATCTTATTCTTCTTCTGGTATCCGGCGATGACAACCTCAACGCTCTCCTCCAGATCCGCCTGGGTGACGAATTTTCTTCCATCACGGACGGCACGGAGTGCTGCCTCGTTGATCATATTGGCAAGTTCTGCACCAGAAGCACCGGATGCCATACGTGCGATCGCATTGTAATCGACATTGTCGCCCACGCGGATGTTTTTCGCATGGACTTTCAGGATTTCCTCACGGCCTTTTAAGTCAGGCAGTTCAACCGGCACACGGCGTCGAAACGGCCCGGACGAAGAAGTGCCGGGTCCAGGGAATCCGGACGGTTCGTCGCTGCCAGAATGACAACGCCTTTCTTTCCATCGAATCCATCCATCTCGGCAAGCAGCTGGTTCAGGGTCTGCTCACGCTCGTCGTTTCCGGAGAATCCGCCGCCGTCACGTTTTTTGCCGACGGTATCGATCTCATCGATAAAGACGATACACGGTGCTTTCTCATTTGCCTGCTGGAACAGGTCACGCACCTTCGCAGCTCCCATGCCGACGAACATCTCGACAAACTCAGAACCGGAAATGGAGAAGAACGGAACATTTGCCTCTCCGGCTACTGCCTTTGCAAGCAGCGTTTTACCGGTTCCTGGAGGGCCGACAAGCAGTGCTCCTTTCGGCATTTTTGCACCAATTTCTTCATATTTTTTGGGATTATGCAGGAAGTCAACAATCTCCTGTAAAATTTCTTTTGCCTCATCCTCTCCGGCAACATCTGCAAATTTAATGCCGGTTTCGGACTGTACATAAACCTTGGCGTTGCTCTTTCCAAAGCTCATCGCATTTCCCATGCCGCCCATCATCTTGCTCGTCATGCGTTTCATCAGCCACTGTCCGAGCGCAACCATCACAACGATCGGTATTACCCATGTTAAAAGAAATTCCATGAGTGGCGACATCTGCTCTATGATCGGCGTTCCGAATTCGGTAATACCTGCCTCATATAAACGATCTACCAGCTTGTAATCATTCATCATACCCGTCTTATAATAATTCGCCGGGCTTGATTTGTCGCTGAAAATAATCTCATTTGACTGGATCTGGACTTCGCTGATTTCGTTGTTATCTACCATCTGCAAAAATTTTCCGTAATCAACTTCTGTTACTTTGGGCTCGAGAAGTCTCGGGAAAAGCAGAAGATTTAACAGCAGAATGACGATCAGCGCAATTACATAATAAAAAATTATGGGTTTTTTCGGTTTTTGCACCTGCTTCATCTGTATCCCTCCTGTTTCTTGATTTCTTTCTTTTTAGTAGCATAAACTTTTCTTTCGCTAAAATCAATCAAATTCTGACATTTCATGAAACTTTTATACTTTTTTATATTTTCGCTATAGAAAAGTAAGTTTCTTGCTTTTCCATCTGTTTTCGGCTATACTTGCGAAAGACTGGGAAAGTCTCTTTTTGAAATTTTGCCCCGAAATGACGGGGTTCATTCGATAAAAAAGCTATAGAAACGGAGGTTTTGTGTATGGGACACAGGTTTACATATGTGGTTTCGCCGGAGGAGGAACGGGAAAATCTGACTGTGGAATGGTTTCTCCGCCGGCATGGATATTCGCGCCATATTATTACGGGCTTAAAACGCACAGAGGACGGCATTTTCCGAAACGGCGTCCGCGCCTGGACGAGCCAGGCCGTGCACGCCGGGGATGTGATCGAAACGCACCTTGTCGAAACAGAACCCTCCGACGGAATTCTGCCGCGGCCGGTTCCGTTTTCGGTTGTGTATGAGGATGACGACATCCTCGTTGTGGATAAACCCGCTGATACGCCGATTCATCCGTCGATTGGAAATTATGAAAATACGCTGGCAAACGGCATTGCATGGTATTTTGAACAGAAAGGTGAACCCTTCGTCTACCGCTGCATCAACCGCCTCGACCGCGACACCACCGGCCTTATCGTACTCGCCAAGCACGCCTTAAGCGCCGCCGTCCTCTCCCAGGCCATGCGCTCCCGCGAAATCCACCGCACGTATCAGCCTTCGCCCTCGGCGAAACCGCTGCATCCGGCACCATCGACGCCCCGATCGCCCGCCTCGACGGCTCCCTCATCCAGCGCACCGTCGACTTTGCCTCCGGCGAGCGCTCCGTAACCCATTACCGCACCCTCGCGCACTGCTCCGTTTTCTCCCACCTCGAACTCAACCTCGAAACCGGCCGCACCCACCAGATCCGCGTCCACATGGCTTACATCGGCCATCCGCTGCTCGGCGATACCCTCTACAACAAAACTCCCGGCACTTTCCCCCGCCAGGCACTTCACTCTGCATCGCTCTCCTTCGTCCATCCGATCACCGGAGAACCCTTAAACTTCCACGCACCACTGCCGGAAGATATGCAAAACCTGCTGACATAAACCAACCCCCGTGAGTTGCCGCTCACGGGGGTTTTGTTGTCCCTGATGGAACTGTCATGTCTTTTTGCCGGTGACATTGTATCATACACAAAATTTAGTTTCAATCATCATTTTCATACAGTTCTGATTCTTGGTACTTCATCGATATGCAAATATTTGCTGATGCATTTCACAATCACATCATGATCCGAAACCTGTCCCATGCCGGACACTGCTACGGTCGCCACAACGCCGACTTCTTCCACGCAGATCGGAAAACCTCCGCCCAGCATTGCGTATTCCTTCGGGTCCAGTACCATCTGTTTTACGCTCTCCGGCGCATTCGTCGCTGCCATGTAGAGCTGCAGCGAACTCCGCTCCGTCAGAAGCACCGAATTGCTCTTCCGTCTCATCAGCTCCACATTGTGCGGCGTAATGCCGTTATCACAATACTGGAATACAACTTCCCCGTTGCTTCTGCGGATCATGATGCCAACCTGTGCTCCGCGCCGTCTTGCCTCCATCAGGATCATCGTTCCCAGTTCCCATGCGTCTGCATTTGTAAAATGCGTAAACTGCAGAATATCCTCCTGCATATCGAGCACTTTCATCAGTTCATCCATTGTCATTGTCATACTTTTGCCCCGTCCTTTCTGCCATTTTATATTTTTTTAGCTTTTTGCCCATCGTTTTCTGACTTTCAGTTTATCATTTTCCCAAATTCAAGTCAAGCCAGCCACCACCGGCATTGGCTAACACGATATCACCGAAAAGCAAAAATTCCACGCCGCAGAAGTTCCCTCCCACAGCATGGAATTTCTCATTTTTATTTTTCTACCATAATACACTTCCGCGGGCAGTTCTCCGCGCAGAGGCCGCAGCCCGTACATTTTGCCGGGTCGATCTCCGCGCGCTGATCCACAACGTGAATTGCATCCGACGGGCAGTTCTTCTCGCACTTCTTACATCCGATACAGCCGATCTCACACGCTGCCATCACCGCCTTGCCCTTCTCGGTTGAGCGGCATTTCACCGTGATCTTCTGCTCATACGGAATCAGGTCGATCAGATTTCTCGGACAGGCCCTCACGCAGGCACCGCATGCCTTGCACGCTTCGCCGTCCACAACGGCAATGCCGTTTTCAATATGGATCGCATCAAACTTACATGCCTTCACGCAGTTTCCAAAACCAAGACATCCGTTTCCGCAGCTCTTCGGACCGCCGCCCGGTACAAAAACGGCGTAGGAGCAGTCCCTTGCACCCGTGTATTCATACTTGTTCTTTGCCACGTCACACGTACCGGCGCACCGTACCACTGCTTTTCTGCGCTCCTGTGCTCCGGCTTCCTGTCCCATAATGGCACCGATCGCTGCCGCAACCGGCGAACCGCCGACCGGACAGACCGAAATCGGGGCTTCACCCTTTACCACTGCAGCCGCCGCTCCGTCACAGCCCGGGTAACCGCAGCCGCCGCAGTTGTTGCCCGGCAGCGCTTCACGGACCTTCGTCTCGCGCTCGTCCACTTCCACATAAAACTTCTTTCCGGCAATTCCAAGGAGAATACCAATCAAAAGGCCGGTTCCACCCACCATCAGGGTGGCTGCTAAAATACCATTCATCTCTTCATCCCTCCTAGATCATTCCGGAAAATCCCATAAATGCCATTGACATCAGCATAGCCGTAAGAAGAACGATCGGCATTCCTTTGAATGACTCCGGGATATCGTTGTACTCCATCTTTTCCCGCAGGCCGGCCATCAGCACCATGGCAATCGTAAAGCCGATTGCGGTTGCCAGACCGTAAACCGTACCCTGCAGAATCGTGTAATCCTTCTGTACGTTGATGAGTGCCACACCGAGTACCGCGCAGTTTGTTGTAATCAGCGGAAGGTAAACGCCGAGCGCTCGATACAGAGACGGAATCGTCTTTTTCAGGAACATCTCAACGAGCTGTACCAGCGCCGCGATGACAAGAATGAAAACGATCGTTTTCAGATAATCAAGTTCTGCCGGTGCCAGGATAAATTTGTAAATCAGACTTGTCACAAATGAAGAAATCGTGAGGACAAAAATAACCGCTCCGCCCATGCCGGCCGCCGTATCCATCTTTTTGGAAACACCGAGGAAAGCACAGATGCCGAGGAACTGGCTTAAGACAACGTTGTTCACCAGCGCCGCACCGATCGCAATTAAAATCAGTTCTTTCATTTCGCTTCCTCCTTTCCTTTCACAGCCTGGCAGTATGCCTTATTGGCGCATGCCATACAGCCGGTCTCTTCTGCCGGGACTGCCGGTTTTCCGGTTTTCTCTGACTTCTGGCGTTTGATGCGGTTCTGCACCGCAACGAGCATTGCCAGCACAAGGAATGCACCCGGCGCCATGATGAAGATGTTGACCGGCTCGTAAGCACTCGGCATTACCTGGATACCGAACAGGGTTCCGGCTCCGATCAGCTCACGAAACATACCGATCAGGGTCAGGCCGACGGTAAATCCAAGGCCCATGCCGATACCATCAAATAAAGACGGGATCGGACCATGTTTTCCAGCATATGCCTCGGCGCGTCCCAGGATGATACAGTTTACAACGATCAGCGGGATGTAGATGCCAAGGGCGGAATAGAGTGCCGGAATAAAACCTTCCATCAAAAATTCCACGATGGTTACAAACGATGCCACAACAACGATGTATGCTGGCATACGCACGCCGTCCGGGATGATTTTCCGAAGCAGGGAAATCATCAGGTTGGAGGCGGTCAGGATGACCATCGTCGCAAGGCCCATGCCGATACCGTTCTTTGCAGAAGTGGTAACCGCAAGCGTCGGACACATACCCAGCATCATGACGAAGGTCGGGTTTTCTTTTATGATACCATTATAAAGCCGTTCCAGCGGCGTATCTTTTCTCATGAGTTCCCTCCCTCTCCGGAAAGCAGACCGGATTCACTGCAGTAGTTAAAACAGCAGATTCCTGCATTGACACCGTTTGTTACAGCGTTCGTTGTCAGAGTTGCTCCGCTCAGCGCATCGATTTCATCATCCGCGGATGCGCCGGATTTTGTGTAGGAGAATGCTTCTACGTTTTTATCCTTGAACTGATTCTTGAAATCGTCTGTGTCGGCACGCATACCAAGGCCGGCCGTCTCGGAAAGTGACAGGAAAGAGATTCCTTTTGTCGTTCCGTCCGATGCAATTCCCATCGAGAACTGCATGCCGCCGCCATAGCCTTCGGTTGTGGAGATGATCTCAACCAGGCCGATCGTCGCGCCGGATGCGTCTTTTGCAAGCAGCAGTTCGTCAATCGTCTGTGCTTCAAAACCGTGGCCGATCAGTGCTGCCGTAAGCTCTGCCTGTTGTGCATCGCTCATTGTTACTTCTTCAAAGGAAGCTGCCTCCGGGAATACGTTCTGACAGGATTCCTGTTTTTCTTTCTCCTGCTGTTTCTGGATCGGCTCCAGGGTTACCTGATGTGCCGCCCCGAGAAGCAATCCGGCAATCAGCGTGATCGCCGCAAGAATCAGTGCGTTTTTTATGATTTTGTTCATGCTTTTTTCTTGCCTCCTCTTCCGAATCCAACCGGCACGGTCACGCGCTCAATAAGCGGAACCAGAAGGTTGGTAAAGATGATGGCATAGGAAACGCCCTCTGCCGAATTTCCAAAGATACGGAATACACCGGTCAGAAGTCCTAAAATGACCGCGTAGATATACTGTCCCTTCTTTGTGATCGGACGGGTAACGTAATCGGTTGCCATGAACCATGCGCCGAGCATCAGACCACCGCCAAAAAGATGCGCGCCAAGGAAGTTGATATCAAAACCGTGGCCGCCGAAAATCAGGGCAAATAAAAGCTCTGTTCCGATGTAGATGAGCGGAATATTGAGGTCAATCACATGAATGCAGACAAGGAAAATGCCGCCAATCAGAAGGGCCAGTGCGGAAGTCTCACCGATCGTTCCGGCCGTATTCCCAAGGAACATGGACAGCAGATTCACCTGCTCTCCTGCTTTTGCTGCGGCAAGCGGTGTCGCACCGGATACGGTATCCACAAGATGTGCGGCTGCCGGGGCAGCGAAGTTGGTCATATGACCCGGGAAGGAAATCAAAAGGAAGCATCTTCCTGCAAGCGCCGGGTTCATAATGTTCTGGCCAAGACCGCCGAAAAGCTGTTTTACGACGAGAATTGCAAACACACCGCCGATCACCGGCATCCAAAGAGGTGCCTGCACCGGCATGTTCATGGCCAGCAGAAGGCCGGTTACCAGTGCACTGCCGTCGGCAATCGTCACCGGTTTCTTCATTCCTTTTTCATACAGATATTCCGTCAGGGGACAGACTGCCATCGAAATCGCAATCAAAAGCAGTGCCCGAAGGCCGAAATTCCAGACTCCCACGCAGGCTGCCGGGGCAAGGGCAAGCAGGACGGCAAACATGATTTTGTCTGTCGTCACCTTGGACCGCGCGTGTGGGGAAGATGATACGTGTAATAATCCATTCATATGTAAGATCCCCCTATTTCTTCTTTCTCTTTGCCAGAAGCACTTTACGCATTGAGCTGATTTCCTGCGTCAGCGGACGTCTTGCCGGGCAGATAAAGGAACAACAGCCACATTCACAGCACTCCATTCCGCCGTATTTCAGGAACTTCTCTTCCTCTCCGTGCTCCGCAAAAACGGAAAGGCGGGCCGGAAGAATCTGACCCGGACAGACGGAAACGCAGCGTCCGCAGTTGATGCAGGCAGATGGTGCCAGCGCAGATACTTCATCCTCGGTGAGGCAGGTCAGTGCAGATGTTGTCTTGGTTACAGGAACCTCCATTGTAAACAGGGCTTTTCCCATCATCGGACCGCCGCAGATGATCTTGGATGCCTCGTTTTTCAGACCACCTGCCTGCTCTAAAAGTTCGGATAAGAGCATGCCGACCGGCACTTCAAAGTTGCACGGATTCTGTACGGCATCTCCTGTCACGGTAACGATACGGCTCATCAGCGGTTCGCCGAAGCGGACTGCCTGGTAAATAGCGGTTACGGTGTCGATGTTGTCCACGATACAGCCCGCGTCCGCCGGCAGCATGGAGGAATTTACCTTTCGTCCCGTTGCTGCATAGATCAGCATACGCTCGGCACCCTGCGGGTATTTCGTTTTAAGCTCCAGAACCTCAATGTTATCCTCCGGAAGCACCAGCTCACGGAACTTCGCGATACAGTCCGGTTTGTTGTCCTCAATGCAGATGATTCCCTTTGCTTTCGGGAACATATGCAGCATGATTTTTAAGCCTCCGATCACCTTTTCCGGCTCCTCGAGCATTCTGCGATAGTCGCTCGTCAGATACGGCTCACACTCTGCTCCATTGACGAGAATGTGGTCGATCGCTGACGGATCTTTCGGGGATACTTTGACGTGTGTCGGGAAGCCTGCACCTCCCATTCCCACGATTCCGGCCTCTTTGATCTTGTTCCGAATCGTATCTGCGTCGAGTTTTTCCCAGTGCGGGCACTCCTCAAATGTTTCTTTTTCATACAACCCGTCGTTCTCCACAACGATACAGTCTACCGGGGAACCGGCTGCGGAAACTTTTTTCTCAATTCCTTTTACCGTGCCGGAAACCGATGCGTAAACAGGAGCCGAAACAAACCCTCCCGCTTCTGCGATTTTCTGTCCCGCTTTTACATGATCGCCTTTTTGTACGATCGGCACAGCAGGCGCTCCGATGTGCTGTGACACTGCGTAATACAATAAGTTGCCCGGCTGCGCTTTGACAATCGGTTTGTCCTTGGAGAGCTCTTTTCCCTCGTACGGGTGAACGCCGCCATGAAAAGTATTTCTTTTCTTCTGAAACATGCTTTTCACCTCATCCTTTCTCTTTTCTATGCTGCATTTATCAATTCACAGCCTTTTTTCGGTTTTTTATACAAAAAAGCTGGTGCATTGCCCTGATTATTTCGGTTATTCATATCGGACTTCTTTTAACAGGAGTCCGCATGCCGGTGCAAGAAAACCCGCACTTTCGCGATTTTTTGCTTTGAGAAGCTCCGTCATTGATGCGATATCCCGTTTTCCCATCCCGGCCTCCACAAGTGTTCCGGTCAGGATCCGCACCATGTGGTACAGAAAACCGGTTCCGGTATAGGAAATGATAAGAATCCCGTCTTTCTCGCAGAAATCAATTCCGGTAATCGTCCGTACTGTCGATTTTTTCATACGTTTGTTGGCACAGAAGCTCCTGAAATCATACGTTCCGATAAACGCTTTCGATGCTTCTTTCATTTTTTCCACATCGAGCGGTGCTTCCGGAAAATACACGTATTTCCGCTCGAAAACATGCTTTCTGCCATCGATCACGATACGGTATTCGTATGTTTTGTCCACCGCATTCAGACGGCTGTGGAAGCGCTCCGGCATCCGCGCGAGGCTGGTGACTTCGATGTCTTCCGGCAGATAATGGTTGATTGTCTGCAGAAGTTCTTCATCGGATAGATCCGTATGGAACTTTGCATTTGCGACCTGTCCCGCCGCATGGACGCCGGCATCGGTTCTGCCCGCGCCGTGGATCTCCACCGGCTCTCCTGCGATCCTGGACAACAGCGTTTCGAGCTTGCCCTGAATCGTGTTGTCCGTATTTCCCTGCTTCTGCCAGCCGTTATAGCGCGTGCCATCGTACTGCAGGATCATTTTATAATTCATCTTTTTCTTCCTTCCTCTGTCCTGTTCTTCCTCTTCCTTTCAAATCATTTTTCTCCAGAAATGGGCTTTTCAGAACCATTTTCTTCTTTCCAAAGTGGCAGCTTATCCTTCGGCATCCATGCTTTTCTCAATCAAAAAGCTTCGCAGCGCAGGACTTCGCGCCAGATTTGCTTCAAACAGCACCACTTCTGCTCCGCCCGGAAAGCTGTTCTGTAAAAATTCAGCGGCACGGCGGATCTGCAGTTTCACATCCTTTACTTCCTTCTCCACTTTTTCCTGTTCCAGTTCACATACCGTTTCAAAAAGCTCTTTCATCTGATCTGAATCGGTTTTGCGACATTTTTTAGCGGTCTCCTCGAGTTTTTTTAACTTTTTCAAGACCCGCGCATTCGTTTCTTCCTCGCCCTTTTTCAGCAGTCCCTGCTGTTTGCACACTGCAAATCCCTGCTCTTTCTGTTGTAGCCAGGATGCGTATGTCTCATCTTTTTTCTGCCTGCAAAGCCCGGTAAACTGGCGAAAGCACTCGGAGAGCTCCTTTGCCGTGTGCTCCTGCTTCTGGCAGCCGGATGCCTCTTTCTGAAGTGCCGCATGAAACAGAGACAGCAGTACAGATCGCTCTTCTGCGGAACCATTTGCCGCCATCTTCTGTTTTTCTGCCATGATTTTTCCGGAAAATGCACCGGTCAGAATCTCCTCTACACCGTAATCCTGTCCATATTTTTCGTAAATCCTGTAGTATGAGCTGAATTCCTCCGCCGTCTTTTCTTCCTGCAAATATTGTCCGATCAGTGCTTCGTCGACCGGAAAATGCAGGATTTCATAACTTTTCAGCACTGCCGACAAATCCTCCCAGCCGCGTGCTGTCACAAAACGCTTCTCATCCGCTTCATGCGAAACAGAATAAAAATGGTCACTGTGTGCCATAAGGTACGTTGTCACGGCGCTGTGGATCTGATTTTTCTCTGCATAGGAAAGCCACACGGAAAGCTCGGGAAGCACCTCGATCTTCCGCACACGGTCAAGCGTTGCCACATCAAATTCCCGCACAGATTTATTATATTCCGGCGGATTTCCGGCGGCCACGATCAGCCAGTCATCCGGGATGTGCTGATTGCCGAATTTTTTGTCCTGCAAAAGCTGCAGCATTACCGGAGCGAGGGTCTCGGAGACGCAGTTAATTTCATCGAGAAAGAGGATACCCCGCTTCTTTCCGGTCTGCTCCATGCAGTCATAGATCGAGGCGATGATCTCGCTCATCGTGTATTCCGTTGTATGTACCATTTTCCCTTCGATTCCACGTGTGCAGATCTCCGGAAGGCCCATGGCACTCTGACGCGTATGGTGTGTCATCGTGTAGGCGACAAGCCCCACACCGCACTCTTCTGCGATCTGCTCCATAATTGCCGTTTTTCCGATGCCCGGCGGGCCGATCAGGAGAATGGGACGCTGCTGCCGGAGCGGAACCAGCGGAAAACCAATTTCATCTCTTGCAAAGTATGCGCGCAGGGCTTTTTCAATTGTCTCTTTTGCTTCTTGTATGTTCATATGATCTCTCTTATCTTATGCACTCTTTATGTACTCTCGAAATCTTTCTGTGTTTGATTTTGCGAGATGCTTTTTTGTCAGTTTTGTTCAAAGAGTACATTCTTCTGTCAGCAGTTTTTTTGCCCATTTTGGGACAAGATTCATTTTTTCGGTCTGTCTGACAAAGACGAATGCCGTCTCGTAATCGGGCTTTTGTTCGGGATAAATTCCGTCTCCGTCGGTAAAATAGATCAACGCTTTTAAGTTTCGGAATACATGCTGTTTCCGCAACTCTTCCACTTTCTGAAAGACAGGACGGAAATCGGTTCCGCCTCGGCCCTTGATGATAATTGTTTCACGGTAAGCTTCCCATTCTTTCGGTGAATGGATCATCGTGACATCCTGCACGAAGCTGTCGCACTGGATCAGGCAGACGTTCCATCGGGAAAAGAAGTTTTCTTTTTCTTCAAGAATGCTGCGCGTCTCACCAAGGAACTTTGCTACAATTTCTTTTTTGCACGAACCGGATGTGTCGATCGCGATAACCAGCTCTTCGAGACGGTTTCCCTCGCGCGTCTCCGGCGGCTCGATGAAAGGGAAATTTCCGTAATACATAAGCCCATAATGGTAAGCGACTGGATCGAAGCTGTCGAGATCCAGCTCCATTTCCTCGCGGGTAACGGTAAAGCGTTTCAGGAAGCGCGGTAATCGTACGCTCTTTTTTCGATCCCGGACAGGTTTCTTTTTTTCCACCACGGTTCTGGCCTCGCAGCAGGCCGCCGGTGCCGTAGTTTTCCGCCAACTTGCGGGAAGCACGTTTCCAGACTGATTGAAAAGACTCGATAAGTTCCGGTTCTTTTCCCGGCACCAGCCATGAAACCGGAGACTGTTTTTCTTTTTCCGGCATCAGCCATGAAACCGGGGGCTGTTCTTTTTTTTCCGGCTCCGGTGTTTCTTTCCCAAACCGGCGGATGCATTCCAGCAGCAGGTGCTGATAGCCTTCCTTGAGGAACGATGAATTTTCGGCACACATGCAGAGTACAAAATCGGAGTTAAAATATATCGTATGACCGTCGGATGTGATGGCTTTTGTCCTGTCGGATGGCTGATGCTGAAAGAAAAGAATCGCTTCACCAAGTTCCGGGTACAACCAGCAGAGGTTTTTGCGGGCTTCTTCGAAAAGCCGGAGCGCCAGCGCTTCTTTTTCTTTTGTGGGCTTTTCTTTTTGAAACGCAGCTTCTGTTTTTCTGCTTTCCGTATTCTCCTGCATCGGATCCTGTGAGCTCCGGTTCAGGAGAATACGGAAAGCCTGCCATTTCTGCTGGTCGGCAGCAAGGTTGAGAAAACGTTTTCGGTCTGCATCGGACAGCCATCCGGTCTGCAGAATACGTTCCAGCTTTGAAAAATCATCCTCACGAATCAGCATTTCGACAGCGGGACGAATGCGTTTCCGCAGGTATGCAGTATATGCGGCTCGCTGTTCTTCCGGAAGATCCTGCGATTCACAAAAGCTGGAAAGTGCAGCCCGGAGGCGCTGCTGTTCGGATGTCGTCGTTCTGAAACTACTCCAGTCATCCATTTTATTCACTCCCTTACTCGCCGCGTTTTCTCACTTGCACTCAATCTTACGCTGCCGCGTAAGCGGCATTCGTCGTTCGTCAATTGAAAATAAATTTTCATTTGACTCACTTGCACTCAATCTTACGCTGCCGCGTAAGCAACATTCGTCGTTCGTCAACTGAAAATAAATTTTCATTTGACTCACTTGCACTCATTATATCGTCATTTTTGAGCATTGACAATGTTGGATCGTGTTATTTTTTTCACACTTTTACCATATTTTTATGATATACTTGATATTATAAAATACGATTGCAGTCGTAAAAGTGCAAAGGAGATCCTTTTTATGAACAAAGAAAACAGAAAAGCTGCCAAGGAACGGCGTGCCAAAGAGCGGGAGCACGAAGCGAAAGTAGCGCATTACAAAAAGATCTGGAGCTGGGCCGGACCGGCTCTGATTGTCGTTGTGATCGTCGGCCTTATTATTGCCAGCGTACTCGATTCCAAACGACTCTCTACCAAAAGTGCCTCGGAGGATACCTCCACAGCCTCATCGACCGCATCCGCCTCATCAGCCTCCACTTCGGCTTCTGCCTCTTTGCAGACCGACACTTCCCTTACCATCGAGGACGGTGATACCGTCAATATCGACTATGTCGGCTCCATTGACGGCGTGGAATTTGAAGGTGGAAACACAAAAGGAAACGGCGCTGATCTTGTGATCGGTTCTCATACTTACATCGATGACTTTGAAGAACAGCTCATCGGTCATCACCCGGGCGACAGCGTAGATGTAACCGTCACTTTCCCGGAAGACTATGGAAAAGACGAACTCAACGGAAAAGAAGCTCTTTTCAAAGTTACCGTCAACGGCATTTATAAATAGAACAGCAAAAAAGACATCCTCCACAGATTTTCCGTCTGCGCCGGATGTCTTTTTCTCATCGTTTTTTGTTAAGTTTTTTCAAAGCCGCGCTGATGTTTTGAAAAAAGTACATCTTTTTATTCCACAATTTTGTAATACGCCCGCGCCGTCAGCACATAGACGATCAGGTAAACCACGGCAAACGCCGCAATCGTAATCGCTGTTGCAGCCAGGAACAGATTGCTGTCCGGGAAATTCAGCATTGCCATGATACGCCTGGTCAATGGAAACGCTACCATTGTATGCACCACGGCCACCGCGAGCGGCAGGAAAAAGACCGTTACCACCTGTGACTGAATCGTCTGACGGATTTCTTTGCGGCTCATGCCGACCTTCTGCATAATCTGGAACCGTTTTCGGTCATCGAAGCCTTCTGAAACCTGCTTGTAATAGATAATCATAACGGCACCCATCAAAAATAGCGCACCGACGAAAACACCTAAAAACAGAAGTGAACCATACAGACTGTAAACCGTATTGCGCTCTTTTTCGCGCACTTCCACCCATCCGTTAAAAGATGACTCCGTCAGTATCGTCTCAATCTCATCTCCAACTGTGATCTGTTCGCCAGCATCCCCGATAAGATCCAGAGCATATTCCCAACTGTATCCTTCTGGCTCCTTTCCCTGCACAGCTGCATACGCTTCCTTTGCTTCCTTATTCCGCGTCACCACCGTCATTGTCTCATACACCTGCGTCTTCTCATCCAGAATGTACGATTTCTTATCGGTATTCCATTTTTTTACTTCATACGTCTGATTTCCCAGTTCAATCGTGTCATATCCATAATTTTTCTGTTTTGCCTGAAAAACCAGAGCCTGCCCTGGTTCCAGCTCTACCTGTTCGCCGGTTACCTGATTGTACTCCGACTCTTCCATGATTTTTATCAGTGTGCTCGCCGCAGCATCATCTGACTGTGTTTTTTCTACTTTTGTTTCTATCTACAGCAGCAAGCATAACATAGTATCTCTGATCACTTTCATACTTTTTTCTGAGCTGCTTTTCTTCCAGATGCTGATCAATCCCAGTTTTCACTTCCTCTATCATCTTCTGACTGACCGGTTTCACCGTCTTCATAATGCCGCTCACGCCAGTATTTGCTTCGATCGAAATCTGATGTGGAAACCGCGTATAGGTAACCTCCTCAATTCCCGTCCACAAACATGTGCTGATGGAGATAACCAGAAGCACACCCGTTGACAGAATACAGATATTCGCAAGACCGACCGCATTTTGCTTCATGCGGTACAGCATACCTGAAATGCTTGTAAAATGGCGTGTCTGGTAATAATAATTCTTGTTTTTCTTCAGAATTTTCAAAAATGCAATACTTCCAGCAGAAAACAGGCAGTACGTTCCCACCATAACCAAAGCGATTGCATTAAAAAACTTATCAAGTGCGTCCATCGAGGATTGGCAGGTCAGAGCCAGATAATAACCAACACCAAGCAGCATGAATCCAAGAACCGCCGTCAAAAGCTTCGTTTTCGGTTCCCGCTCACCCTGCGCGCCGCCGTGCAGCAGTTCGACCGGCTGTGAGACGTGGATCTGGCGAAGGCTTAAGAGAAAATTGATCACAAAAGTCAGGCCGAACAGCAGCATCGTACTTCCCACGGCTTTTGCGCTGAACGCAAAACCAATTGTTCCGTTCAGTCCGGTCAGCTTCATCAGCACCAGAAACAGCAGGCGGTACAGCAACACACCGAGCAGAATACCGATTCCAAGCGATGCCGCCCACAGATACAGACTCTCAAAAAAGAGGATCTTCGCCAGATGCTTTTTCTCCATGCCGAGAATCTGGAACAGACCGAACTCTTTTTTCTTCTTTTGCCAGAAAACTGTTGCTGTAAATCAGAAAAATCACCGCGAACAGGCCAATGATATAGGTTCCCATCCCCATCACTGTCAGGATCGTATCTTTTCCGATCATGGAATCAAAGCCACTTCCCTGCGCCAGTGTATCCATGATAAAAAACATCACCACCGTGCCGATGCATGACAGCAGATACGGAAGAATATTCTGACGGTTTTTGCTCAAATTTGTTTTTGCCAGTCTGGCATACAGCAGATTATTCATCCCGTTCACCACCCGTCGCAAGAATTGTCAGCGTATCGGAGATCTTCTGATACATCTCATCGCGCCCTAAAGAACCGCGATACAGCTGGTGGAAGACCTCGCCATCCTTGATGAACAGCACACGCTTCGCCGAGCAGGCCGCCTTCACACTGTGCGTTACCATAACAATCGTCTGGCCCTCCTCGTTGATCTCCCCGAACAGTTTCATGAGGCCATCCGCTGCATGGGAATCGAGCGCGCCGGAAGGCTCATCCGCAAGAACCAGCTCCGGATTGGTAATCAGCGCACGCGCAACGGCTGCACGCTGCTTCTGTCCGCCGGACACCTCATATGGGTATTTATTGAGGATCTGGGTGATGCCGAGTTTTTTCGCAATCGGCTCTGCCCGAAGACTCATCTCCTCGTATTTTTTTCCTTCCAGCACGAGCGGCAAATAAATGTTGTCACGCAGGGAAAAGGTATCGAGCAGGTTGAAGTCCTGGAACACGAAACCTAAATTTTCGCGGCGGAATCCGGCAATCTCCTTCTCCTTTAATTCGCCGAGATTCTTTCCATTTAACCGCACCTGTCCGCCGGTTGGCTTGTCGAGTGCTGCGAGCAGGTTCAGAAGCGTCGTTTTTCCGCTTCCCGATTCGCCCATGATTGCAACAAATTCGCCCCGTTCCACTGTAAAATTAACGTCTTTCAACGCTTCCACCCGGTTGCTGCCAAGCGCGTGGTATATGTTTTTTCAGATGTTCTACTTCCAGAATTGCCATGTCACATTTTCCTTTCTGTCTGAACTGTTTTCTTAATTGACAAGGCTTATTATACCCGTCCGCGCCCTCTTCTGCCTTAGGATCATCTTACAAAAAGACCGGCAACCTTACATTTCTGTAAGATTCCCGGCGAAGCTCTCTATGTACTACAGGGATACGGTATCCAGCCCAAGATACACCTTCGTTCCCACTCCCATCTCCGACTCGATGCGGATGGTATGCGAAAGTTTCTCCATGATCTGGCGGCACAGATACAGTCCGATGCCCGTTGACCGCTTGTCTGCGCGGCCGTTGCAGCCCGTGTAGCCTTTTTCGAAAATCCGCGGCAGATCCTCCGGCGCAATGCCGATGCCGGTGTCCTCAATCACCAGCGTTTTTGGTGCATCCGGTGACAGATAGATGTGAATGCTTCCACTTTTCGTGTATTTCAGCGCATTTGACAGAATCTGCTCCAGCACAAAGACGAGCCATTTTTCATCTGTCAGCACCTCGCAGTGCACCGGCTCGTAGGAAAGGATAATCTTCCGGCGGATAAAAAGCGGAGCATATTTCCGCACAGCCTGGCGGATCAGCGCATCCAAATCGTACCTTGCAAAGACAAGATCCGATGTCATTTTTTCCATGCGCAGGTACTGCAGCGCCATCTGCACATACTGCTCCGTCTGGAAAAGTTCGCTCTGCATTTCACGCGAAAACGGCGTATCCTCCTCCTGCAGAAGCAGCCGCATCGCCGCAATCGGCGTTTTGATCTGATGGGTCCACATCGTGTAATACTCCATCATATCGCGGTATTTCTGCTCCATCTTAATCTGTTCTTCCTGAAACTGCCGCTCATAGGATGCGATGATCTGCTGGTAATCCCGCGCCAGAAGCCCGTCCGCCTCCGGAAGCGCTTCTGTTTTGCCCTGCGGTTCGGCGGCAAGGAGTGCTAAGACCAGATGATGTTTCCGGTACTTCCCATAATGAAAGCAAAAACCTGTGGCTCCGACAGCAGCCATCAGCACGATCATATAAACGGTGACATCCTGCGGCACATTGCGCAGAAAACAGAGGAGTGAAAATACTCCTATAAAAGCGGCAATCCGCACGGCCGATGCAAGATGCTCTTTCAAATACCAGTTAAGAAGCATAAACTCCTGCCGGATTCCCTCTTTCTGTTGTTCCATCCTCTTTCTCCTGTTCTGCTTCCGTCATGCGATCAGGTAGCCGACACCCTTTTTCGTCTGGATAAAGTCTGTAAGTCCTGCCTCCTCCAGTTTTTTCCGCAAGCGCGTGACGTTGACGGTCAACGTGTTGTCATCTATAAAGCTGTCCGACTCCCACAGATGCATCATCAGCATATCGCGGCTGACGGCTTTTCCTTTATTTTCGAGAAGGGACTGCAGAATGCGCCACTCATTTTTTGTCAGCTCAATTCGCTTTCCCCGGTAATTCAGCACACCACTTCCCGTATCGAGCATGGCACCGCGGTGCTCGAGGAAATTCGTTTCTCCGGCAAATTCGTAGGTGCGACGGAGCATCGCCTGGACTTTGGCGGTCAGGACACTTAAATCAAACGGCTTCGCGATAAAGTCATCGCCGCCCATATTAACGGCCATAATAATGTTCATGTTGTCCGATGCAGAAGAAAGAAAAATTACCGGCACTTTCGAGACCTTTCGAATCTCCTGGCACCAGTGAAATCCGTTAAAAAAGGGAAGATGAATGTCCATCAGCACTAATTGCGGATTTTTCACGGCAAATTCAGCGAGAACACTGGAAAAATCCTGTACGCAGAACGCATCCATGCCCCAGGAAACCAGGCTCTGCTGCACGGCGCAGGCGATGACTTCATCATCTTCTACAATCATAATTCGATACATGGCTGTTCCTCTGTTGTCTCTAGCAAAGCGGATATTCGCAATCCGCTTCGCTACTTGCTTGATTCGGTTAAAAATATAGACTCCGGGCGGGTGTTTTCAACGCACAGCCGCTCCCGGAGCCGTTTTCGCAGATGATTATACTCTTACAATATAATCTGCTTTTCTTTCTTTTGCCTCCGGGTACTCACAGTCGCGATAGCCGAGGATGCAGTGGCCGATGCCAACATAATTTTCGGAAAGTCCCCACTCTTTTAAGAGGGCTTTTCCCTCCGGGCTCGCGAACTCTTCTTTTGCACGATGGATCCAGCAGGAATCCACACCAACGGCATGTGCTGCCAGCATCAGATTTCCCATGACAAGAGAGCCGTCCTCCACATAAGTTCCGCGCTCCGGGTCAGCAAGCACAATCAGAACGGTCGGAGCGCCGTAGAACGGATCGGATGTTGTACCCATAACAGCCGCATTCATTTTCGAAAGCTTTGCAATCAGCTCCGGTTTCTGTACCACAACAATCACCGGCGACTGTTTTCCCATGCCGGTTGCCGCATACGTTCCAGCCTCCAGAATTGCATCGAGCTGCTCATCGGTAATCTGCTCCGCTTTGTATTTGCGGATGCTTCTTCTTGTTTTGATTGCATTTAATACTTCGTTGTTCATGGTAAAAATCCTCCTGTTCTTTTTTTGTTTTTATCGCAAACGCCGCAGCCTTGTATACCGGACGCATTGCCTGCCTACATCTGTTTCCGCACAATCCGATATTCATCGCCGAGCTGGTAGTACGGACAGTCGTAAAATTTATCCTGCAGAAAACGTGCCATCTCATCCTCATCGAGATCCACCTCGCAGGTGTAGCATTCATACTCCTCATCATACACAAAATTGCCGCACGACTCACAGCTTGTGGCCATCTGGCGGGAGTGCTTTTTCTTTTGTGTGTGGGGTGTTGGTTCTATCATATGGCAATTCCTCCCATTTCTTACACTTCGCTTTTCCGTTTCGGCGCTTCCGGCAGAGGAAGAATTTCTATTTTTCATCCACCACCTGGAAGATATAGAATTTCAGGTAATAGGACTCATCCGCCGCCCACAAAATTGGATGATCCGGGGCCTGGGTGCGGTATTCTACCTGACGAAGGCGTTTGTGGACGTTGTGAGCCGCCTGGTTGATGGTTTTCGTGAAGAGTTCGTAGTCCATAAAGTGGGAACACGAACAGGTGCACAGATAGCCGCCGTCTTTGACCAGTTTCATGCCGCGCAAATTGATTTCACGATATCCCTTGATTGCGTTTTTGATAGAGTTTCTTGATTTTGTGAAGGCCGGCGGATCAAGGATAACGACGTCGAATTTTTCTCCCTCTTTTTCAAGACGTGGCAACAGTTCAAAGACATCCTCGCACACGAAAGATGCTACGTTTTCCAGACCATTTAAGGATGCGTTTTTCCGTGCCTGCTCTACGCCGAGCTCTGATGCATCAACGCCGATAACTTCCTTTGCTCCTGCATATGCCGCATTCAGTGCAAACGATCCGGTATGGGTAAAGCAGTCGAGCACTCTCGCGTCCTT
>ENA-OQCE01000110-OQCE01000110.1-human-gut-metagenome-genome-assembly--contig:-NODE-110-length-37930-cov-3.557231_pt1 | contig 37930 bp, 36 predicted proteins | sample MGYA00242495_ERZ504572 | MGnify/ENA primary metagenome ERZ504572 (study PRJEB26092, sample SAMD00036228) | human gut metagenome | host: Homo sapiens | study: EMG produced TPA metagenomics assembly of... | reverse complement strand
AATGAAGTCCGTATAGACAAATGGATGTGGGCCACCCGCATATTCAAGACACGTACCATAGCAGCCGAGGCTTGCAAGAAAAACAGGGTGATGATAAACGGAGTCAATGTAAAACCTTCCCGTATGATCAAAGTCGGAGAAGTGATTCAGGTACGAAAGCCACCTATCACCTTTTCCTTCAAGGTACTCGATTTAACAGAACGCCGTATGGGGGCCAAACTGGTGCCTGATTATCTGGAAAACGTCACTACTCCCGACCAATACGAAATATTGGAAATGAACCGCATATCCGGATTCGTAGACCGTGCACGCGGCTTAGGCCGTCCGACCAAGAAAGACCGTCGCGAACTGGAGCAGTTTACCGATCTGGGGATGATGAACGACGGATTTGATTTCGAGTTTGACTTCGAGGATCCGGAAGACGAAGAGTAAACTCGTTTTTTCACAGCAAGGGCCGTAACTCCTTTTCAAATATCTGCCTGCTGATTATACGATAATGCGGCGAATAGGATTCTTCGAAAACCTTGCTGTGATGTTCCACATATTCTCCCCTATCCAAACGGTCTTCTATTTCTTTGCGATGAGCATCGTAATCCGGCAAGGAAAGTTCCATAGAACGGATAATAGACTCAATCCGCTGCCATTCTTTTTGCCAATCGGCAACTGTAATAGGACGGACACTGTTCACGCTCCGCTTTTTCGAAATCCTTCTTTTCTGTCGCCGAAAGACAGAGACAGAAAAGAAGGAACAAAGTCAGAAAACCGTACTTCCACATCGTTTATTTGATTACTTCTTTCAGTTTTTTGTGCAAATCCTCGCCAGTTATGTTTTTAGCGACAATCACTCCATCAGGATCCAGCAGGACATTGGCCGGAATACCACGAACCCCGTAAAGAGCCGGAATTTCCGAATCCCAATATTTCAAATCGGAAAGATGTGTCCAAGCCAGATTATCGTCGGCAATCGCTTTCATCCACTTGCTTTTATCCTGATCCAGGGAAATCCCCACAATCGTAAAGTTTTTATCTTTATATTCATTAAACGCCTTTACCACATTCGGATTCTCGCGACGACAAGGAGGACACCAGGATGCCCAGAAATCCAACAGTACATATTTACCTCTGAAATCAGAAAGCGAAACAGATACTCCCGCCGTATCTGGCAACGAAAATTCAGGAGCCACCTTCCCTATCTGCACATTTTCCAACTGCTTGATAATACCATCCAAATCTTTTACATACGGACAACCTGCCAGTTCGGAAGAAATCTTAGCACGAGTCGCTTTCAGTTCATCCAGCGGCAACTGGTAAGTAAAGTAACGATACAGATAAAAAGCGGCGGCAGGCGAAGCCGGATACTTGGTGATCAGACTGTCTATGTCATACCCTTCTTCAAAAACCTTCTCGGCATTCTCCTGAAAGATTGTATTGACAGGAGAATTACGGACCGTAATCGTTTCGCCGTCATTATTTATCCTCACATCCATATTCGTATTTTCGACAAAGAACTGAACCGGATAACTCATATCTTCTGTTGCCAGACCAAACAATAAAGGCTGATCCACTTCTCCCTTAAAAGTAAATTTTCCCTCTTTTAATTCTGCCGTATCGACATCAAAAAACATCTTATTCCGGAAGGACTTGAGATAGACTTTCCCTTCCGTCCTGCCGGTCACTTCTCCATTTATCACATAACCTTTCGGTGCTTCCTGGCAACTCGCCAACATCAGGGCCACCAGGGCTGTCGCTACTAATCGTTTCATTTTTATCTGTTTCGTTTATTATTTAATCTCAGGGTGATGATATCGCCCTTTTTTCAGCGTTCCCTTTCCATATTCGATCGCACGAACCGGACAGCGGTGGATGCAAGCGACACACTGCACACAGGTATCCGTCCAAACAGGCTTCCCTGCCTGCATGCTGATCGTTCCGGTCGGACAAATCCGTTCACATAACCCACAGGAAATACAAGCATCCGTCACCCGGAAAGAATTACTTCCGATAGCCAGATGGGCAAAAAGAGGATAAATCCAGTAGCTTTTCAAACCGGGCATGCTTCCTGTATGATACAAAGCGTCCTGCCCATGCTCCCGGATCGCTTCGATAATCTCGGCCACACGTGCCGGGGCATCCTGCAGTTTCCGTTCCTCCACATCTTTGTCGTCTACATCGAAACCGGGCAGCAAGATATAGTTGTTCGGCATAATGACAGAGTATGCTGCCGTTAGCGATATCGCTCTTTTTTCCAAAGCTTTCCCGATCAGTCGATCTGTATATCCGCATTCATCTCCACAGGTAGAGACGGAATAGACCGATTGTCCAGTATATCCGTTTAAAGTCAGACGAGAGATAAAACGGGTCACAGACACCGCCGGTCCCCAGGAATGCACAGGATAGACAAACAATATCTTTTCATCCGGACGAACCGGATAGCCCCAACCATCCTTTTCCTTATGCAGTTCTTCTGCAATTGAAACCAACTGTTCTCCCAGCGCCTCACTCAGAGCCTTTGCCACCCAAAGAGAGTTTCCAGTTCCAGTAAAGTAAAATATCATATTCCTATTTCTGTTTCAAATACAAAAGTAAGTATAATCTAAGAATACACCTCGCATTTACCTTATTAAGAAACCTAAACGGCAACGTGATGAAGATAACAATGGGACCTTACACACGTTGTCATTCCTGCCTGAAGCCTACTTTTACCTTTACGGAGATTTGGAGCAGACACTTTTATATCTTAATTTGCATTACCATAAAAACACACAATATGAAACGGACTTTACTTATTTGGGCTTCGATGGCTTGCATGACTGTTCATTCGGTCACGGCACAGGACGCAGCTGTAAACAAAATCATCGAAATCGGTCAAACGGATAATCAAGTGATGGATCATTTAGATGTACTCACCAACCGCATCGGCGGCCGTGTGATCGGCTCGAACGCATACGATAATGCAGTTGAATGGGTTGCCTCGAAATTTACGGAATGGGGACTGGAAGTAGAACTGCAAGAGGCCGGCACGCTGCCGGTTGGCTTCAACCGAGGACCGTGGTTCGGCAAACTGTTGGGAGAAAACGGAACGGAACTGCATTTCGTCACTCCCTCCTACACCGCCGGAACAAAGGGTGTACAACGCGGACATGTCTTACAGGAACCGCTTACCCAAAGCGAGTTCGACCGCATGAAAGGACAACTAAAAGGGGCTTGGGTGCTGATCAACGGGAAGAATGTCGGCTGGCCGGTCGACCGGTCCGCCAAAGGCGACTCCATCCGTGCCGCCATCATTTCCGAAAACAACGAAACGGCCAAAAAAGAACCGCCAGATCATGGAGGATAACTGGCGCAACAATACCGACAACCCGCTGCTGCCATTGAAAGAGGATGTCCCGGCCTTGTTCTACAAACAGATGTGCGAAGCCGGCGTATTGGGTTTTATCCAATCGGCCACCGTCCCTTTGCGTGCCCTCTATGACAAGGCAATCATACACGATCCGACTTTCACGTTTGACAACCTGCCGAAAGTCTGCGACATCAAGTTAGACGAACACCAGTATGCGGCCATCAAGCAAATGGTAAAGGAACGCCGCACCTTCTTCCTTGAGTTCGATATCCGTAACCATTTTCGTATGGGACCGGTAAAATACTATAATGTGATCGGTAAGATCAAAGGCTGTAAATATCCGGACGAGTATGTGATGGCGAGTGGTCATCTGGATGCGTTCGACGTGGCGACAGGTGGCGTGGACTGCGGTTCCGGCGTCACTCCGGTGATGGAAGCGGCCCGCATGATCATGAAATCCGGTGCGAAGCCTAAACGGACGATGTTATTCTGTGCTTTTGCTGGCGAAGAATTCGGATTGTTAGGTTCTACAGCCTGGGTGAAAGCCAATAAAGATAAATTAGATAAAATCTCCAACTTGTTCAACCGCGACGGAGGCCCGACACCTCCCGTCGGACTCAATGTTCCGAAAGCGATGTATCAGGACTTCGTGAAGATATGCGCGCCCGTCAAGAAGATCCATCCCGACTATCCGTTCGAAGTGAAAGAAGCCGGCCCGTTCACCAAACCTGCCAAACCTGCCGGTACGGATGCATCCGTTTTTGCTGTCGAAGCAGTCCCGGCCATCGCCTTCAACGAAAAGGACATCAAAGGATACAACTTCAACTACGGTGAGATCTGGCACACCGAACGCGACACTTACAGCAAAAGCATCCCGGAATATCAGGAACATGCCGCTACAGTAATGGCGATCGTGACGCTGGGAGTAGCCAACTTGGAGCATCTGCTGTCAAGAGAAGGATTGTATAAATAAAACTTCAGAAAGGAATAACAAACCCATAGCTTTACAGAAGCTAACCCTATGCGTTAGTATCCATAAAGCTATGGGTTTGCGATATTTTTCGTACCTTTGCCCATTCAAAAGCAAATTAATAGGTATATAAGATATGATAACGGTTAACAATCTGGACGTACAGTTCGGAAAACGTATCCTGTTCCAGGATGTCAATATGAAGTTCACGCCGGGCAACTGCTACGGTATCATCGGGGCTAACGGCGCCGGTAAATCAACATTCCTCCGTGTTATCAGCAAACAGCTGGATCCTACACGCGGAACAGTGTCTTTAGGACCGGGTGAACGCCTTTCCGTATTGAGTCAGGACCACTTCGCATTTGATGAATACACCGTAATGGACACAGTGTTGATGGGACACACCACCCTTTGGGAGGTGATGAGCGAGAAAAACGCCCTGTATGCAAAACCTGATTTCAGCGATGCCGACGGTATCCGCGTATCGGAACTGGAAGAGAAGTTCGCCGAGATGGAAGCTGGAATGCCGAAAGCGATGCCGCCGCCCTCTTGAGCGGATTGGGCATCTCGGAAGAATTCCATTACACACTGATGAAGGACATGAGCGGTAAGCAGAAAGTACGTGTCCTGCTGGCACGCGCCCTCTTCGGACAGCCTGATAACCTGTTGCTGGACGAGCCGACCAACGACCTCGACCTTGAAACCGTCATGTGGCTTGAAAACTATCTGGCGAACTTCGAACACACCGTGTTGGTTGTCAGCCACGACCGTCACTTCCTCGACTCTGTCTGTACGCATACGGTAGATATCGACTTCGGTAAACTGCAGATGTTCGCCGGGAACTATAGCTTCTGGTACGAATCCAGCCAGTTAGCACTCCGCCAGCAGCAGAACCAGAATAAGAAAGCGGAAGAGAAGAAGAAAGAATTGGAAGAATTCATCCGCCGCTTCAGTGCCAACGTAGCGAAGTCTAAACAGACGACCAGCCGCAAGAAGATGTTGGAGAAACTGAACATCGAAGAGATCAAGCCTTCTTCACGACGCTATCCGGGTATCCTGTTCACGCCCAACCGCGAACCGGGCAACCAGATATTGGAAGTAAAGGGGCTGACAAAGTCCATCGACGGGAAAATCCTTTTCCAGGACCTCAACTTCAACGTGGAGAAAGACGACAAGATCGTATTCATCAGTCACGACCCGCGTGCGATGACCGCCCTTTTCCAAATCATCAACGGAGAAGAAAAGGCCGATGCCGGAACGTACCAATGGGGACAAACCATCACGACGACCTATCTGCCGCTCGACAACTCCAAGTATTTCAACTCGGATTATAACCTAATCGACTGGCTGAGCCAGTTCTCGCCCGACACGAACGAGGTCTTCCTGAAAGGCTTCCTCGGACGTATGCTGTTTTCCGGCGAAGAGCTGTTGAAGAAAGTGAGTGTACTTTCCGGAGGTGAAAAGATGCGTTGTATGATCTCCCGCATGATGTTGACGGATGCCAACTGTATCATCCTCGACACGCCGACCAACCATCTGGATTTGGAATCCATCCAAGCGTTCAACAACACATTGCAGTCATTCAAAGGAAACATCCTGTTCTCCAGCCATGACCACGAGTTCATCCAGACGGTTGCCAACCGCATCATCGAGCTGACTCCGAACGGCATCATCGACCGTATAATGGAATACGACGATTATATTACCGATCCGATGGTTGCCGAGCTGAGAGAAAAGCTTTATAAATAAACAAGCATCGATAACTTTCCAGAAAAAGAACCAGATATGTGGATGACATATCTGGTTCTTTTTCCGATACCTTCCCTGTATATGAAAAAAAGAATCCTCTTTCTCCTTGCCCTATATTTCATGTGGTTACCGCTACTGGCAATCCAGAAGCCTGTGTTTATGCTGTACCACCATGCCTTAGCGAGCGGATGTTCGCTAATCGATTACCTTAAGGTAATTACACACGGGTTACTGTTGGACTGTACGATAGCCGGCTATCTGACGGCGTTACCTTTGCTGATGACGTTAGTTTCGGTATGGTTGCCGGGGTCTTTTTACAGGAAACTGCTGAAAGGATATTTCGGAATCATGGCGGTATTGATCGCAGCGATCTTTTCCGTGGATGTGGCTTTATACGGCTACTGGGGATTCAGGCTGGATGCGACTCTTTTCTTCTATCTTCAATCACCCGGCGATGCGATGGCAAGTGTACCGCTGGGGCAATTCTTTGCCCAATTGCTGATGTTCGCCGTATATGCTTTCGGGATATATTGGGTGTTGAAGAGGTTTATCGTTCCGCTCTTCCCAGAAACACAGGTGAGAAAACGATTGGGCGGAAGCCTTATCATTATCCTGTCAGGAGGGATACTCTTCATTCCGATACGAGGAGGCGTAACGACTTCGACGGCGAACGTGGGGATGGTATATTTCAGCCAAAACCAATTCCTCAACCATTCGGCAATCAATCCTTGTTTCAGCCTGATCGCTTCACTTAGCAAGCAACAGGATTTTGCGGCACAGTTCAATTTTTTCCCGGAAGAGGAAAGGAAGGAGGTAATGGATACTTTGTCTCCGCACTCGACGCGGGGACACAAAGGGACGAATCCCGCAGATGCAGATTTACAGCAAAAGCCTCTGCAATCCCTTCTCAATACCTCACGACCGAATATATTGATTATCCTGATGGAAAGTTTCTCGGCAAACGCGATCGGAGCGGTCGGCGGAGATTCCATCATCACGCCTAACCTGAACCGATTGAGTCGGGAAGGAGTACTTTTCACAAACATGTATGCCAATTCGTTCCGGACAGACAGAGGAATCGTTTCGGTGTTGAACGGATATTTGGCACAGCCGACCACTTCCATCATGAAGTATCCGGCAAAAAGCCAAACACTCCCCTCTATCGCCAAAACTCTGACAAACGAAGGATATGTTGCCGACATGCTGTACGGAGGCGATATCAACTTTACCAATATGCAGAGTTATTTCTTCAGTTCCGGTTACAGCCGGATCACGGCAGACCGTGACTTTCCGCTCACCAGCCGCTTGAGTAAATGGGGAGCGAACGACGATATTACGTTCCGCCACCTGTACGAAGACATCAAAAACCGGGACAACCAAGCTCCCTGGCTCAGCACTTTCCTGACGTTAAGCAGCCATGAGCCGTTTGAAGTTCCCTACCACCGGTTGGACGAAATGGGGCTGTATCCGAACTCGGTTGCCTTCACGGACAGTTGTATCGGCAACTTCATAGACAAATTGAAAGAATTGCCTGTATGGAAAAACACGCTGGTTATTTTCGTTTCCGACCACGGATATCCTTATCCGAAAGATGTGGTCAACTATGAACCTCGCCGCTACCATATACCGATGCTTTGGATCGGCGGTGCGGTGAAAGAACCTGTCGTGATTGACAAATTAGCCAATCAGACGGATCTTGCCGCCACCCTATTGAACCAGTTAGGGATCGATCACGACACTTTCACTTTCAGCCGGAACATCCTAAGTCCCGATTATCCGGAATATGCATTCTATACTTATTCTAACGGATTCGGGTTTATCGACAGCACCGGTATATCCGTCTATGACAACGAAGGGAACAAACCTCTGATCGAAGCCCCCCGAAAAGGCAGTGACTTGCGACTCCGCAAAGGAAAGGCACTCCTGCAAACCTTGTATGACGATTTAGGGAACCGATAGCCTTTTTATTGCATTCTGCATAAGTTTTGCAGGAATACTGCAATGCCTACACAGAATGCAATGGTGATCCCCACGCTTACTCCTCTTGCTTCTCTTCCGTCAACAGCTTGCCATCATCATCCCAAGTACGCCAAATGCCGCTTTTCCTTCCTTTAGCATAAAACATTTCGAAACGAAGAATGCCTTTATCGTTCCACACCCGCCAAGGTCCGTCTTTTTGCCCATCTTTATAGGAAGCAATACCGGTCAGTTGCCCGGCTTCGTTATAAGTACGCCATTCTCCATGAAAAATGCCGTGATAGTAAGAACGGACTTCCGCAATCTTTCCATCAGGATAGTAAATCACATAAGTTCCTTCGGGACGGCCGTCTTTGAGGAAAAGCTCCATCTTCAACATACCATCATCGTAAAACTCGGTATAGCGGCCAGTGTAAGGAGTTGTTTGAGACTCGTCCGTATAATACTGGCCTTCACTAAGGAACAAGTCCTGCGCCTGGATTGCCAGGCAGAACTTGCCAATAATGTTGATGTCAATAATAATCTCTTTATCATCTTTTTAATATTCAGTGTTCTGAGGATCCCAGTTTGTCCAACCGGCTGTCCAATCGTTTGTTCCATCAAAAGCTCCTTTGTAAGTTACTTTTTCAAAGAAGCTGTTATTCAAGACTTCATCAACAAATTCGGCTCCTTGTACGGCAGAAGCAACAACAGAAGAATAGTCACCGTCTTTTGAAATAATTTCGTTGGTGGTTGCCAAAGTAGTATTGTTACCAGCGCGGTTGAAGAAGTTCTCGCTTACCTTTTCGTCATCGTAGAAGTTCTTCCACATACCGGCAAAGATTACATTCTTAACGGCGATACCATCATTTGCCGTACCTTTCTTATCCGTTGCACGAAGTCCGTAAGGCCATCCCGTGAATACGGAGTTGTAGACATTCAAACTCGAATTACGGCGCAGGTGCATGGCAGCCTGGAATTTACCTCCTTTGGCTCCATTAGCGGCATCGGCTGTCTTTGCTTCAACCTCGGCTTGTGTCATATCAGAAACCTTTCCATAGAACGGACCGATCAAAGTCACGTTGGAGAAGACAGGCTTCGTAAGCGGGGTATTGGAAGAACCACTTGCATCATTATCGGATTCGAAGCCGTTAGAGTCGGAAGTATCAGCGATGTCCTTGTCACGCACACTCAACAGAAACTGCAAGTTACCCGTATAGCCGTAATCGGTATCGAAATCATCGTCCCAACCTTTGTAAGCAACCAAATGCTTAGCATTGACCGTTCCACCGAACCATTCATACGAATCGTCATTAGAATAAGACACCTGTACGAACTCCACTTCCGTACCACTACCGACACCACCGAATGTCAGACCGTTGATCTCCTTGTCGGGTTCCAAAGGATAGCCAGCAAATTCAATACGGACATATTTCAACTTACCAGAGCTTTCACCATTAAATTCATCGGAGGTCGTGTTACCATATTCCGTTCCGGGTCCACCCTCGATAACCGGTCTTTTTGTCTGGTTTACACGAGCATTACCGCAGATAATCAAACCTCCCCAGTCTCCCGTCGCACGCTTGCCCGGTTCTTTATCGGAAGTAAAGACGATCGGTTTGTCAACCGTACCTTCAGCCATGATCTTCGCACCCGGTTCGATAATCAAAGAGGCAGCCTTTTCACCGGAAGAAACAGATATACCCTTGATGACCGTTCCAGCTTCAATTGTCAACGTAGCACCCGGTTTTACATAGACAAAGCCTTTCATATAGTTCTTATCTGCAGCATTCAGCGTAAGATCGGAAGTTATCTCTCCCTCCAAGATCACTTCTTTGGAAGACGGAGCCTCATTAGAAACAGTCACTGCACAAGTTGCCGTCTTATTGCCATCCTTTGTCGTAGCGGTGATCGTGGCAGTACCCTCGGTAACCCCTGTCACCTTACCGGCATCTACTGTTGCCACCTTTTCATCGGAGGAACTCCATGTTATCGTTTTATCCGTTGCATCGTCCGGAGTAATGGTGGCAGACAATGTCACAGACTCGCCAACCTTGACAGTTGCAGTCGTAGGACTTACGGCAACAGCCGATACAGCTATAGAGCCATCAGGCTTGTCATCATCACTACAAGATACAGTTCCAAACATAACGGCCAACGCACATACAGAGGCCAAACCTTTCAATAGAAATCTGTTCATAATAAAAACATTTTGTTTGTAATAGAGATATATTCTAATTCACTTTAAAACTTGAGGGAAACACCGACATTAATATCCACTCCCGGACGGTAGCTGCGTACCAACTGTTCACGTTCACGCTTGCCGCCGTTCTTGTCCGTCAACTTCACGAACTGTTTGTATTCGATTTTAGAGTTCAGCATATCCTGAATCCCAGCTTTGATCTCGACAGCTTTGCCGATCTTCTTCGAAAAAGTCAAATCCAGGGAATTACGAGGCATCTCATATATGTCGGGAATATCTTCATTCTGATCCTGCATCGGGACACCGACCGACTCGATGCGCTTCCCGATACGGTTGTAAAGTAGCGAAGCGGAGATTCCCTTGTCATCGTGCTGATAAAACAGACCGGCATTCACCAGATAAGGAGATTGCCCCGCCAATGGCCGGTCACGTTCAGGCGCTCCTTCCTCAAAGCGGACACGGCTATGGATATAGGCGGCATTACAGACCAAGCTCAACCCTCTTAATCCGATAAAGTCAAGGCTTTTCTTCATATCCAACTCAATGCCGAACGTCTCGGCATTCTTCGCATTGTGATAGGTATATTGCAAACCGGAACCCGCCTCGTTATAGGTTTCCTCGATCGGATCCTTGAACCGTTTGTAGAATGCACCGATTGTTATCATCTCGCCGGATGCCGGATAGAATTCATAACGCACCTCCAGATTGTCCGCATAAGCATTCTTCAATTCGGTATTACCGACTATATTCGCATCCCGCTCGAAATTAAAATACACATATGGTACTACCTCACGGAACTCCGGCCGGTTGACCGAACGGCCGTAAGCAGCACGCACAAGGTGTTTCGCAGACAGGTTGTAAGAGATATTGACGGAAGGGAAAAAATCGCTCGTCCGGTTATCCAAGTGAACAGGAGTCGTACCGTCTGAACTGTAACCATCCATTTTAAGGTTATAATATTCCATACGGACACCGATATTGGCATTCAGTGCCTCCCGTAGTTCAACTTGGCAGAGACATAAGCGGCTCCCAAGATATTTTCGGAAGTATAGGAGTCGCTGTTCGTCGTCGTCTCACGCATCCATATCCTGTCTGCCGAAATGTTCTCATCACAGAACAGCCCCGTATAATCCAATCGGCATACCGGTCATACCCTTTACCTAACAGATTGTAACCGAATCGGCGAGCATCGAACGTACGACTCTTATATTCTCCATAGACACCACCGTCAAGAACAGGGGCGAACTTGTCGGAGACAGTGAACTTATGTTCATAATTGGTAGCGAGCGAAACACCGTGATCCTTCAAGTCCTGGTAATAGCGCATCGGATCGGAGACGTAATAATTCGGTAAGTCCGTCTTCGTCTCGTCGAGGATGGAATTGACGATCTTGCGGTCCGGTTCCCGATAGGCAGCAAAAGCATAGCCGGCAGTCCAGTCCACTTTGTTGATATCCTCCTGTAACGTATGCGTGCCGCCAAGTTGCCCTGAATAGGTCGTACGTCCGGTATAAAGGGATTCCCACTTGCGGATCGCCTTGTCAGAATAATAGTTCATCCCTTCCCTCTGTGTCAGGGCGGAAACACCACGCTGGCTAAAAAAGTTACGAAACTCGTATTTATGATCGCCTTTCATAAACGACCAGTTGAACAAGGCTCCTAACTTGGAGGTATTCTTATAGCGGACATCGTTGTACTCAAAGCGCGGACGTGAGAGATCGTTCGCCACATCATAGGCGATATAGTTATTATTCACCGTCTCCGAATAATCGTAACCGGTACTCCAGTTCACATTCGCAATATTCCCGATCTTCCAGTCACCTGCATCGAAGGAGCGGTGTGAAGTGAGCGAAATCTTTTGGTCCGGAATAGCCGTGAACCTGTTGATTCCCCACCTCTGGTTGATCCGCCGTGTAAAGGCAGCGGCTTCCTCTGTCGAATAATCCCCTAAATGAGAAGGGAAAGAAGAGGGCAAACTCCGCACCCCGGCCCCAAATCCGAGATAGTCCTTCCAACTCCCGTCCGTTAGCTGGAAACTCCGGAAAGTAGCATTCGTATTAAATCCCATCTGGTAAGATACGTTGAAGGTATTCCCGTCCGGTATATTCTTGGTCATCACTTGCACGAAACCACCGGAGAAATCGGCCGGCAGCTCGGCAGACGGACTCTTATAGACCATCATATTGTCGATCAGCGAAGAAGGAAGCACATCGAACGAGAATGCCCGGCTGTCCGTCTCGCTCGAAGGAGTGGTCGCCTCGTTCAGCCATACATTATTATATCGTTGCGCCAACCCCCGGACCACCACAAAACGGTCATCCACGATCGTAAGCCCCGGAATACGGCGCAACACCTCGGCGGCATCACTGTCCTGTGTCTTGCCGATCTGTTGGGCTGAAATACCGCTTACGACCGGCAGGCTTTTCCGTACCGTATTGATAATGGCGGTTTCCGTTCCCAACTTTCGTTGTGCCACGACCACCACATTCTGAAGTTGCAGGTCGGCATCGGACAGTTCGATTCTCAGCACCGACTCCTGATGGGCTTTCACCACGACATCACGAATGGTTTCCGATTTATAAGAGACATAAGAAGCGACAATCGTATATTTTCCCGGTTTGACATTCTCTATACGGAAGTTTCCCTCCACGTCGCAATGGCCCCCACCGTAGTCCCTTCGATCACGACCGAAGCACCGATCAACGCATCTTTGAATTTGGCATCCGACACCGTTCCGCAAATAACGCCTGTCTGCGCCCAGGCAGACAACGAAAGAAAACTCCCCAACAACAAAAGAAAGAACCTCTTCACATTGCCTGTTTCACACTTGTTTCCCATTCCTTATTACTTGTTACATTTATTTGCCGGCAAAGTAGAAGGGACGTATTGCAAGAAGATGTAAACAGAATTACATTGTAAAAACGATTATTACAATCCGTTGACAACAAAAAGAAAGCAACCATTTGACAAAGCGACCACCCATAGCAGATTTTACGAGAAAAAAGGCTGCTAAGAAACTATTTATAGTATCTTTGGAAACAATTAAATAAACAATATACGATGAACTAGGTCATGCGCAAACTCCCAATCGGAATACAAACCAGCCTCCACAGGTTCGGCAAAAGAAGCCTCATCCCCTACCAAAGTGACAGACGTGACATCGTCAAAGTCTGCATGGAATTTGCCGAAGAACAGAATATCACAAGATGGCTATGTGAATAACAAAACTATCACAACGACCGCAGAATGGACATACACACTTTATACATCATCGCTTATGCCACCAGCACCACTTCCAGCCTGGGCAGTTGCGCCATCCTGCTGTTCTTGAACTACGGCAATATCGAGACAAACCCTGTTTACCTGAAGGCACGGCGGATCCTCGCATTTGCGACCTTCCTCGTGGCCATTGGTCTCCTCATCTCGCTTACCACCAGAAAATGGCAACCCGTCGGATGGGACATCGCCTCGTTTCCCGTCACCCTGATCGCCTCCTCGCAAACCCTGCTGTTCACATTCTCACTGATCCTGCTGTTCAACGAACAGTATGCCACCCGGCAGCGGATCCTGCTGCACGCAACTCCTTCCCTCCTCTTCACCCTAGCCTACGCCGGAGCATGCCTGATCTGGAAAGACCACCCCGTCTATGCTTACTCGGAATGGAAGTCACTGGTCACGAATCCGCCTTCCCTGATCCGCACGCTCTATCTGCTTGCCTACATCATCCAGTCAGGCATCTATGCAAAACTATTCCTGCACGAACGACATACTTACCTCTCCCTCTTGGGAGGAGTGAAGACAGAAGACAGGTGGCTCAAACTCGGACAGGTGACAAGCGCGTTCTTCCTTGCCTCAGCATCGGCCTTTGTACGCTGAGCCTCGCCTTGAATCCTTACCTGCCTCACGAAATCACCGTGACCTTCCTATTCACCGTTTTCTATTTCGCCTTCGGAATCTTCTACGCAAACTTCAGTTCCACCTATCGGGATGTCCGAACCCGCATCCGTGAACAGACTCAGCCTTTTCTCCTCCCGCCGGAGCGGACATGGAAGAATTGATCTGCTACCTCCAACCGGATGACGACAACAACCGTCTCTTCAAGGACATAGAAGCCTATTTTCAGAAAGAGCAGCCCTATCTGGACCCTGACTTCAGGATATCCGACCTGCCCAGGACCATCGGTGCAAACCCACACAAGCTCTCGACCGCTGTCGGCCGTGCCACCGGGCTGACGGTCCAAGACTACGTACTCCGCCTCCGCATCGGCCACTCCGCAGACCTGCTGCTACTGCCCGAAAACGCCGAGCGCACGATCGAGGACATCGCTTTCTCGTCCGGTTTCCAGTCTACAAGCACCTACAACCGGAATTTCCTGAAACTGATGAAAACAACCCCTTCCCGGTTCCGGAGCCGCACATGACAGGAATACCCCCGCCCTCCCGAGAGGAACACCCCTGTCCGCCCGACGGACAAAACTACATCATACTCATCATTGCTGATTTCGGGCACAACTTTACGGATTTTGGGCATCCTTTCTGTCCTTCTCTCCCCATCTTTGCCTCCAAACGGTTAACGCCCGGCCAACCACCGGGCACTTAAACATTGGAATCATGACCAACGAAGAAGAACAGATCACTCTCAACATCGATCTCTACGACAACATCATGACGGAGAAGGAAGGCGACTACACCGGCCGCCCTCGTATCACCGGCACTCTGTACAACAAACAGATAGCCGCCCGTATCGTGAAAGCAGGTACGGAGTACAAACAGGAAAGCATCGAGTATATCCTCGATCGTGCCGACAAAGCGAAAGTAGAAGCCATCGCCGAAGGTAAGAGCGTAATAGACGGCGTCGGGCAATACCTCGTCACCGCACGCGGCTCGTTTATCGGTGAAAACGCGCAGTTCGATCCTGTCAAACATTCCTTAGGCGTTTCCTACACACCCGGTCAGCTTCTGCGCAGCCAGCTGAAAAAAACCAAAGTCGTCTGCAATGGCACAGCCCAAACAGGTCCGGTCATCAATTCCATCACCGACAGCACGACCGGCAGCGTCAACGAGATCATCACCTCGCAGGCCCCGCCGTGATCAGTTGCAGCAATGCCAAAGTGATAGGCGACGACCCGTCTGTCGGCGTCTTCCTGACCAAAGACGAAGAGGGTGCAGCTCCGATGAAATGCCCGGTCATCATCCGCAACGCCCCATCCGAACTCACCGTCATGCTCCCCGCCATCGAAACAAAGGTTCTGTACACGCTGAGCGTGACAACACAATACAGCAGCAGCAACAAGATGCTGAAAAACCCGCGCACCTACCGCTTCCCCATCCTCTTGAGCGACGGGAAAAGCAATGACGAGGAACGCCCCGGCGAACTCTGACAACAATGGAGACGTTTCCTTCGAGCCAAGGGAGAGGCTCCCTCGCCTCGAAGGAAACATCTCCACTACCTCCAAGTGAATCTCTCCCTTGCATCCAAAGGAGGCATTCATCAAATTGGATGCTTTTTTCATAACACCTAAATAACTACATACACATGAATAGAGATTTAAATATTAAAAGTACAATACGCCAGATTCTTGGCGTATTGATTAGTATCATGATACTAATGCCATTTACGGTATCCTCTCAAACCGTCACAACCACCATTGACTGCGCAAACGCTACAACAGACATAAACGGCAACGGATATCGTTGGGACCTCAGCAACAAGATACTGGCTCTTGACGGAATAGACCTAAGGACAAGTCAGATGATGGGCATAGAGCTTCCTCCCAATTCAACAATCACGCTACAAGGAGACAATTACATCGAAGGAGCAAGCAGGGCCATCCTCTTCAATATCGGTTCCACAGAGCAAGACCCAGGCGGAACCCTGACTATAAAGGGAGACGGGACCTTAACCCTGAACAGCACGAACACCCCCAGCGCCATTTTTAACACAGGTACGAGCACGATCAAGAACAAAGCCATACTTGTGATAGAAAGCTCGACCGTCATCACAAACGGCCTGTCGGTAGGAGGCAATGCCAAAGACGAAAACGGAGAGTGGGGAAAAACGGGTGAAACAATCCTCAGGAACAATGCATGGTTGGATATCACTTGGGAAAAAACGACCAATCCTTCCGGTTTACCTCTCTACAACCACAACATAAAGGTGGAAAATTCCGTTCTGTTCTACAACTACCGGAACACCGGGACATTAGGATATTATGGTGAAGTATACGGAGACGTGACGCTGTCAGGAGACTGCACCATCAAGAACGGACAGACGCTTTTCATCCCGACAGGCTGCTCGCTCACCGTAAACGGAACACTGGATAATCAAGGAACCATTTATAGCAAAGGCGCACTGACCGCAAACCAGATAACAGGAAACACGGTGACCAAAGACAAGGTCGACCTCAACGGGACAAGTTACAAAACATGGGCGGAGGCAACAGCTGCACTCGCAGGTTCCGAAGAACCGGTCAATATCATCACTCTGTTAGACGACGAAACAGCTACAAGCACACCACCAAAACCCTGTATCATAACAGGCGACGGAAAAACGTTGACATATGCCGGCGACCTCGAACTGCAAGCCGCTCTTACCTTCAAAAGCATCAAACTGAACATGAGCACCATTTATGCCAACGGCCACGATTTGACATTCGACGAGTCTGTCGATTGCCGCCCGTCGACATACACCAACAACGGCAACACCCTGACCGGCATACGTAACATCTGGGGAGGAACTAAAGACAACAATACGATCGACAAAACCAATATCGTAATCAAAAGCGGACAATTCGGCTGGATCTACGGCGGCGGCAATGCCGGTAACATCACAGGGACAACCAAGGTGACCATATCGGCGGAACCGTGAACAACTCTGTTTTCGGTGGAAGCATGCCGCAGGAAGCACAGTCGACAATACCGAGTTGAACATTACCGGAGGAACTCTAAACTATATCTACGGAGGCGGCTGGAACGGGGACGTCACCGGTACAGCCACGACGAATATCTCTGGCGATAACACGGTTGTCAGCGGCTTTATCATCGGCAACACGGAAGGAACCGGCACGGCAGGCAACACGGATGTGACACTTGACACATCCGCAGATAATCCTATCCAGGAAGTACACGGAGCTGGTATTAACTACAATAATACAGTACACGGGAAAGTTTCGGGAAATGTCAATCTCACCGTTCTGGACGGCAGAATCACCGGGAGCCTGATCGGTTGCTCCTCAGCTGTCGAGGGGAAGATCAACATAAACGTGAAAGGAGGAGAGGTCAAAAGAATAAGTGGCATCGACTATTCCTTGTCTGCAGATTCACCAACTCCCACTTACAGCGGAATAATCCAGATCACCATAGAAAAAGGCCATACCACCATCGGACAAATAGACAGCAACAATAACCACAAAACACATGTAACCTACAGAAACTGCGGAACAGCCGACACTCCCTATCTGATTTCCGAACTGCGCTCCATCGATAAAGTCATCCTGGAAAACTCTTTTATCAAAGAAAAGGACCAGACATCGGCATTCAGGCTCGACATGGGGAACGGAGAGACTATGGAAATAGAAGGGACCGGACTGACCGGAGATTTCCATCTGGTCAATTTGAACGGAAAAGCATCGGATAACCAGTCGATTATCACGCTTCCGAACTGTCGGGTACATACAGTTTCACCCATAAGGCCGACAATAAGATGCTCTATAAAGCCGGTTTCAACTACCGCTATCCGGGTAACGCCACATTGTGTGCCATCACCCTTCCGACAACAGTCGAGAACGGCACGCTAGCTCTCAAAGGCACGATCGGAGCCGACCAGGGAGAAACCCTCTTTGAAAACGGTGACCAAGTCCCAGCAGGCACACCGATGACTATAATCGCCACTCCTTCACCAGGATATAGTATCAAAAGCTTCTCTGTAAGACAGGGTAATAACAATGTGACGGTTGATACAGATGGCAGCTTTACTGCTCCCGACGGTGATTTTACAGTCGCTGCCGAGTTTAAGAGGATATATACTCCGCCGGCAGCCACCTACTACACCGTCACTCTCCCCTCCGTGGAAGGCGCGACACTCAGCAAGCAGGCAGGTGACCATACGGTCGAGAAAGGATACAGTTTCACCTTCGCCATCACCTTGGATGAAAACTATAGTGAGTCCATCCCTGTTGTCACCACCGATCGCGGCGAGACGATCATACCGGACACGAATGCAGATACAAGATCAACAACGTGGCTGAAGACATTGTCGTCTCTATCTCCGGCATCGTGAAGAATCTTCCAACAAGTATCAAAAGTATCGAAACAGACACGAAGATATGGACCGCCGACGGCACGATCTTCATCCACACCTCTTCCCCACAGCAGATACAGGTGGTAAACCTCGCCGGAAGCACTCTCTTCTACCGCAACATTCCGGTAGGCGACACACGGCTCAATGGATTGGCAGCAGGAGTCTACATTGTACGCCTCTCAAGAGAAATGCCACGGAAAATAATCGTACGCTAACCCTGTTTATTATATGCAAACTGAGGGCGATCGCGACCGCCCCCACATAAAAATCCCCCTCTCTGCACACAGCCGAGGGGGATTCACGAACAGTTCAAAGACGAGGTGCTGCCGAACAATAAATTGTAAAATATTTGTTACATTTGTGACCTTAAAATTATTGCTCGATTGGGCACAAATAATCTATAGTATGAAGAACATTAAAATCTATCCGAAAGATTGGTTGCAGTTGCACCCTTATAAACAGTCAGATCCGACAGATTCCTATTATACCAATATCGCAAACCGTATTTACGGCATGTTGGAAGAAACACGTCTTGCCTATTCTTTTGAGAAGGACGAGGTCAAACAGATCAGTATACGCATGGCTGCCTATTTCGAAGATGTGATTTCCGGTCTGAATATCTGGCGCTCATTCATCACGGAACACAAAGCCTTATACGGTAAATTCCTACCGTTTTATACACCTGACGATCACTATTATGATGACGAGGTCAACTACGAAGATATCCGGTTCTTGCTTTGGCATTACACACAGCAGTATCACGGGTTTCACAAAGGCACATTCGTCAGTCCCGACAATGCGGCAAACGGCGACACAGCCAAACTGATCTACCAGATGTTCTGTGACGAATGGACAACTGCACCGGAGAACGAACGGCTGCAACAGCTCTTTGCTCCGGAAACCCGCTATGAGGATGTCGACAAATATAACGAGTTGCTTCACTGGTTCCATTACCAATGTTACCTGTTTACCGATTCACACCAGGAACTGACAGATACAGTCAAAGAATATTGGGAACAAACGAAAGAGAAAGACGAGCAGTTCATCATGACCGCCTACGAGGCTCTGGCACATATTTCCAAAAGTGCATTTTTGGCTTACACGGCTCCCAAATGGCTTTCGCTGATCTTTCCGGCAGATCATCCGGATCACAGCTTGTTCGTTGAAGAAGGTGAAAAGTCACAGGCATTCAAAGAACCGGTGTCCGAAGAGAGCAAGAAAATGCTGACCGAGCACTTTGAGAAATTCACGGCAGCGGCAGAAGGAAAAGCACTCCTTTATTTCCAAAACAAGCGTGAATTCCTCGATTTCCTGACGAAGATCGGCATCGAGACGGAAGGAGCGACAGGCGATACCGCCTCCCGGAAATTTGCCGTTTATGCCACTCCGTCAGAAGGTTTGCAAGTCCTGGCCGATGGTGTTGAGTATATCAAAGACGAAAACAATCCTTCTACAATCAGAAAAAGGCGGAAAACCAAGGTTTGTCCTTCTTCATGATCCGGAAATGCAGCCCGTATCTGCTGAGAATATTGGAAGAAAAAGGCATGTTAGCCGATGCGCAAGCGAAGAGCCTGGCCGGTGAAGAACGTAGCAAAGCGATCGTTCACGAGAACTGGGAGTTCCTGATGCGGTATTTCCTTCGGGAATATTGATTGTTACTTTTCTCTTGGGAGAAAAGTAACAATCAATATCGATCAGCCGGATACCGGATTCCCAACTGCCTGCGCACCTCATCGATGATCTCCAACGTGATCAGGGAGTGTTCGTGGCTGTTGATTCCAGACTGGCGTTTGCCGGACAGAACCAGATCGATAAACTCCGCCACCTCATAATAATATTCATCCTTGTCCGTCACGACGCTTATATCCTGAGCTTCGGCAGAGGGACCTCTACCGGGAAGCGGCCGCCAGACGGGGAGTATATTTTACCTCTCCGATTATATTGATCCGGTCGAGCGTTATGTTTCCCTCTTCTCCCTGTATCTCTGTCGGCAAGGATGAATTGGCTATCTTGGAATAGAGAACGGTCGCATTCATCCCTTCGTATTCGAAATTGACGGCTCCCTGTCCGTCCGCACCGGATGAAAGGACGATTCCTGAAGCATCTATCTTTTTCGGACGTCCGAACAAAACGACCATCGGATAGACAGTATAAATCCCGATATCCATCATCGCCCCGTTCGACAATTCCGGCCTGAATGCGTTCAGCACAACTCCCTCCTTGAACTTATCATAGCGGGAAGAATACTGACAATAGCAGGAAAAATAACGCCGTATCGTTCCCAAGCGTCCTAAGTTTTCCCGCACAGACCGGAAATTCGGGGTAAGGTCGGTTTCATCGCCTCCATCAGCGTAACGTCATATTTTGCAGAGGCTGCGATCATCTCTCTCACCTCCCACGCATTCGAAGCGAAAGGTTTCTCACAGAGTACATGCTTTCCATGCTTCATGCACAAGATACTCTGTTCCGCATGAAGGAAATTAGGCGATGCGATATACACGGCATCGATCAACGGACTTTTTGCCATCTCCTCCAAAGAGGTGAAAGTATAAGGTATCTGATGCTTGGCGGCAAAGGCATCCGCCGTCTCCTGCTTGCGGGAATAAACAGCAACCAGTTCAAAACGGTCATCCTGCCGCGCTCCGGCAATCACCCAGTCGGTTATAAAGTTGGTTCCGACTACTCCAAAACGTACTTTTCCACCATGTTCTTCCATATATTCCATTCCTTATCAGCGTAATATTAATGTATCTCCCTCTATTGAAAGTTCAGGAACCTTATCCGTAATACTCAAAGTCAGGCAATAGGGAACAGCATCTTCGAGATGGTTCGCTTTCAAGCGTCCCATATGATCCGTCGTATCCAGATAGGCAAGCAGGTTCGCCTTGTTGCCCGTCCACATATCCCGGGCAATCACGGCAGCATCGCTGCCCGCCTCATACAAACCGGTATTCAGTAGCGCATCCGTCAAAGCTCCTCCAAAAAGCGTATCTTCTATATTCACCTTATCCTGCCAGCCGGAACAGAGCACGACTACATCCCGCTTATGGCGGACACAGTAACCGGCCACCGCCTGCAGATTGATGAAAGCTCCCGTTATGACCCGGAAAGCGGATTTGGCGATCGTGATCGCACGTGTACCGTTGGTCGTGGTGAACACAATATCTTTCCCGGAAACCTTTTCCGCCGTATAATCAAACGGGGAATTTCCGAAATCGGCAAAACTACATCGCTTCACATTCCGTTCCGCTCCGACCAGCCAGCCTTTTGCCTTATATGCCTCAGCCTCTTCAACGGTAGCGACCGGACGGATACTACGCACTCCGTTACTAAAAGCGGCGGCCATCGTCGTCGTTGCCCGAAACACATCCACGACCACCACGATAGCTTCCGGATTATGATAGACCGGATATAATGCCGGTGAAAAACAAACATCTATTTTCATATCAAACGATTATTATACCTGCAAAAATACGGGAGATTTTAAACATTTCCCCTATCTGCTTGTTCTTTTATTACATTTTTGAATAAACGTTTTAAACTAAGTCGTATGAAAAGAATTGTATCTATGATGGTGATCTTCACCCTTCTGTTGGGTGGCATGACACATGTGCAGGCTCAGACAAGTAAAGCCGCAGAAAAAGCTGAAAAAAAGCAGGAAAGAAAAGAGAAAAAAGAAGAAAGGTTAGCTAAGGACGCCGTTATGGGCGAAGAAGCATTCAACAATGCCATGCAGGCTATCACAAACCGGTCGTTCGTGCTCGAAGCCAACTCCGTACAACCGTTGAACGGACGTGTTTACTATGTAAACTCAAACACTAACTTCGTTTCGTTGAATGACGGACAGGCCATGGTTCAGATCGCATCCAACTCTCCTTACCCCGGTCCTAACGGATTAGGCGGCATCACCGTACAAGGCTCGGCATCCAATGTACAGGTCAAACAAGAAAACAACGGAAACGTGTATCTGTCCATGAGCGTACAAGGTATCTTTATCTCTGCAACCGTAAACCTGGTATTATACAGCGGGACCAATAATGCAATGGTTACCGTAGACCCGAACTTCTCAGGAAACAACCTGACAATGAACGGAACATTGCTTCCTTATTCTGACTCCAATGTTTTCCAGGGAACCACTTACTAATTCATATATATATTAAACAACAAGGAAGGGCGGACCGATGATCGGTCCGCCCTCTCTTTTTTATGACAATCCGGTTTACTTATCGAACCGGAACATATTGTACGAATGCTTCCATCGCTTCATAAGATGCAAGGCCTAACTGATGATACAGTTCGGCAGTAGCACGGTTACGGTCTTCGGCACGCTGCCAGAACAAACGTTCGTCGTCTCCGAGGAACGGTGCACTTTCAGCCTGAGACTGGTGTTTCAGGATCGCATTTCTCTTATGCCGCAATTCTTCGGGAGAGATAGGAACAGCCATTTCCACATGGTCCATTTCCCATTCGGCCCAAGCCCCGCGGTACATCCAGATGCGGCAGTTCTTCAGCCATTCTTCATCCTTCAGCTCGTCGATAGCTGCCAGAACGGCATTCAGACATACACGATGAGTTCCATGTGGATCGGCAAGGTCACCGGCGACAAACATCTCATCAGGTTTCACATCCGTCAGCAACTTCTTCACGATGGCAATATCCGCTTCGCTCAAGTCGTTCTTCTTCACCAGCCCTGTTTCATAGAAAGGCAAGTCGAGGAAGTGGATATGATCGTCACTCTTGATCCCGCTGTAACGGGCACCTGCACGGGCTTCTTCCCGGCGGATCGTGCCTTTCATAAAGAGGACATCACGTTTTTCAGCTTCACCTTCCACCTTTTCATAACGGAGGAAATGGATGATTTCTTCGGCTTTCTTCTTAACCGTTTCGTCTTCCGTATATTTGGCACAAACGTCGCGCAGATATTCGCAATAGCGGATTACCTCTTCATCCCCTACGGCAATATTGCCGGAAGTTTCGTAAGCGACATGTACATCATGATGCTGTTCGCACAAACGATGGAATGTACCGCCCATCGAAATTACATCGTCATCCGGATGCGGACTGAAGATAATCACTTTCTTCGGATACGGAGTTGCACGTTCGGGACGGTTTGAATCGTCGGCATTCGGCTTGCCGCCCGGCCATCCGGTAATCGTGTGCTGGATATCGTTGAATACCCGGATATTCACATTATAGGCCGAACCGTACAGGGCGAGCAGCTCACCCAGGCCGTTTTCGCTATAATCCTTGTTTGTCAGTTTCAAGATCGGTTTGCCTGTCAACTGGCACAACCAAACGATTGCGCGACGGATCAGCTTGTTATCCCACTCACAATTGGTAACCAGCCAAGGATGACTGATACGTGTCAGATCATACGCGGCAGACAGATCGACTACGACTTTCGCATTCGTATGATTCTGGAGGTAAGAAGAAGGAACAGCGTCACTCACTTTGCCTTCCACCGTTTTGGCGATGATCTTCGCCTTATCTTCACCCCACGCCATCAGGATCACATTACGGGCTTTCATCATGGTAGCGATCCCCATCGTGATGACTCCCGCAGGCACATTGTCCAATGACGGGAACGTACGGGAAGCTCCTTACGGGCAGTTCCTTCCAGCAGAACCAGACGGGTACGCGAACTCAGCGTCGCACCTACACCGTTAAACATAATGTTGCTCGCATGTCCCACACCTAACAGGATATAATCCAAACCGCCTGCCTTCTGGATGTTTTCTTCGTACATCCGGCAGAAATCGATGATGGCATCTTTCGGCATACATCCATCGGGAGCATAAACATTCTCAGGGGTAATATCGATATGGTCCAGCAAAGCCTCTTTCAGCTGTGCCACGTTGCCGGCGGAAGGAGAGACAAGCGGGAAGAATTCATATTCAACAAAGACAACCACGTTGCGGAAGCTCAGTTGTTCTTCCTTATGCATACGGATCAATTCTTTATATACGCTCAGCGGAGAACGGCCTCCGGGAATAGCCATCACAAAGTTTTCACCGATTTCCTGTTTCTTGCGAATCTGGTCTGCTATCTCCTTAGCGATGGCAAACGAACCTTCATCGGCCGATTCGTAGATGTTTGTCGGGATCTTTTCCAGACGGGTCAAAACTGAATGCTCAAAAGCATTCTCCGGGCGATAATACCGCTGCGGTATTCGCGTCAGGGTAATCTGCGAACTAAGGTCTGTTTTCATGTTTAATTCTCGATTTAGTATATTATATCATAACTTGAATCACAAATATACTAATAAATAAACGAACTTAGCTTTACAGAGCATTTAAAAAATCAATACGGTTATAGGAAATATTGATATTACGGATTTTGGCAGAGATGAATCAAATGTATCATTTAAGAACCAGGTTCGCGGATGACACGGATCGGACGGATCTTAACGGATAAAATAATTCCAATCCGTTTTATCCGCGTCATCCACAAACCTGTTCTTCATTCTTTATCAGTTCTAATCTTCTTAAAACAGCGTATTGGCAGCCAGAACCAGGTTTCCCATCGACCAAACGGCACGGACAGTCAAGTTACGGTCCAGGATGATGATGTCGGCATCTTTTCCGCGCTGCAACGTACCCGTACGGTCGGATACCCCCATCAGGCGTGCCGGAGTTTCGGAAGCCATGCGAACGGCATCGGCCAACGGGATATTGGCTTTTTGAACCATCGTACGGACCAGCACATCCATCGTAGCGATACTTCCGGCAAGCGAAGAATGGTCGGCCAACTTGCAAACACCATCTTCAATGATAATACGTGAGCCTTCGTCCGGTTTCACATCGCTTGCAGCATAAGACAACGCATCGGTTACCAGGCACGTGCGTTCCACACCTTTCAGCTTATACACCAAGCGAAGAATCGTAGAAGGCAAATGTTTACCGTCGGCAATTACTTCCACCGTCATATCATCCATCAGGAAAACACTTTCCACCGTTCCTTCGTATTTATATTCACGACGCTTGTGGAAACCGGGCATTGCGTTGTAGAACTGTGCCGCATGGGTAAAACCTGCCGCATAGGCTTCTTTGATATCCTCGAATTCGGCTTCCGTATGCGTAATGGCAGCCAGGATACCTTTCGACCTGAGATAACGGGCGAAATCATGCGCACCCGGCAATTCAGGGCTGGCATCCCAACGCTTAATACAGTTCGTACTTTCCAAGATAGACATATATTCTTCCTTATCCGGATTTTTCACATCATAAAGGTTACCGGCCATCTTGGCATTCAGATACGGTCCTTCCACATGAAGTCCCAATACGGGACCGTCCTTTTCCGCCATCAGCTTCTCGCAAATGGAGACTGCCTTGCAGATCGATTCTTTAGGAGAAGACGACAAAGTGGGAAAAATAGTAGTCGCACCGTGTTTCATATGGGCGGCAATAGCACTATGGAAGGCTTCTTCCGTACATTCCTTAAAATCATGGCCGCCTCCGCCATGCACGTTCATGGCTACGAAACCGGGAATGATATACATACCCTTGGCATCCACCACCTTGGCGCCGATAACAGCCAGGTCGCTGTTCGTCACTTCCAGAATCTTTCCGTCGCTAATCAATACGGAGCCATCCTTCAACCATCCCTGAGGGGTAAGGATCTGGCCATTTATTATTTGTGTCAGCATAAATCAAAACAGTTTATTCGTTCCTTCCACTAATTTACCCATCGCCCAGACAGCACGGACATTCAAGTCCTTATCCAGAATCTGGATGTCCGCATCCTTACCTCGCTGCAAAGACCCCTTACGGTCGTAAACACCATGATGCGTGCCGGAGTTTCGGAAGCCATGCGAACGGCATCTTCCAACGGGATCTCGCTTTCTGAACCATCGTACGGATCAGGCGGTCCATAGTCGCAATGCTGCCCGCAAGAGCAGAACGGTCGGCCAGCTTGCAAACACCGTCTTCGATGATCACACGCGGGTCAAACGCCGTCTGGCTGTCACTTGCGGCGCAAGCCAGCGCATCGGTGATCAGACAAGTACGTTCCACGCCTTTGATCTTATAGACAGACGAAGGATCGTCGGAGGCACATGGATACCGTCGGCAACCACCTCGACCGTCATGTCGTCGATCAGATAAATACTCTCGACCGTACCTTCATATTTATATTCACGACGTTTGTGGAAACCGGGCATCGCGTTGTAGAAGTGCGTGGCATGGGTATATCCGGCTTCGTAGGCAGTCTGAATATCCTCGTATTCGGCTTGCGTATGACCGACAGATGCCAACACGCCTTTCGAGGTGACGTATTTACCGAACTGCATGGCACCCGGCAATTCGGGAGCGGCATCCCAACGTTTGATGCAATGTGTCTCTTCCAACAGGGGAATGTATTCTTCCGGATCCGGATTCTTGATATTTTCCGGTAACTGCCCACCGGCCATCTTCATGTTGAAGTAATGCCCTTCCAGATGAAGCCCCAGGACAGGACTGTCTTTTTCCGCCATCAACTTTTCAGTCGTTGCAGCTGCTTCGCGGATCATCGGGATGGTCGAGGATGACAATGTGGGGAAAATACTGGTCGTACCATGCTGCATGTGAGCGGCTACCGCTGCCCGGAACGCTTCTTCGGTACCTTCCATAAAGTCACGGCCTCCACCGCCGTGAACATGGATTTCTACTCCGCCCGGCACGATATACATGCCTTTAGCGTCTATCAAAGTGGCTCCTACCACTGCCAGATCGCAGTTAGTCACTTCCAAAATCTTGTTATCGCTTATCAGAACAGAACCGTCTTTCAACCAGCCCTGTGGGGTAAGGATCTTGCCATTTATAATCTGAGTTAACATAGCGCAAGAATTAAGTTTGTGTTTTTTAGTTTTAAGTAGGCAAAGGTAGGAAGATTTTCTAAAGAGGGTTAAAAACCAAGCGTTAATATTTACTTTTTCAAAACAGAGAGAGCAAGTCGGTTCAGGAAGGTTTTATTTAAGTGACAATAGCCATGCTTCTATTGTCAAACAGCCCAATCATTGACCTTTTGCCCTTGGTCGAAAATCTTTCGCCCTTGGTCAAAAGCCCTTTCGACACTTGTCAAAAGCCTTTTCGACTAAGGGCGAAAAGTAAAAGAATGGTAGTAACGGCAGTAAATATCTGTGTATTTGTTTATTAGTTATAATTACAGTATCCTTATTTTAGCAGGATCGGAAATCCGTGCAATCCATGCTTAAATAGCAGGACTGCAAATCATCATTTATGATTCGTATCTACCAAGAATCGACTGCTAACTATTGGCTGCATTCAGTTCTTCCAGTTCGAGGGTCTGTTCCGTCCAGAGATCCATCGTGTCGGAAAGTTTCTTCTTCAATTCGGAATATTCGGTATATAAGGAAACATCCGCCGCCCTTCGGGAGTGGCGAGCTTGGCCTCGATAGCAGCAATGGAGTTTTCGAGTTCCGTTATTTTCTTTTCGGATTCGGCTATCGCTTTTTCAACTTTCTTGATTGCCTTGCTTTGTTCCTTGCGGGCTTCATAAGAGAGCTTGTTTCGGGTCGGCTCCGCAGCGTTTCCTTCCATAGAGGTTGTCGTTTGGGTGGAACGTTCCAATTCGCACAAACTATCCATCTTCTTATGTTCCAGGAAATCATAAATACCTCCCAAATGTTCGATCACCCGTTTATTTCCGAATTCATAAACCTTGTCTACCAGTCCATCCAGGAATTCACGGTCGTGCGAGACGACGATAACCGTACCGTCAAACTCTTTCAAAGCATCTTTCAGCACATCTTTCGAACGCATGTCCAAATGGTTGGTCGGTTCGTCGAGGATCAACAGGTTCACCGGTTCCAACAACAGCCGGATCATGGCCAGACGGGTCTTTTCTCCACCGGACAACACCTTCACTTTCTTGTCCGACGCTTCTCCACCGAACATGAAAGCCCCCAATATGTCCCGTATCTTCAGACGGATGTCCCCCTGTGCCACGTAATCCACCGTATCGAAAACGGTCATATTCTCATCCAGCAACTGTGCCTGGTTCTGTGCAAAATAGCCGATCTTCACATTATGCCCCAACTGAAGCTTTCCTGTAAAATCGGTGATCTCTCCCATTATGCATTTAACCAGCGTGGACTTACCTTCACCGTTCTTGCCGACAAAAGCGACTTTGTCTCCGCGGCTAATAGTGAAAGTGGCATGCTCGAAAATCAGATGGTCGCCATAGCGCTTGGCACATCTTCCGCAATCACCGGATAGGAACCGGAACGGGGAGCCGGAGGGAATTTCAGGCTCAACATAGCCGTATCCACTTCGTCCACCTCTATGCGTTCAACCTTTTCCAATTGTTTGATACGGGATTGCACCTGCACGGACTTGGTCGCTTTATAGCGGAAACGCTCGATGAAAGCTTCCGTATCGGCCAATTTCTTCTGCTGGTTTTCAAAGGCACGAAGTTGTTGTTCGCGGCGCTCTTTACGCAATTCCACATATTCGGAGTATTTTACCTTATAGTCATAAATCTTCCCAAGCTCTATCTCTATCGTCCGGAAAGTCGTATTATCGATAAACGCCCGGTCATGTGAAACAAGGATCACCGCATTGGCACGTGTCGCAATGAAGTTTTCAAGCCATTGGATGGACTCTATATCCAAATGGTTGGTCGGCTCGTCCAGCAGCAGGACATCCGGCTTGCGGAGCAGGAGCTTGGCAAGCTCGATACGCATGCGCCATCCCCCGCTGAACTCGGAGGTCGGCCGGTCGAAATCCTCACGCTAAATCCCAAGCCGATCAACGTCCGTTCCAACTCGGCATGGTAATTGTTGCCGCCCACCATCTGGAAATGTTCCGTCAGATGCGTGACACGGTCTATGAGGTTCTGATACGATTCCGTTTCATAATCTGTCCGCTCGGCCAGTTGTTGGTTCAGCCGTTCTATCTCCTTTTCCATCTCATGGATATGCTCGAAGGCATGTTCCGCCTCTTCGCGTACCGTCTGTGTATCCGCCAGCTTCATCTGCTGGGGAAGATAACCGATCGTCGTCTCCTTCGGTACGCTGACCGTCCCGGAGGTAGGAGACTGCAAGCCGGCAAATATTTTCAGCATCGTCGATTTTCCCGCACCGTTCTTTCCCACCAGTGCGATACGATCCTTCTTATTTACCACAAACGAAACATCATCAAAAAGCGTAAACCCGCCAAACTCAACTGTAAGTCCTTCAACAGAAATCATATTTTTTCTCTTTTATGGCTGCAAAGATACAATTTATCCATAAAAAAAGCCTCGACTTTATGCCGAGGCTTTTTTATCAAAGATCCTGTGCCGTCCTTATCTCGTTTTTCATCAAACGTTCATGCAGGCCGTTTGTGATTTCGGCCCAACCCTCTTCTATCCAAAGGGGATCTTTGCAACAGGCCTGCTCCCATTCGCTCAACTGCTCCATGAGTTCCCGTGCCTTCTCCGGCTCGGAAGATAAAAGATCGTGCATCTCTTCCACGTCCTGATCCATATTATACAGGACGGAATCGACACCACGAGTAATGATCAACTTGTACGAACCGGAACGGATGGCCCGTGTATCCATCTTACGCCAGAATAAGGCTTCATGCGGATTACCGCTTTTTTCCCCGGAAAGATACGGCAACAGGGAGACACCGTCGATCGGCTTGTGCAATCCTTCTTCCGGAATGTCCAACGCATCCACACTGTGGCAAAATGTCCAGCGAAGAAGTCAGCCCGGTGAAACGTTGGTCCCGCTTGAAACGATCGCCCCAAACGACAAAGAACGGAACCCGTTGTCCGCCTTCGAACTTATTTCCCTTGAACCCTTTCAGCGGAAGGTTGGAGGACTGGTTGGTCGTGGAACCGCCATTGTCGCTCAAAAAGAATATAATCGTATTGTCGAACTTGCCCGCCGCTTTCAGTTCGTCCACAATCTTGCCGACACCACGATCCAGCGCATACATCATAGCCGCATACTTCTGGCGGGGCTGTCCTTCGAAACGCGCCAAATCTTCTTCCGTCGCTTCATTGGGAGAATGGGGAGCGGTAAAGGACATATACAGCATAAAGGGCTGCTCGCTCTCCGTAACAAACTGCTGTGCCTTAGAAGCCAGTTCATCGGTGAAGTAACCGTCGAAAGACAGTTTCCGCCCGTTGTGCTGGTATTGTTGCAGGCTGCCATCCTTGTCACTGGTTTCAGGATTATAAAAATAAGAACGATGGCCGGCCAAAAGCCCGTAGAACGTATCGAAGCCTTTCGCATTCGGACGCTGGGAGGGTTCGGAGCCAAATGCCATTTTCCGATACAGCCCGTACGGTAGTCATACCGTTTCAACAAAGCCGGAAGCAATTCTTCATCGTCAGGAAGGCCATCTCCCGGCTTATCCAGGTTACATTCATATCCGTAGCGTTGTCCGTAGCGGCCCGTCAGCATCATGGATCGCGAAGGGCTGCTCACCGTCGCCGCCACATGAGCATCCGTAAAGATACACCCTTCGGCTGCCAGGCGGTCGATGTTAGGTGTCTGGATATCCGTCGCCCCCATAAATCCAAAATCCGCATATCCGGCATCATCCGCAAGCAGGATCAGGATATTCGGTCTTTGCGCCTCTTCCTCCTGTCCGGACGAGCAAGAAGCCAATCCGGTGATTGCCCCTAAAGAAACAACAAACAAACGATCTATTTTCATTTTATACATCTTTTTATTCCCGTTTACTTCTTCTTCCGCTCGATAGGTGACGGGACTTTCTTTGCATACTTATCCCGGTCGCAAACAATCTTTCCATCCACATATTCCAATTCGGCTATCTGGATAGAGGCACGATGATAGTTCCAAGTATTTTCTTCCACTTCCATACCGTCCATTTTATACGTCCGTCCCGGATGAGTGAAATAGAAAATAAAAGCACGGTCTCCGATCACAACGACATCGCAATGCCTTCCCTGGTCGAAATCGTCCGGACGGAGGCCCGGTTTGTTCAGGATTGTCGAATTATAGGTCCAGTTAGTCGCATCGTCCGATTCGTAACAGTGCAAGCCGACATATCCCAGATTACATTCGTCGATGATGTTCCAGTATTTATTTTTCCAATAAAAGACGATCGGCCCCTCATGCGGGACATCGTCAATCTCACATTTGCCGGTTACCTTCCAAGTCGTCAAATCCTTGCTCACACCCGTATTCGTCTTGGAATCGGGAGTCTTGTACCACATCTTCCATGTTCCGTCCGGCATCTGAAACGCCGAAGCGTCGATACAACCATGTGTACCTTCTATTTCCTCCACCAGATCCCAGTTCATCAGATCCTTGCTTTTGTAAAAGACAAGCCGGGCATCACCTCCCCAGAAAGGATGAATACCGGGGATAAAGGTCACGATCATGTAATAAGTGTCCTTATGCTTGAACACATCGGGAGCCCAGAAAGTGCTCTGTCCTTGCATGGGTTCCGGCAGGTTCGCTGTCCCGACATAATACCAGTTTTTACCGTTGTTCTTGGTTGCCGCGATCCCGACTTTACTGCCATATACACAGGCCACATCCTGCAAGTTAGGGACATTGGCACGGCGTTGCGTGTAGAACATCCACCATTCCTGCCGCTCCGCGTTCCATTCGAGCGTCGGGTCGGTAGGGCCGTCATAGATAGGACAACGGAACAAAGGAGCCGGCGCATGCTCAATGTCGAACGGCTTGTCTTGTGCAAAAAGGCTTGTCCCGTAGAACAGGACTGCCAACATATATACTATTCTTTTCATGCTATTCAGATTAGACGTGTTATACATTATATTAATAGAGCGAGATTTCCCCCAGGCCGGCACGCCCTTCGGAAACATTCTCGATTGTCAAGCGGAGATATTTCACTTCCCGGTCAACCGTCATCGGCTTAAATTCCCAGCCCGTACATTCACGCTCATACAAGAGTTCCCACCGTTCGCCATCCTCAGAAGTCTCTACCTTATGCTTATAGGAAGAACTGTCTTTCTGGAAAAGGATACGGCTGGCAGCCACGTATGTCGGACGGTCCAGCATCAAAGTGACTACCTGTGGCAACCGGTCTTCTCCGGCAATCCACCAAGTATGATCGTCATTGTCGATTATATTGGAAGCAGGATACCCGTCCTGGCTGCTTCCAACCTGAACCGACGCGATTTTCAGGCGAGGTTTCTCCAAGATACGCTTCTGCCAGGAAGAAGGTTTTACCACAACATTGTCTTCCTCTTTCCCCGTAAACAGAGCATGTTTTCCATCAGGCAGAGACTTCCCTTCAAACGGCTTCGTGCTGATTTCCGCTTCACCGGCGAACAAACCCTCTGCTGTCGCTTTCACCGTAATCTTACCGGCTTTCTTCGTCGTGCGGACAAATGCGAAACCAACGCCACCTTCCACCTTCTGAGGATTGATACCGATACGGCTGATCGTATCTCCGACCAGCACTCCTTCACCAGACACCAGAATCCGGATTTCCTGTCCAGAGTTGTAGATCAAAGAACCGTTCTTGTCACAGACCTTAAAGTAGACAGGAATCATATCCGAGCCGTCGGCAACAGGAACAATGCCATCCGTCTTAATGTCCACAACCAGACGATCGGCTTTTCCCGGAGTGCTCACACTGTGGGTTGCCACAATCTTTCCGTCAACCAGCGCTTCCGCCTTTAACGTTCCAGTTCATATTCCCCGGCATTAAAGACGAACATTGGACTGCCGCCTTTCTCGACAATCGAACGAAACAGAGGTGTCCGTTCTTCCCGTGTCTGAGTTCCGATCAACTTCTCATTACGATAAAGACGGACTTCGTCGCAGTTGGAAAAAACCGTTATATCTGTTGTAGACGAGGCGAAATCTCCCGAAGCATTATAGGAAGCGATAAAGACCATCGGCCCTTCATACAATCCGGGTTGTGAAACTGCTTTGTCCCTCATACTCTGCAACATGAAGTAGCTGAATTTCGGATACCGGTTGATATCCACCACACCGCTATACATCGTTTCATCCTGCTGCCCCGTGCATAGTCATTGTAGCTCCAAACGAAATGTCCACCCATATGTGGATTGGCATCCAGCATGCACCAGTCAAAATAGCCTTTACCATTCAACTGCTCGATACGGCTGCGGCACTGGCGCATCTGTTCTTCCTCGCTTTCTTTCAAGCTGACACGTGGCTTTTCGCCCACGCCATCTCCCCATTCGCGGGTAAACAACGGCTTGACTACTATAAAATCTTCCGGATAATTACTCATCACATCCCCGTCTTTCGGGAATTTGGAAACCTGTTTATAAAAGACATCATAATAGGCTCCATTTCCGCATGCCCGAAGTAATCACCTGCCGTGTACATCTGATCGCCCGGATATTCGGCATGAGACAGTTCGAAAATCTCTTTTGCCAAAGAGACCGGATAACGGGATTCGTTCAAAGCCGTTTCCCAAAGGACAACAGAAGGATGATTCCGGTCACGGCGGATCATCTGGCGTCCGATTTCATACAAACGTTTAATAAAGGTTGAATCCGGATTATAGAACTGCCATCCGGGAATACACTCCACCACTAACAGCCCATACCGGTCACACGCCTCCAAGAAAGCCGGATCATTCGGATAATGGGCGGCGCGAACCGCATTATAACCACCCCGTTTCAGGTCGATCACATCCCGTACCTGCATTGAGTTGGAAGCCGCATCCCCAACATTGGCAAAAGCCTGGTGACGGTTGGCTCCGCGCATATACAGTTTTTCACCATTGATAAAGAATCCTTCCTCGGCCGTGTACCGGATCGTACGAATACCGATTTTCCGGGTGGTTTCGTCGAGCACTTTATCTTCCGATAATAATTGCGTACGCAAGGTATAGAGATTAGGCGTATAAGGATGCCATAAAGCAGGCTGGTTAACAATGAGGTCCTGCTCCACCGTTCTGTCCGATTGCTTGTGCAAGGTGACCGGTGTTTCAGCCTCAGCAATAACGTGGCCAGCCGAATCGACCAGTTGCGAGAAAACAGACAATGTCTGATCTTTATCCGTCAAATTCCGGACATGAGTCGCAAGATGTGCCTCGCCTTGTCTTTTGTCACTTCGGGATACGTCACAAACTGACCTCCACCGGCAACAAGATCTTCCTCTAACGGGTCGGTGATATATACTTTGTCCGTAATCACCATCCGGACATCCCGATAAATCCCACTATAATAATAGAAATCCATTTTGTCCTGCGGCTTTCCCGGAGGTGTCAGTGGGTCCGGCTCGGCAGACACCCTGACAGCCAGCACATTGTTACCGTTCCAATCGATACGGTCCGTAAGATCTGCGACAAATCCCATATAACCACCATGATGTTCCGTCACTTTTTGGCCGTTCAGATAAACATCGCAATTCGTCATCACTCCTTCAAAAGAGACGACAATCCGTTTATCCTTATACTTCGCAGGCAGTTTGAAATAACGGCGATACCAACCAATCCCGTCATAAATGGAGTTCCCGCCGCAATGTTTCATTTCCAGTTGCATGATATGGGGTAGTGCGACAGGTATCCATCCTGAATCATCCAGATCCGTCCGGCTCCCTTCCACCACATCCCCCCGATAAAAAGCCCAGTCGGTATTCATGTCCAGGACTTCCCGGCCGGAAGAGGAGATACTGCAACTTTGTCCGAATGCAGCACAAATGAACAACAAGATAAAAGAGAAAATTCGATAATGCTTCATGCTATGTTAGTGTTTTTCTGTACAAAGGAAAGGGATATATTGGAAATGATCCAATATATCCCTCTTAAAACATGATAAATATATCAGTTCTTATTAATAACCGTCATTCTGTTTCAATTGCTTGTTTTTATCAAGTGCATCCTGCTTGATCGGTAAATACCGGTTATGAGGAGCGAACGAACGGTTTTCAACTAATTCGACACCACTTATGACTGCACGTTTGTACGGATCTTTTTCATCATAATTGATCGTTCCGGTGAAGCTTTCCAAAGGAGCATTCAATACCGTTTCAGCAACCATCTTGCCACTTGCATCTTTCCAACGAAGAATATCGGCACGACGAAGGCCTTCACCAGCTAACTCGATAGAACGTTCGCGACGAATCAATTCACGCAATGTTTCTTTAGTACCATATTTACTCTGATCTACTTTCGGCATACCTACACGCGTACGAATCTGATCCAACATATCGTATATTTCAGCAGACGGGCCGTTCAATTCGTTCTCAGCTTCCACATATGTCAATAATACTTCTGCATACCGGAAAATGATCGTCTGCGCATTCGAAGACCAAACATCTCCATATTGAGACATCGGAGCCAAATATTTAGCCCAAGTCAAACCCGTCTTCGAAGAGTTGTTGGCCGTACCCGGATGATCCGGATTCGTTTTACCATTCACCTCCTTATCCAATGTGTTAATGATCGTTTCTTCTCCCTTATAATTAACCCAATCCATACCCGGATAAAGAACCGTCATTGCCATACGCGGGTCACGATTTGCAAAAGGATGAACAGGATCGTAACCACTACCAGCCTCTTCTTTTGTCAAACCATTACTCATTTCATACGCATCAATCAGATTTTTGGATGGAACCATAGAAGACCAACCTGCATCCGAATTGTTATACATCGTGGCGATCATCCAATTTGAATACAGATTTTCATCATGTTGCACAGCAGCTATGATTTCTTTCGAATTCTGTCCGCTCACCATAAATATATTTTCAAAGCTCGGATCCAGTTCATACTGTCCTAAATCCATAATAGCTTTTGCAGCCTCTTTCGCACGCTGATAGTCGGCATAATAAAGGCTGAACGCATCTTGATAGCCAAAGCCGTACCTTTGCAATATAACCACTTGCGGCAGGAGCATCATCTAACATCGGGATAGCAGCATCCAACTCGTCGTAGATATACTTTTTCACCTCTTCTTCCGTATTGCGGGGAACTTGTGCTTCTTCAGCTGTTTCATAAGAATCGATAATAGGTACACCGCCATACTGCCAGTTCATATTGAAATAAGTATAAGCCCGGATCGTTTTCACCTGACCAATCATATTGTCTTTCTTCTTTGCATCCGCAAATTCAATATTTTGGATATTGGTCAAGAAATCGTTACAACGACGGATCATTCCAAATTTATAATAATCTGCAACTGCGTTGCTGGCAGTCATACTACCATTTCCGATATTCCGATAATTTTCATGGACATGGAAATTGAAACCGAAATCGGAAGCACAATCCCAATACAGAATACCAGTTTCATCAGCCAACCGTCATAACAACCAATCAAAAACTTTTCAGCATCCTTTTCTGTTTGCCAAGTTGTGCTGGGAGACAGTGCGTCATGGGGAATCGTATCCAAAAAGTCCGAACAGGAAGTCCCGACCAATGCCATCCCGGCCAGCATATATACTAATACACGTTTCATATTTTATTCTTTAATTTTAATCTTAAACAATCGTTCTTATCAGAATGTCACATTCACACCAAAAGCATGTGTCTGAGTTAACGGGAAACTGGAACCGCGTTCATCTCCGATTTCAGGATCCACATTGACAAGCATATTATGGATAGTAAACAGGTTTTCTACAGAGTAGTAGAAACGTACGTTTTCAATTCCAACCGATTTGATCACATTCTTCGGAAGTGTATAACCGAATTGCAGGTTCTTCATACGCAAATAGCTGGAATTCTGCAACCAGAATGTAGACACGACATTAGATGACAGACTCGGAGATGTTACATCATAAGCCACACGTGGCATCGTTGCATCTTTGTTTTCCGGTGTCCAAGCATCCAACCATACAGTTGCCGGATGTGAGTCATCGCCACCGAAATAGCCTGTTACTTCCTGGTTGATCAAACGATGCACGCCAGCCGCGCCCGTAAACAACATGGATAAGTCGAAGCCTTTATAAGCAGCATTCAGATTCAAACCAAACGTAAATTTAGGATCTGAAGAACCTGCAAGGACGCGGTCATCAGCCGTCATTTTACCATCACCGTTTGCATCCTGATAGATCAGATCACCCCCCTTGAACTTTTTAGTTCCAAACGGATAACCTGCCTGTGTGGAATATTTATCCATCCAAGCCTGAGCTGCTTCATCCGATTCAAAGAAACCATCTGCTTTATAAACACGATATGTGTTCAGCGCTTCACCAATCTTACGAACCTTATTGCCATTGTTCGGATCAGCCGTTACACCTCCGGCATCCGGACTCAAACCTAAATCCAATAATTCGTTTTTGTTGTACGAGAAGTTTCCGGTTGCACCAAACGACCAATCACCCCATTTGTTGTTGTAGCTCAGAATCACTTCAACACCTCGATTGGACATTTCACCTACATTATCTTTATAAGCATCCAAACCAAATTCTGCCGGAACCGGAACATCCATGATAATACCTGTTGTCCTACGGTCATAGTAGTCAAATGTCACATTGATCTTGTTATTGACTGTCGCATCCAAAACCTAAG
>ENA-OQCE01000109-OQCE01000109.1-human-gut-metagenome-genome-assembly--contig:-NODE-109-length-38146-cov-13.293669_pt1 | contig 38146 bp, 39 predicted proteins | sample MGYA00242495_ERZ504572 | MGnify/ENA primary metagenome ERZ504572 (study PRJEB26092, sample SAMD00036228) | human gut metagenome | host: Homo sapiens | study: EMG produced TPA metagenomics assembly of... | reverse complement strand
GCTGTGGCATGTAGAACTTCAGTCGACGAAGGCAGACTGACGAGCTGTTCGCCTTCGGCGAAAGCGCGTCGGAAGCGCTGCCTACAGCAGCCTGTCCGCAGCAGGCGCTTTGCCCGCAACGCGGGCAATAGCCCGTTCCCCGTGGCCGGAGGGGAGGAGCGCGAGGAGGGGAAACGGCCTTCGGAACTCCGAGTGCCTCCCCTCCTCGCAAATCCACAGCTGTCAGCTGAGACAAAATTATAATAAAAAAGAAATCCCTCCAACATACAACAACAAAACCTTTTTCAATCCATATCATTTTTCAAAAAAAGGAGACACCCACATGGTAAATCAGAAATATCTTGACAAAGCAGAGGTTCTCATAGAAGCCCTGCCATACATCCAGCGGTTCAACCGCAAGATCGTAGTCATCAAATACGGCGGAAGCGCCATGCTTGATGAAGAATTAAAGCGTAACGTCATCAAGGACGCAGTCCTTCTGAAATTAGTCGGTTTCAAACCGATCATTGTTCACGGCGGCGGCAAGGAAATCAGTCGCTGGGTCGGTAAAGTCGGCATGGAGCCGCATTTTGTAAACGGTCTCCGTGTAACGGACAAAGACACTATGGAGATCGCAGAGATGGTTCTTGCAAAAGTAAACAAGGAGCTTGTTACTCTGGTAGAATCTCTCGGCGTACAGGCTGTAGGTGTCAGCGGTAAGGACGGCGGTCTTCTCCAGTGCAAAAAGAAGCTTTCCAAAGGCGAAGACATCGGCTACGTAGGTGAAGTTACAAAGGTTAATCCGAAGATCCTTCATGACCTTCTGGAAAGAGATTTCCTTCCGATCGTATTCCCAATCGGCTTTGATGAAAATTTTGATTCCTACAATATCAATGCGGACGATGCAGCCTGCGCCATTGCAGAGGCAGTTGAGGCAGAGAAGCTTGCCTTCCTGTCCGATATTGAGGGCGTTTACAGGGATGCAGATGATCCCTCCACTCTGATCTCCGAGCTTCGTGTAGATGAGGCTGAGAATCTGATCTCAGATGGTACTGTGGGCGGCGGTATGATCCCGAAGCTGAAAAACTGTATCGACGCTATCGAGCATGGTGTAAACAGAGTCCATATCCTGGATGGAAGGATCCCGCACAGCTTACTGCTTGAGATCTTTACAAACAAAGGTATTGGTACTGCAATTTTAAAAGATGATGGGGAGAAATATTACAATGAGCATGAATGAACAGATGGAAGAATCTGAAGCCAGTATTCTTCATACATATAACCGTTTTCCGGTAGTTTTTGAAAAAGGCGAGGGTTGTTACCTCTATGATTCCGAAGGAAAGGAATATCTGGATTTTGCGGCAGGTATCGCAGTAAATGCCCTGGGCTATCATTATCCGGGCTATGACGAAGCACTGAAATCCCAGATCGACAAGCTGATGCATATTTCCAACCTGTACTACAATGAGCCGATCATTGAGGCAGGTGCCAAACTTGTACAGGCAAGCCATATGGAAAAGGCCTTCTTCACAAACAGTGGTACAGAGGCCATTGAGGGTGCTCTGAAGGCTGCCAAGAAATATGCCTACGAAAGAGATGGCCATGCAGACCATGAGATCATTGCCATGAACCATTCCTTCCACGGCCGCAGCATCGGCGCTCTTTCCGTGACAGGCAATGCACATTACAGAGAACCCTTTGAGCCTCTGATGGGTGGGGTGAAATTTGCAGATTTCAATGATCTTGAGAGTGTAAAGGCTCAGATCACAGATAAGACCTGTGCCATCATCACCGAGACCGTACAGGGAGAAGGAGGTATTTATCCGGCTACAAAAGAGTTCTTGGAAGGCTTACGTAAGCTTTGTGATGAGAAGGATATCATTCTGATCCTGGACGAGATCCAGTGCGGTATGGGACGTACCGGACATTATTTTGCATGGCAGGCATATGGAGTACAGCCGGATATCATGACCTGTGCCAAAGCACTTGGCTGTGGAGTTCCGGTAGGTGCTTTTGTGCTGAACAAAAAAGCAGCTGCAGCCTCCCTGAAGCCAGGCGACCACGGAACCACTTACGGTGGAAATCCCTTCGTATGTGCAGCCGTCAGCAAGGTATTTGACATTTTTGAAAAAGATCAGATCCTTTCCCATGTGCAGGGACTTACTCCGTATTTTGAGGAGAAGCTGGACGAACTGGTTGCAAAGCATGACTGTGCAGAAACAAGAAGAGGCAAAGGCTTCATGCAGGGTATCGTGATCAAGGGGCGTCCGGTAGGAGACGTGGTGAAAAAAGCTCTTGCAAAGGGTATTCTGGTGATCTCAGCAGGAAGTGATGTTCTCCGCCTTGTTCCTCCTCTTGTGATCACAAAAGAGGATATCGACAAGATGGCAGAGATTCTTGACGAGTGTATGGAATAATAAAAAAATAACAGATACAAAAGCAGCAGTATTTTCCGGAAAGGTTAGTGTGCCGATGGAGAATACGGCTGCTTTTTTGTCAGAGAGAAAATGTATATAAATTATATAACAGATATAGAAAACAGTATCCGAAAATCTGGTCGTGTGTTTGAAAACAAACAAAAAATGCCATGACACACCGACAAAATGCACAAAAAAGAGAGAGGGTTCGAGTATAAATTGCACATCTACACAGTTGATTTTAGAACGCCATATGTTATAATTTCACTGGTAAAAAAATTTATGTGAGGGGTGAGAATTTTGAAAAAATTATTAACCGTCATGTGTACTTTTCTGACAGTATTTCTGGCATGTCCTGTGGGTGTATGGGCAGCCGGAAACGGTGGGACAGGATCTGGTGTGCCGGTGTGGCTTTGTATTCCTTTTGCGGGCCTTCTTCTGTGTGTTGCAGTGATGCCGCTGGTAAAGGGTGAGTGGTGGGAGTCACATCAGCCCGTTGTGGTTGCATTCTGGATCGTTCTTATGATCATTCCGTTTGCAGTTGTTTACGGTGCCGGAAAAACTGCGGAAACAGTACTTGAGTGCGTGATCAATGACTATCTTACATTTATCATCCTGTTATTCGGACTGTTCTGTGTATCCGGTAACATTACAGTTGAGGGTGATTTTGCGGGTTCGCCAAGAGTAAATGTAGGACTTCTTGCACTGGGAACCCTGCTTTCCAGCTGTATCGGAACTACCGGAGCCAGCATGCTGATGGTCCGTCCGGTGATCAAAATGAATTCCTGGAGAAAGAGAAAGGGTCATATCATGATCTTTTTCATCTTTATGGTATCCAACATGGGTGGCTGCCTGACACCGATCGGTGATCCGCCGCTTCTGATGGGCTTCATGCGAGGAGTTCCGTTTTTCTGGAGCCTTCATCTTTTTCCGGTACTGATCTTTAATATGGTAATCCTTCTGTTTGTGTTCTATCATCTGGATATGCGCTCTTACAAGAAGGATATCTCAGAGGGACGTAAACCGGATATCAGCAAACCGGGTACCGAGTTTAAGATCGAGGGTCTTCATAATATCATCTTCCTTGTGATGATCGTTGTGGGTGTTATCTTAAGCGGAATGCTTCCCGGTATGCCTGCATTTCAGGATGCGGCCGGAAATGTAAAGGGCCTTCATATTTTTGGTGAGGTTACTTTAAGCCTCCCGTCGATCATTGAGATCGTCCTGATCCTGGCAGCTGCATTTCTGTCCTTTAAAACAACAGATAAAAGGATCCGTGTGCGGAACCATTTTACCTGGGGTGCGATCAAGGAGGTTGCAGTACTTTTCATCGGTATTTTTATCACCATGCAGCCGGCCCTGATGCTTCTGAAAGCAGTAGGACCGAATCTTGGTATCACCGAGCCGTACCAGATGTTCTGGGCGACCGGAGCTTTGTCCAGCTTCCTGGATAATACACCGACCTATCTGGTATTTCTGACAACAGCGGGAACTCTCGGATTTACAAACGGAATCGCAACAACGCTGGGAACGGTTCCTGTAAAGCTTCTTTCTGCGATTTCCTGCGGTGCTGTATTTATGGGCGCCAATACATATATCGGCAATGCTCCGAACTTTATGGTCAAGACACTTTCTGACGAAAATGGTATCAACATGCCGTCCTTCTTCGGATACATGGCATGGTCCATTTGTTTCCTGGTACCGGTGTTCATCATCGATATGCTGGTATTCTTTTTATAAGGGAGGAGGATCAATATGCAGGATAATAACATTCGAGAGAAATGCAGAGAGCTTGCCACCAGACTTTATGAACTGGATGGCGAGGTTTATGAAAGCGTAGGATCTTCCCTTGGACGTACCTTCACCGGTGACAGAGAAGGCACTATCCGGAACTTAAGTGCTCTGATGTATACCAAACCGGACGGACATCTTCTTCGAAGCGAGATGGCACTGATCAGCAACATGGCCAGGACCATCAAGGATAAAGAAGAAAAAAGCCGTCTCATGAAGAAATATGATGAGATCTTTCAGGAGATCCTGACGCTGCCGGAGACTTTTGTTGCTACGGATATCATGGATAAGGAACGTGTGGCGCTGAATCATATGATCAAGCGCAGGGAAAAAATCTCTGAGAATGACCATCTGGTCATCTGCATCAGCCGTACACAGGGAAGTGCCGGTAATGATATCGGTTTCGGACTGGCAGACAAGCTTCGGATCAACTATTATGATGTGGAGATCTTTGATCAGGTATTAAGGCGCCTTGAGGCGGAAAAGGGCGCGGTCAACGATGCGGAATATTTTGCGGATTTCAATAAATATGAGAAGAAGCATAAATTTGATCCCAAGGGCTGGTTCCGGGAATTCAACCGTTACCATGGTCTTCCGAAACAGGATGCGGTATTCTTTAACATGAGTGACCTGATCTGCGATCTGGCCTCAAAAGAGGACTGCATCATTATGGGAAGGTGTGCGGATGCGATCCTCAAGAACAACCACATTCCGCATATCAGTCTGTTTATCACAGCTCCTTTTGCTATCCGTGTGCAGCATGTTATGGATGTACGGAAGATGAATATGAAGCAGGCAGTCCGTTTCCTGAAGAAGATGGACAGCAGCACAGACGGTATTACAATTTTTACGGCGGAGCTCAGTGGGGCAAGCCGGATAACTACGATCTTTGTATCAACAGTGCAAGCTACGGAATCAATGAAACGGAGAATCTGATCCTGAAGCTTTTGAATGATCAGATCCACTAAGAGATAAAAATATGAGCAGCACGGAAGAAAGAAAAAGTTCCGGAAGGGGTTTTTAGCTTAACAGGCTGCAAACAGAAAAAGAATCAGAACAGAGTTCCTGCATTCTGAGGTAACCTTCTGCCAGACAGAAATACCTCAGAATGCAGGAACTTTTTTATATGTTGTTTATAAAAACTTAATCTTGATTAACTTTTTTCATTTAGGGGATTGACATTCGAAAAAACTTAGTATAAACTAACCTATGAGTTAGGGCTGACTAATTAGACTGAGTTAATTAATAGAAAGAAACGGAGGGATTCCATGCAGCCGATTTTATTTTTACAGTCAGGTGATACTGGCACGATCAAGCGTATTTCCGGAGCGGAGGATACAAGAAGATTTCTTGCAGGCCTTGGTTTTGTTGAGAATGCGGAAGTGACAGTTATTTCTCAGTTTGACGGCAATCTGATCGTAAATGTCAAGGATTCCAGAGTAGCAGTCAATAAGGAAATGGCCAGACACATTATGGTGTGACCGGACTGTGCGGCAGTGACCGGTAGTGGATTTGCCCCAAACTGCGGAAGGCGCAGTTGAGGATAGATTAGGAATTGGAATATGAACAGGGAGGAAAAGAGAAATGACTTTACGTGATGCAGCAGTAGGTTCTACAGTAGTTGTTTCCAAGATCACCGGCGACCCGGCTTACAAGCGTCGTATCATGGATATGGGAATCACAAAAGGCAGCGAGGTTTATATCCGAAAGGTAGCTCCTCTTGGAGATCCGGTTGAGATCACCATCAGAGGTTATGAGCTTTCCCTGCGTAAGCATGACGCAGCATGTGTGGAAGTAAAGTAAATACGCTTCGAAAAATGACAGAGCGTCAGGCTCTGACCTGAAAAAAGGAGGATACAAAATGTCTGTAACAATAGCTCTTGCCGGAAACCCGAACTGTGGTAAGACTACAATGTTCAATGCTCTTACAGGCGCAAACCAGTACGTTGGTAACTGGCCAGGTGTTACTGTAGAGAAAAAAGAGGGCAAGCTGAAAAACCAGAAGGATGTAACGGTAACAGACCTTCCGGGTATCTATTCACTTTCCCCGTATACACTTGAGGAGGTTGTCAGCCGTGATTACCTTCTGAAAGAGAAACCGGATGTGATCATCGATCTTGTGGATGCAACAAACATCGAGAGAAACCTGTATCTTGCAACCCAGCTTCTTGAAATCGGTATCCCGGTTGTTATCGCTCTTAATATGGTGGATCTTCTGAAAAAGAACAACATTCATATCAATGTAAAAGGCTTAAGCTCCGCGCTTGGATGCCCGATCGTTGAGACCTCTGCTCTTAAAGGAACAGGCCTTAAAGAGGTTGTTGATGAGGCAATCAAATGTGCGAACCAGCACAGAGTACCATCTAAGCAGATGGAATTTCCGAAAGCAGTAGAAAAAGCTGTAAATGAGATCGAGGGATTTGTTCCTGCAAACATCGCTGAGGAGAACAAGAGATGGTATGCAGTAAAGCTTCTTGAGAGAGACAGCAAGGTAAAAGAAGGTCTGAACCTTCCGGCTTCTGCACAGTCCAGGATCGAGGAGATTGCTTCTGGCCTTGAGAAGGCAGAGGATGATGATACAGAGAGTATCGTAACGGATGGAAGATATCAGTACATCCAGAAGGTTGTTTCTGCAAACGTTAAGAGAAGCGGAAATAAGATGACAGTTTCCGATAAGATCGACCGTATCGTAACAAACCGTGTTCTCGGTCTTCCGATCTTTATCCTTACCATGTTCATCGTTTATTATGTATCGGTAACAACAGTTGGTACATGGTAACAGACTGGACAAACGACAGCTTTGTGGGAACCATCCAGAGTGTTGTGTCGGATGGACTCGGCAATGCCGGTGTTGCTGACTGGCTGGTGAGCCTTGTATCAGATGGTATCATCGGTGGTCTTGGTGCAGTGCTTGGATTCGTTCCGCAGATGGCGATCCTGTTCCTGTTCCTTTCCATCCTTGAGGATTGCGGTTACATGGTTCGTATCGCGTTCGTCATGGACCGTGTATTCCGTCATTTCGGACTTTCCGGAAAGAGCTTTATCCCGCTTCTTATCTCCTCCGGCTGTGGAATCCCTGGAATCATGGCTTCCAAAACGATCGAGGCAGATAATGACCGTCGTCTGACGATCATGACAGCGACATTTATCCATGTGGTGCCAAGCTTCCGGTTATCGCCCTTATGGGTGGTATCATGACCGCTTATGCAACCGGTGACTACGTAGCTGCTGGTTTCATCACACCACTGATGTACTTCATCGGTGTTGTAGCAGTTCTTGTATCTGCGATCATCCTGAAGAAAACAAAACCGTTCTCCGGTAAACCTGCTCCGTTCGTAATGGAGCTTCCGCAGTATCACATTCCGTCTGTAAAGACAGTTCTGCTTCATGTTTGGGAGAGACTGAAAGGCTTCATCATCAAAGCCGGTACCATTCTTTTCCTTGCAACCGTTATCATGTGGATCCTTTCCAGTATCGGAAATACAGGAAGCGGAATCGGATTTGTTGAGGACAGCAACGACAGTATCATGGCTATCCTTGGTGGTATCCTTGCTCCGATCTTTGCTCCTCTTGGATTCGGTAAATGGCAGCCGGTTGCGGCATCCATCTCCGGATTCTCCGCAAAAGAGTCCATCGTTAGTACAATGGGTGTTCTTGCAAACGTAGCTGGTGATGATGCAGAGGATACCATGATCGTTGGTGCAGCGATCAAAGCATGGTTCCCGACAGCAGTAGCAGCATTTTCTTTCCTGCTGTTCAACCTGCTTGACTCTCCGTGTCTTGCAGCTATTTCTACAATGGCACATGAGATGCAGTCCAGAAAATGGTTCTGGTTTGCAATTCTCTTCCAGAACATTTTTGCTTATGTTGTAACACTTTGTGTATACCAGATCGGTCTTGTTGTCACAGGTGCCGGTTCCTTCGGAATTGGAACGATCGTAGCACTGATCCTTGCAGCGATCCTGCTCTTCCTTCTGTTCAGACCAGATCCGTACAAGAACCAGAACGATGTTACAAAGAGATCTGTACAGGCAGCAGAGTAATTGAAAACCGGTCATACAGTAACGATCCGGTACATATGATAGCTTTGAAATGATGCTGTAAGAACAGCTGAAATGATAAGAAATGCAGGAGACCGGGGATGTAAATACCTGGTCTTCTGTGCTATAATAAGCTTGAAGAAATATGGAAGTTTTTTTACAAAAGTATTCATCAGAGGCTGACAGCAATTCTCAGGCTGTACAGCGAAAGAAAGGGTGACAGATATGAGTATGATAGCGGATATTATTGTACTGGCACTGGTGATCGCATATGGCGTATTTGTGGTCAGTTATCTCTATTCAAGAAAGAAACAGGGGCTCAGCTGTGTCGGCTGTGCCGGTAACACACGTACAGGTGGCTGTGGCGGCAGCTGCTCCGGTCATTGTTCCGGCTGCTCCGGCTGCAGTGGAATGCATAAGTAACCAGGAGGAAAAGAAATCATGGCAAATGCAATTGTTGTCATCGTTGTTATCATCATTATGCTGTTTGCCGGAAAAGGCGCATATAAACATCTGAAGGGCGAAGGCGCCTGCTGCGGAGGCGGCAGCAAGCCGGAGATCCCGAAGAAGAAGCTGGATGGAACCAAGCTGGGTGAGAAAACCATGAAGATCACAGGCATGCACTGTGAGAACTGTGTGGCCAGCGTCACAAGAGCGATCAACCGCATTGACGGTGCGGCAGCAAAAGTAAGCCTGAAAAAAGGTGAGGCAGTGGTTTCCTACGACAGAGAGATCTCCAACGAAGAGCTTAAGAAGGTAGTGGAAGACAGAGGATATCACGTAGTTTCTATCCAGTAAAGCTTTATCATAAGAATAACTTTGCCGCGGCTTCTGAGCCGGCAGATCAGAGAAAAGACTTCTCGGCGAAATGCTTAAAAATATTTCGCTTGGGGTCTTTTTTTGTATAAAAAGTCAGAGTTGCAATTGACTCACTAATGTACACCATTGTATAATAAAATAGAAAAATTCAGACGGAACGAAATATTTTCTTTCTATCCGGATGAGGCATTAAAACAAAATACAGCAGGAAACAGACTTTGACGGCAAGGAATATCCGAGCAGGAATCGTTGTTCATCCGGCACAGCTTAACCGAATCAGCTGCGAAGCAGTTATTCGGTTATGAACAAGCAGCAAATGCGGATCGCGAATATCCGCTTGACTTTGTTTTGTGAGCGGAATACGGGACTCTTTCACCTTGTGCGTGAAAGAGCTTTTTTTATGAAAAATATCTGCGGGAGCGGACAGAATGAATTAGGGAGGATTTTATGCTGAAGGTAGCAGTATACGGAAAGGGCGGTATCGGAAAGTCTACAGTGACGTCCAACTTGGCGGCGGCTTTTGCAGCCATGGGGAAAAGAGTGATCCAGATCGGTTGTGATCCCAAGGCGGATTCCACCATCAATCTTCTTGGGGGAGAACCTCTGCGGCCGGTAATGAATTATATGCGGGAAGAGGATGAGGAGCCGGAAAAGCTGGAGGATATTTCAAAGGAGGGTTTTGGTGGAGTCCTCTGCATTGAGACCGGCGGCCCCACGCCGGGACTTGGCTGTGCAGGCAGAGGTATCATCGCAACCTTTCAGCTTCTGGAGGATCTGAAGCTTTTTGAGACCTGGAAGCCGGATGTAGTGCTTTACGATGTTCTTGGAGATGTAGTATGCGGCGGTTTTGCGGCACCGATTCGGGAGGGCTATGCGGAAAAAGTACTCATTGTCACATCCGGAGAGAAAATGGCACTCTATGCAGCCAATAATATTTCCAGTGCTGTGCGGAATTTTGAGGATCGAAGCTATGCGAGAATCTTCGGGATCGTGCTGAATCACAGGAATGTGGAGAATGAAACAGAAAAAGTAAATGCTTTTGCAGAAAAAAGTAATATCCCGGTCGTGGGTGAGATCCCGAGAAGTGACGAGATCATCCGATGGGAGGATCAGGCAAAACGGTGATCGAGGGAGATGAAAATTCTGAGATCAGTGAGAAATTTTTTGCACTGGCCAGGAAGCTATTGGAAAGTGAAGAAACGGAGAAGGAGGATATATGAAAAAGGAAGCATATTTTGCAACTGCAGAAGAGCTGGCCCGGGGCGGGCTGGAAACGATCCCTCCGCAGATGATCTCCGGGAAGCATCTGATCTATAGCTCTCCGGCAACTCTGGCATTTAACTCTCCGGGAGCGGAGGGCTTTGGCGTAAAAAGAGCCGGGCTTGCAGTGCCGGATTCCATTATGCTGATCGTGGCACCGGGATGCTGCGGAAGAAATACTTCTCTTATCAGCTCCATGCCGGAGTACAATGATCGATTTTTTTATCTGATGATGGACGAGACGGATATTGTTACAGGCCGTCACCTGAAAAAGATCCCGAAAGCGGTAAAAGAGATCTGCGACTGCTGTGAGAAGAAGCCGTCTGTGGTGATGATCTGTATCACCTGTGTGGATGCACTTCTGGGAACGGATATGGAACGTGTCTGCCGGAAGGCAGAGGAAAAGGTGGATATTCCGGTGCGACCCTGTTACATGTACGCACTGACACGTGAGGGCAGAAAGCCGCCTATGGTCCATGTGCGCCAGTCCTTATACTCCCTCCTTGAGCCACAGAAAAAAAAGGGAAATGTGGTCAATCTTCTGGGATTTTTTTCGCCGCTGGTTGATGACTGCGAGATGTATGAGCTGCTGCAGCAGGCAGGCGTAAAGACCATCCATGAAATCTCAAGATGTAAGGATTATGAAGAATATCAGACCATGTCACAGGCCAATTTTAATCTGGTGCTTCATCCGGAAGCAAGGTTTGCAGCGGAGGATTTTCATGACCGGCTGAAGATTCCTTTTATTGAGCTTCGGAGGCTCTACCAGACAGATAAGATCGAAAATCAGTATCGTGCCTTGGGACAGGTCCTTGGAGTCTCTTTTGATCAGGAAGTGTATAAAAAAGCAGCAGAAGAGGCTGTGGAGCGATTCCGGGAGGTCTGTCCGGATGCGTCCTTTGCAGTAGGGGAGTGCATGAACGGAGATTCCTTTGAGCTGGCCCTTGCCTGGTGCGGTATGGTTTCCGGGTGCCGGAGATCTACGGAACTATCACAGCCGAGAATTTTGTATACATACGGCATCTTGCGGAATTGAGTCCGGATACAAAGTTTTTTTCCAATATGGAACCCACCATGCTGTATTACGATCCGTCCGGGAGCGGAGTGAACCTTACCATAGGAAAGGATGCAGGATATTATCACCGGGATCAGCCAAATGCCGTGTGGAATCAGGACCGGCAGCCCTATGGCTATGCGGGGGTACGCAGGCTGTTTGAAACACTGACAGAGAAAGTTTTGCAGAAGGGAGAAAAGGTATGAGAGGACTTCGGAAATATCTGACACCCTTTGCACCGGATCAGTCCGGAGCTGTGTCAGTGCTGTATGAGCTTGGCGGTATCATCGTAATCTGTGATGCAGGAGGATGTGCGGGAAATGTCTGCGGCTTTGATGAACCGAGATGGTTTGAACAGAAAAGCGCGGTATTCAGTGCAGGACTTCGGGATATGGATGCCATCCTGGGACGGGATGACCGCCTGGTTGCCAAGCTTGTGGATGCAGCAGAAAAGGTGGAGGCAGGCTTTGCAACCATTGTCGGAACACCGGTACCTGCTGTGATCGGAACGGATCATCAGGCACTGCGGCGGATGTGCGAGAAGAAAACAGATCTTCCGGTGCTTGCAGTAAATACCAACGGAATGGAGCTTTATGATGCGGGAGAGCGGAAGGCTTATCTGGAGCTTTTTAAAGCCTTTGCCCGGGAAAAGATGCCTGTGGAGGCTGGTAGGGCAGGAGTTCTCGGAATGACACCTCAGGATGTCAGTGACCTGAAAGCAGCAGACAAGATCCGTGAAAAGTTCCGTACCAGAGGACAGAGAGCAGTCTGCTACGGAATGGGAGACGGGCTTGATGAGGTAAAAAAAGCCTCCTCTGCGGAAAAAAATATCGTGGTTTCTCCTGCGGCACTGGAATGTGCCAGATATCTGGAGAAAACCTTCGGAACACCTTATGAGGTGGGATATCCTCTGGCGGAAGAGCTGATTCCTGATATGGATTATACAGGAAAAAAGATTCTCATCGTGCAGCAGCAGGTGATGGCCGGTTCCATAAGAGAGGAGCTACGGAAACGTGGTGCGGACGGAGAGATCACCGTGGCAAGCTGGTTTTCCATGGAAAAAGATCTCCTGGAGGAGGGCGATGTGTCATTAAGGGATGAGGAAGATTACATGGAACTGGCAGAGAAGGGCGGATATGACGTGATCTTTGCAGATCCATGTATGAAGCGGATGACAAAGGCTTTTTCAGGAGTGTTTGTGGATACAGTGCATTTTGCAGTATCCGGAAAATGCAGGTAGTCCATAAGGGCAGGATATAAAGTTACATGCATGCTGCAGCCGGATCAGTGGAAACAGCTGCAGGGAATGGAGAAACATATGGAGCGGGAAATTACGAAAATGATCCGTGTTTACGGGATCGTACAGGGAGTGGGATTTCGCCCTACGGTGAGTCGTCATGCTATGGCAAGAGGAATCCGTGGCAGTGTGTCCAATAAAGGACCCTATGTGGAGATTTTTGCTCAGGGTAAGCAGCAGGATGTGGATGCCTTTATCGCAGATATCGGGAATAAGCCACCGAAGCGTGCCGCTATCCTGAAGCTTCTTGAAGAACCGGTGGAGGAGCCGGAGAAATTTACACAGTTTGATATCATCGAAAGTGAGAAGACAAAGGGGGAGATCTTTGTCTCCCCGGATATCGCGATCTGCGATGAATGTAAGGCGGAGATGTTTGATCCGGAAAACAGGCGGTATCTGCATCCCTTTATCAACTGTACCTGCTGCGGTCCGAGACTGACGATCCTGGATTCGCTTCCTTATGACCGTGAACGGACCAGTATGAAGGAATTTCCCATGTGTCCCTCCTGTGCAGATGAGTACCATAACCCGGATACCAGACGCTATGATGCCCAGCCGGTGTGCTGTAATGACTGCGGCCTGAGGTATACCTGGCGGGAAGAGAGGAACGGGGACGGGAGGCTATCACTTATACAAGGAAGATCATTGCTTCCGGCGGGATCGTGGCCATCAAAGGGATCGGTGGTTTTCACCTTTGCTGTGATGCTACCAGTGAGGAGGCTGTACAGCGGCTGCGGCAGCGGAAACGGCGTCCGGTGAAGCCTTTTGCAGTGATGGCACAGGATATGGAAGCTGTGAAGAAGATCTGTAAGGTCAGCGAGGAACAGGAGAAGATCCTTACCGGTCATCAGAAGCCGATCCTGCTGTTGGATAAGCTGCCGGGAGAAACGAGGCTTTGTGAGAGCATTGCACCCGGGAATCCCAAGGTGGGTGTCATGCTTCCCTATGCACCGGTTCAGCTGCTTCTTTTTCATTACGATGATGGGATCCGGATGCCCGGGCTTCTGGTAATGACCAGCGGAAATACTTCCGGGGCGCCGATCTGCAGAGATGATGAGGAGGCGGCAGAGGAGCTTTCCCATCTCTGTGACTGCATTCTTTCCCACAACAGGAAGATACGTATCCGGGCCGACGATTCGGTGATGGATTTCTATAAGGGTGAACCCTATATGATCCGCCGTTCCCGCGGGTATGCGCCGCTGCCGTTTATGGTCTCCACACCCTGGAAGGGCCAGGTGATCGCAGCAGGTGGAGAACTTAAGAACACCTTCTGTATTGGTGTGGATAACCGTTTTTATCCTTCCCCTTATGTGGGAGATCTGGAGGATCTTCGAACGGTAAAAGCCCTGAAGGAAACGATCGGGCGGCTGGAAACACTTCTGGAGGTGCAGCCGGAGGTAGTGGTCTGTGATCTTCACCCTAAATATAATTCCACAGTGGTGGCAGAGGAGCTAGGGCTTCCGGTTCTGAGGGTGCAGCATCATTATGCACACATTTTATCCTGCATGGCAGAAAATGACTGCGAAGAAAAGGTGATAGGGGTTTCCTTTGACGGAACAGGCTATGGAACCGATGGAACCATCTGGGGCGGAGAGCTCCTGGTTGCAGACTGTCAGGGATTTACAAGGCTTGGAAGTATAGAACCCTTTGTCCAGGTTGGCGGAGATATTTCCGCAAAAGAAGGCTGGCGGATCGCCGTTTCCCTGATCTGGCAGAATACGGGAAATCTGGAAAAAACCCTGGACACTGTCCGTAAACTGGGACTTTGCACAGATCAGGAAGCAAAGGTACTGGTGACTATGGCACAGCGGAAGATCAATGCCGTGACTTCCACCAGTGCAGGAAGACTTTTTGACGGAGTCAGTGCGATCCTGGGGATCCGGAGAGCGTCCACCTTTGAGGGAGAAGCGTCCACAGCACTGGAATTTGCGGCGGAGGCCTGGAGAAAGCAGCGGGAGATGCAGAAGAAAAATCCGGAAGAAAATCTGAAGATACGGATGTCAGAAAAGGAAGACATTCCGGAAGGCACAGGCATCTCAGAAGCGTCGGAAGATGAACGAAAATTTATTTTAAATACAGGTGAGATCGTTGCATATCTGGTCCGGGCAAGGCTTGCAGGAGAGGATCCCGGGAAGCTGGCTTATGGATTTCACCGGGCACTGGCAGATGAGATCCTTGCAGCTTGTGAGGAAGCAGAGCGGCAGACCGGAATCCGGAAAGTGGCATTAAGTGGCGGTGTCTTTCAGAACCGGCTGCTTCTGGAGCTGGTAGATGACGGCCTTACGGAAATGGGGTTTAAAGTTCTGAAGCACAGCCTGATCCCGCCGAATGACGGAGGAATCGCACTGGGACAGGCGGTGTATGGGATGGCTTATGTGCAGCGGCACAGATAAATATAGACGAGATCATGCAGATACGGATTAAAAATGTTTTATGATAACGCATGGAGCATACAGCAGAAATGCAGGATGGGAGGCACAGATATGTGTGTAGGATTATCAGCAAAAGTAGTAAAGATCAGTGACGGAACAGCAGTGGTGGATGCAGGCGGCGCAAAGAGAGAGGTTTCTGCCCAGCTCCTGGGAGACCTGGAGCCGGGGGATTATGTGATGGTGCATGCAGGTGTTGCCATTGCAAAGATCACCGATGATGACGAGGAAGAGACAGACCAGCTGATGGAGGAACTGCTGTGATGGAAGAGAGGAAAAAAACAGCAAGAGAGATCATAGAAGGATATCAGGGGCCGCCGGTGCGGATCATGGAGGTCTGCGGAACACACACCCACGAGATCTTCCGTTTGGGGATCCGCAGGCTTCTGCCGCCGCAGGTGGAACTGATCTCAGGACCGGGATGTCCGGTCTGTGTAACACCGGTAGGGTTTATTGACGAGGCCGTTTATCTTGCTCTGAAAAAACAGGTGACGATCTGCACATTCGGTGATCTTGTCCGCGTACCGGGAACAAAGAAAAGCCTTGCAGATGCCAGGGCAGAAGGCGCCAGGATACGGATCGTCTATTCACCGGCAGATGCGGAAAAATATGCGAAAGAGCATCCAAAAGAGCAGGTGGTATTTCTTTCCGTTGGCTTTGAGACCACCACGCCTGCCGGCTGTCTTTCCGTGAAAAAGGCCGGAGAGGACGGACTTTCCAATTATTCGCTCCTTGTGGCAAACAAGACCATGCCCCAGGCTTATCAGGCATTAAAGGGCAGTGCGGATGTGTTCCTTTATCCTGGACATGTCAATGCGATCACAGGAACTGCGCTCTGCGAGCATCTGGCAGAGGAAGGCATCAGTGGTGTGGTGGCAGGCTTTACAGCGAAGGAGCTGCTTACGGCACTGGCTGTTGCACTGGTACGTTTTCAGGAAGGAAAACCGTTCTTTGTGAATTGCTATCCCCGTGTGGTAAAAAGTGAGGGAAGCCCGGAGGCGCAGAAGCTGATCGATGAACTGATGGAGCCCTGCGATTCTGAATGGCGCGGTCTGGGTGTGATCCCGGGGTCCGGCTGGTGCTCCGGAAGGAGTGGGAAGCCTTTGATGCCAGAAAAAAATATGCAGTGCCGCTGATCCAGGGCAGGCCAAATCCAGCCTGTCGTTGTGGGGATGTGCTTCAGGGAAAATGCAAACCATCAGATTGTAAGGTATTCGGAAAGGTCTGTACCCCGCAGCATCCGGTAGGTGCCTGTATGGTATCCAATGAAGGAGCATGTTCCGCATATTTTATGTACGGAAACTGATGTCCGCTTTAATGGACTGCGAAGTATGATACATTACATATAGTACAAACGAAGGATCGTATCCGGAAAATCTGACAGGATGAAACCGATATGAAATTCCTTTGACCCAGCATAGAAAGAAGATAATATTATGGAAAATAAAACAGTAACCATGGCACACGGTGCCGGAGGCCGTCAGACCTCAGAACTGATCGATGAAGTATTCAAAGCACATTTTGCAAACCCGGATCTCACAGCCGATGATGCGGCAGTGCTGGTTCCGCCTGCAGGAAAAATGGCAGTATCTACCGATGGATTTATTGTTTCTCCGGCATTTTTTCCGGGGGGAAATATCGGCAAGCTTTCCATCTGCGGAACAGTTAATGACCTTGCCTGTATGGGAGCAAAACCGATGTATCTTACCTGCGCTTTTGTCATCGAGGAGGGCTTTCCCATGGAGAAACTGGAGGAGATCGCTGCAGCCATGGAAAAAACAGCAAAAGAAGCCGGAGTGCGTATCGTTTCCGGAGATACTAAGGTGGCAGGAAAAGGCCAGGTTGACGGTGTGTTTATCACAACAACCGGAATGGGTGAGATCCGGGAGGGCGTTCAGGTAGGCGGTGAGCTGGCAAAACCGGGAGATGCCATTATTGTAACCGGTGATGTGGGAAGACATGGATGCACCATTCTTCTGGCAAGAGAGGATTTCGGCATTGACGCAGATGTGACAAGTGACTGCGCACCGCTGTGGGGAGCTGTAAAAGAAGTGCTGGATGCCACCCATAACATTCATGTGATCCGTGATGCCACAAGAGGTGGTGTCGGAACGGTTCTTTATGAGATTGCAGGACAGAGTAATGTAGGGATCCGCCTGGATGCAGCAGCTGTTCCGGTAGCTCCGGAGGTAAAGGGTGTCTGCGGCATGCTTGGCCTGGAGCCGCTTTATCTGGCATGTGAGGGACGAATGGTGATCATGGCACCAAAGGAAGAGGCAGGAAGGATCGTGGAAGCACTGCGTAAATGTCCTTATTCCAGGGACGCAGCCATTATCGGTGAAGTTACGGAAGACCAGCCAGGAAAGGTTGTCATGACTACGGAGATCGGAACGCAGGCACTTCTTCCGCAGCCGGGAGGAGAGCTTCTGCCGAGGATCTGCTGATAATATCGGAAAGGAGAGTCAGATCTTATGGAGACAAGAGTGGCATTGATCTCGATCATTGTGGAAAACAATGACGTGATCGATGATATCAACCGTTTTCTTCATGAAGCGGGAAAATATATTATCGGGAGAATGGGGATCCCTTACCGGGAAAAAGGCATCAATATCATCAGTATTGCCATTGATGCACCACAGGATGTGATCAGCTCCTTATCCGGAAAGATCGGCCACCTCAGTGGAGTTTCCGCCAAAACGGCATATTCCAATGTGATCACAAAAGCGGAGGACAGAAAATGATAAAAGTTGCGGTATACGGAAAGGGCGGCATCGGAAAATCTACTACGGTTTCCAATGTGGCAGTAGCCCTTGCGGAAAAAGGAATGAAAGTGATGCAGATCGGCTGTGATCCCAAGGCAGATTCCACGATTCTTCTCAGGCATGGAAAAAAGGTTCCCACTGTGCTGGAGCTGTATAACGAAAAACGCCAGGAGCTGAAGCTTACGGATATGGTGCAGATCGGATATGGGGGTGTAGTCTGTGTGGAAGCCGGCGGTCCTGCACCGGGGCTCGGATGTGCGGGAAGAGGTATCATTACCGCTCTTGAGAAGCTTAAGGAAAACGGAGCCTATGAGACCTATAAACCGGACATTGTTTTTTATGACGTACTGGGAGATGTTGTCTGCGGTGGATTTTCCATGCCTATGCGAAAGGGGTATGCAGATAAGGTATTTATCATCACCTCCGGAGAAAACATGGCCATCCATGCAGGGGCAAATATTGCCATGGCAGTGGATAATTTCAGAAACAGAGGATATGCATCTCTTGGCGGCGTGATCCTGAACCGGCGGAACGTGCCGGGAGAGGAAGAAAAAGTCCGGGAGCTGGCAGAGGATTTTCATACGCGGGTAGTGGGAACGCTTTCCAGAAGTGAACTGGTCCTGGAAGCAGAGAATCGAGGAAAAACTCTTCTGGAAGCCTATCCGGATTGTGAGATGGCAGAGGAGTACCGGACACTGGCCGAGCAGATCCTGAGTGCATGCAGGGAGGAAGGCTCATGTTAAAAAGAGTTGGTAACAGAGAGCTTTCGGGAAAAACAGAAATATTTATAAAGGAAGCCTCTTTTCCGGTTCCCTTTCAGTCAGGGCTGGAATTTAATTCACCAGTCCATGGAAACTGGAATATCGTACATACGGGAATGCTGGTTCCGGAAGCAAGGCAGATCTACGTCTGTGCGGATAACTGCATGCGTGGCGTTGTGCTGACTGCCGCAGAGATGAATGCGGCAGACCGTTTTTCCTTTGTGATCGTGGAGGAAAAGGATCTTCTGGGCGGAAATCTGGAGGATGTGACCATTGAAGGAGTGACGGACATTCTGAACCGGCTGGATGAGAAGCCAAAGGCAGTCCTGCTTTTTACCGTGTGTCTTCATCATTTTCTGGGAAGTGATCTGGAACGCATCTACGGAGAACTGGAAGAAAGATTTCCGGAGATCTTTTTTATGCGATGCTTTATGGATCCTGTCATGCAGAAAACAGGTCCGACTCCGGATCAGAAGCTGCGCCGTGCCATGTATGATGCAGTACCGGAGAGGAAAGCTGATCCGGAATGTGTTACAGTCCTGGGCAGTGATTTTGTGCTGGATGAGAGTGCAGATATCTGCCGGATCCTGAAAAAGAACGGAATCCGTCTCCGGGAAGCACCGGCCTGTAAGACCTGGGAGGATTATCAGAGCCTGGGAGAGGGAAGCCTGATCCTTAACTGTTATCCGGCAGGAAAATTCGGAGTACAGCAGCAGGCGGAGAGACTTGGAAGGCCGTTTTTATACCTGCCCGGAAGCTTTGACTATGAGGAGATAGAGACGCAGGAAAAGTATTTGCTGGAGCTGCTGGATCAGCAAAGTGGCGGTAAAAATGGCCTGGATATCGAAACGGAGATCCGAAAATGCGAGGAAGCTCTTTTCCATGCACACCAGATCATCGGTGACACTCCCGTAGCTGTGGATTATCTTTTTCATCCAAGACCTCTGGGACTTGCAAAGCTTCTCCTTACGCATGGATTTCAGGTACAGTCCGTTTTTCTGGACAGTATCAGCCCGGAAGAAAAAGAAGTATTTTTCTGGCTGAAGGAGAATTACCCGGAACTCATGTTGATTTCGACTGTCCGCCCGGAGATGAGAGTGCGGCCACGGCAGCATTCCGGAAAAATCCTTGCCGTCGGACAAAAAGCAGCCTGGTTTACCGGAAGCCGGAATTTTGTCAATATGGTACAGGGTGGCGGGCTTTGGGGCTTTGACGGGATCAGACGTACTGCACAGCTGATGCTGGAGGCATTTAATGAGGAAAAAGCTCCGGAGGATCTGATCGTTCGAAAGGGATGGGGGTGCGAAAGCTGCATATGAGACAGGCATATCGGATCATACCGATCTACACGGCAGACGTGTCCGGCGTCTGCTCTGCATTGTATGAGCTTGGAGGAATGACAGTGATGCATGATCCCTCCGGCTGTAATTCTACCTATAATACCCATGATGAGATCCGGTGGTACGATCAGGACAGTCTGATCTTTATCTCAGGTCTTACGGATATCGATGCCATTATGGGAAATGATGAGAAATTTCTTCAAGATATCGAAGAGGCGGCAAAGGAGCTGAAACCGAAATTTATTGCACTTGCAAGCTCTCCGATCCCTTTTATGAATGGAACGGATTTTCCGGGACTGGCCCGTGCACTTACGGCAAGAATCGGAATCCCGGCATTTTCGGTTCCGACCAGCGGCATGCATGACTATGTATACGGAGCAGGGCTGGCGCTGGCAGAGATCGCCGGACATTTTACAGGAGCTGCAGAGAAAACCGGAAGGTGTTCAGAAGCACCCACAGGATCTGCTGAAAGATCTACAGAGAAGAGAAGCCGGAAATTAAATATTCTTGGAGCAACCCCCCTTGATCTTGGCCCGCAGTCTGCAGTAGATGCCATGAAAAAACGTCTGAAAAACTATGGCTGGGAGATACTTTCCACCTGGGCTATGGGGGATACGCTGGAAGCTTTGTCCCGTGCCGGTGAAGCAGCGGTAAACCTTGTGGTATCCTCTGTGGGAATCCCGGCGGCCAATGTGCTGAAAGAAAAATTCGGTACGCCATTTCTCGTGGGGACTCCTGTGGAAGGCTATGAGGGGCAGATTTCAGATGCACTTGAGCGGATCGCGGATAGATCCTGTGGAGAGTGGGTAAATAAAAAGGATGACTCCGCAGAGGAAAGCGGAGGGCAGATCTTAGGGAAACAGGAGGAACTGTGGAAAGTAACTCCGGAGCAGGTAATCTATTTTCAGGGAAGGAACAGTCTGTCAGCAGTATCTGCCCCTTCAGGAGAAAGCAGGGAAATGCCCGACAAAGATGAGGTATTTTTTTCCGTACCGGACATTACCATCATCGGAGAACCGGTTACCATGGGCTCCCTGTCAGCAGTCATAGAGCAGAAATACGGAAAAAAGGTTCAGCTACTCTGTCCGCTGGAGATCACAGAGGGACTTTTGCGCAAGGGAGATGAAGCCATCTGTGGCGAGGAAGCCATGGAAGAAAAGCTGAAAACAGCCAGGATCATTGTGGCAGACCCACTCTATCGTCCAATCTGTCCGGAAACAGCCATTTTTTATGAGATGCCGCATATTGCGTTTTCCGGAAGGATATATCTCAGAAAATATTTTCCGGAATAAAGAGCGTTTCGTGATCATGTATATAAATATTATGCGGATGAGAAAACAGAGTAGCAGTGTGTATAATTGCAGGAAAATCACATAAACTAAATTATAAGAAACCGTAAAGGCGTTGCAGAAATATGCAGCGCCTTTTTCCAGCAGTAATACCGGAAATGGAGTATATATGGAGGGATTTTTATGTGGGGATTTTTGTCAGCACTGATCTCAGGTGCACTGATGAGTATTCAAGGGGTATTTAACACAAATGTAACAAAACAGACCAGTCTGTGGGTTTCAACCGGCTGGGTACAGTTTTCTGCATTTCTGGTCTGTGTGGCAGCATGGTTTTTTACAGGCAGAGAAAGTATCGGCATGCTGTGGCAGGTAGAGGATAAATATAATTTACTCGGAGGAGTGATCGGTGCATTTATCACTATCACAGTGATCCGGAGTATGGGAAGTCTGGGGCCTGCGCGGGCGGTTATGCTTATTGTCATTTCTCAGCTTGCGGTGGCCTATTTTATAGAATTGTTGGGGATTTTCGGTGTGGAAAGAGCAGATTTTCAGTGGAGAAAGCTGTTGGGAATGCTGATCTGTATTGCAGGTGTGGTTATTTTCAAATGGAAATAGAAATAAAAGTATTGTAATATTTGTAATACTTCGTTAAAATAAGGTATGGTTTTGCATGAGTAACGGGGCACCTGCCGCCACATCGGCGGAAAGGAGTGAACCGCCTACCTATGAAAATAAGATCACATATCAGAAGTGTTCGGCTTGTTTTTTCCATATTTTTGTTACAGATCCTGGCAGGGCTGACAGGCTGTAAGGATGACAGAACAGAATTTATGGAGAAAGAACTGGTGCAGGAAGAAAGTACGGAAGCATCCGGAATGGATGCAGAGCAGAAAGAACCGAAGGATACGGAAAGTGAAGTATCCGGGAAGGAATCCGCAGGGGCTGCGGCAGATATATCACAGAAGAAACAGAATGAGTCTGCGGAGGAACCGGCTCCGGAGGTTGAAAAACAGCTGCCGGAGATCTCAGACACTCCTCAGACCATTTATGTAGATATATGTGGAGCAGTGACCAGTCCGGGAGTCTATGAGCTTCCATATGGCAGCCGTGTTTTTCAGGCTATCGAGCAGGCCGGAGGATATCTTCCGGAAGCTGCGGCAAGCTATCTCAACCGTGCTAAGGGACTTTCCGATGGACAGCAGGTTTATGTGCCTACCCAGGCGGAGGTGGACAGCCAGCGGATCGCAGCTACCCAGGATGGATCGGAAGTCACAGCAGAAAACAGTACCGAAACGGCGAGCGGACAGAAATCCGCCGGAGAGGATTCCGGTGAAGCTGAGACTGCATCTTCCACAGAGCAGAAGATCGATCTGAACACCGCTGATGTATCCCAGCTTACTACTCTCACAGGTGTAGGGGAGTCCAAGGCCCTGGCGATCATCGCTTACAGGGAAGAGAACGGTCCCTTTACTTCAGCAGAGGATATCATGAATGTACCAGGCATCAAAGAAGGAACCTATGAGAAGATAAAGGATAAAATAGCAATAAAGTAAGGAGCGCTAAATGAGCAGGAAAGTATTGGTAGTAGATGATGAGAAACTGATTGTCAAGGGACTTCGCTTCAGTCTGGAGCAGGACGGAATGGAAGTGGACTGTGCCTATGACGGAGAGGAAGCACTGGAAAAAGCAAAAGCAGGAGAGTACGATATCATCCTTCTTGACCTGATGCTTCCAAAAATGGACGGTCTTGAGGTATGCCAGCAGATCCGTGAATTTTCCAATGTTCCGATCATCATGCTTACAGCAAAAGGAGAAGATATGGATAAGATCCTGGGTCTGGAATACGGAGCTGATGATTATGTCACCAAGCCTTTCAACATCCTGGAAGTCAAAGCCCGCATCAAGGCAATCATCCGCCGTGCAGGCAGCAAACAGGACAAGCAGGAGAAGGCCAAGACTGTGGAAGTCGGAGAACTGAAGCTGGACTGCGAAGGACGCCGCGTATTTATCTCCGGAAAAGAGATCAACCTCACAGCCAAGGAATTTGATGTGCTGGAGCTGCTGGTATTCAATCCGAACAAGGTATACAGCAGAGAAAATCTTCTGAATATCGTATGGGGCTATGAATATCCGGGAGATGTCCGTACCGTAGATGTACATATCCGCCGCCTGAGAGAAAAGATCGAGGCCAATCCCAGTGAGCCGAAATATGTACACACCAAATGGGGTGTGGGCTACTATTTCCAGGCATAACCTGTGAAGTTCAAAAAGAACGGCAAATTTTTCAAAAGTCTCCGCTTTCGTATTCTGATCATCCTGATCATACTGGGAATCGTACCGAGTGTCATCGTAACGGAAATGGTCATTGCCAACTATGAAGTCGTGCCATTGCCAACCGTGTGCAGAGCATGGAGAACATCTGTGACATTATGTGCGACCTGCTGATCAAGGAGAATTATCTGAATGACACCAGCTCTCAGACGGTGAACAGCAAGCTGGAATTACTGTCCAACAGCTATGGTGGCAGGATTCTCATTGTAGACAGGGATTTCAGGATCATCAAGGATACCTATGGCGTGGATGAGGGCAGGACTCTGGTTTCCCAGAAAGTATTGAACTGTTTTAAAGGAGAAGATGCCTACCAATATGATTCTGACAGCCAGAAGCTGATTCTGGCAGTTCCGGTAAAAAGTCCGGATGTAAAACAGGTGCAGGGTGCCATGATGATCATGGCATCTTCCAGTGAGGTGACAGCAACCATCCATGAACTGGAACAGAAAGGGATTCTGATCATCGGTATCATTGTAGTGCTGGCCATTTTTCTGGGTTATATTCTTTCCACGATCCTGGTGAAGCCATTTGCCAGGGTAACGAAAGCAATCGAGGACCTTACAGACGGATATCAGAATGAGGAGATCTCGGTACCGGATTATACAGAGACAGCTTTGATCACAGATGCATTTAACAAGATGCTTTCCAGAATGAAGACGTTGGATGAATCCAGACAGGAGTTTGTATCCAATGTGTCTCATGAGCTGAAGACACCTATGACTTCAATGAAGGTTCTGGCGGATTCGCTGGTAGGACAGCAGGGGGTTCCGGAGGAACTGTATCAGGAATTTCTTTCTGATATCACAGAAGAGATTGACAGAGAGAACAAGATCATCACCGATCTGCTCTCCCTGGTAAAAATGGACAAAAAAGCAGCAGATATGAATATCAGTAATATGAATATCAATGAGCTGCTGGAGAATATCCTGAAGCGTCTCCGTCCTATTGCAGATCAGAGAAGGATTGACCTGATCCTGGATTCGTTCCGACCGGTAACCGCAGATGTGGATGAGGTGAAATTTACCCTTGCCATCAGTAACCTGGTCGAAAATGGTATCAAATACAATGTAGATGAGGGATGGGTCCGCGTAACACTGGATGCGGATCATAAGGATTTCTATGTGACGGTTGCAGATTCCGGCCTGGGAATACCGGAAGATTCCATTGAACGGATCTTTGAGCGTTTTTATCGTGTGGATAAATCCCATTCCAGAGAGATCGGCGGAACCGGTCTTGGACTTGCTATTACAAGAAGTTCTATAGCCATGCATCATGGATCATCAAGGTATCCAGCAAAGAGGGCGAGGGAACCACATTTACCGTGAAGATCCCGCTGTCCTATATCCCGTCCTAGGAGGTACAGCATGAAAAAAACGATTTTGATCATCTGTGTGGCCGCTGCCTGCATCCTTTTTGGTCTGGTTGCTTTCATAGGTTTGTCGGGAAGAAATAAAAACGAAGAACAGCAGTATAGATTTTATTATATCAACAGCGATGAAACGAGACTGAAAGAAGAAAAATATACTCCGGAGAAGGAAACAACAGAAGTGATGCTGCGCAATTTTTCCGAGAGTCTGAATAACCGTGAGACCCGGGAAGACGGAATCTCACTTTTTCCGGATGGGGTAAAGATTTCTTCTTATTCCATACAGGATGGAGTCCTGAACGTAGAATTCAATGAGGCCTATGATAAAATGTCACGTACCAGAGAACTTCTGGTGCGGGCAGGGATAGTGAAGAGCTTTTTACAGGTTCCAGGAGTGGATTCTGTGGAGATCTATGTGGGTAAAAAGCCGCTGACAGATACCAGGGGTGAAGAAGTGGGAGCCATGAACAACGACACCTTTGTGGAGTTTTCCGGGTCCGATGGGGATGTGTACAGCTATGACACCTTTACTTTGTATTTCACAAATAAAAACGGAGATAAACTGGTAGCGGAACAGAGAAGTGTCCGCTACAGACGAAATCTTCCGAAGGCTACGGTGGTTTTGGAGCAGCTTGCAAGAGGTCCGCTGGAAAAAGGACATTATCCTACAATACCGGAGAATTCAGAAGTACTTTCCCTGACGAGAGCAAACGGAATCTGCTATGTGGATTATAATTCCGTATTTCAGGATTATGCGCTGGATGTTTCGGAACAGATTGCCGTGTATTCGGTGGTAAATACGCTGATCGCGGCAACGGATGTGGACAAAGTTGAGATTTCCATCGAAGGAAACAAGGAAGTGACCTTTGGCCAGAATATGCAGCTTTATAAGTTCTATGAATGGAACGACAGCCTGCTGGCACACACAAAGACTAAAAAAGAATAGAAAAAATAAAACATTTCAAAATATCAGAAAACGGGAGAACATTTATGCGAAAAGGCCGATGTGTCTTTTGTGTTTTCTTATGGTGCTGAGTCTTGGCGCACTGGAGCTTATGGGGATTCCTCTGATCAGGGGGAATCCCCTTCCGTTAAATGTGCAGGAGCAGATCGAAGCGCACCCTGGTTCCATGATCTGCGGGGAGGTGGAACAGTATGAAAACACAGAATTTTCCCAGTCTGTTTATCTGAAAAAAACATATCTTATCCATCAGTCAAAAAAATTTCCAATTGAAAATGTAAGAATATTTCTCAAAAAAGAAGAAAATCTGAAACCGGGAATGCGGATCCTGGTCAAGGGAACGTTGAAAAGAGTGGAAGGTCCTGCGAATCCGGGGGGCTTTGACAGCCAACACTTTTATGCCTGTCGTCATATTTATTATTTTATGAAGAACGCTGTGCTCCAAAAGAAAACAGCAGTGTATTCCGGCTACAGGCAGCTCCTTTTGGAGATAAAAGAAAGCTGCAGACAGATCCTGAAGGAAGCTGCAGGAAAAGATGCGCCTGTTTTTTGTGCCATGACGCTTGGAGACAAACAGGAACTGGATCCGGAAACACAGATGCGCTATCAGCTGGCCGGAATCATACATATCCTTGCCATCAGCGGACTTCATATCAGTATTCTGGGAATGGGGCTTTACAACCTTCTAAAGAAGATGGGACTGGGAATCTGGCCTGCCGGGATTTTTTCTCTGGGAGTGATGCTGCAGTATGGGATCATGACCGGAGGGAGTGTTTCCACCATGCGTGCAGTAACTATGTTTCTGATCGCCATGGGAGCCAGGATCACCGGACGGATCTATGATATGATGAGTGCTCTTTCCGTAACTGCATGATGATCCTTGTGGAATCTCCGGCCTATCTCCTGGACAGCGGATTTCTTCTGTCCTTTGGCTGTGTTTTGGGAATGGGGCTCGCTGCGGAAAAGATCTGTGCTCTTGCAGGAGCGGAGAAAAAATGGACAAAGGCACTGATAAGTCCTATAGCTCTTCAGCTTGTGACTCTGCCGGTGATGCTGAAGTTTTTCGGAGAAGTCTCTATTGCCGGATTTATCCTGAATCTGTTGGTGCTTCCAAGTGTGGGGGTAGTGCTGACTGGAGGAATGGCGGCGCTGCTGCTGGGAATTCTCAGTATTCCTGCGGCAAAACTGGTAATCCTGCCGGCAAGGGTACTGCTGCTTTTTTATGGATATCTCTGCAGTCTGGCAGGAAGATCAGGATGGAGTACCTGGATCGGAGGGGAGCCGGAAATATGGCAGATTGTGGTATATTATGGCTTTTTGATCATAGTCCTGTTTATGGGACAGTATATAAAAGAACAGCTCCGGAAGAAAAAAGCAGTCAGTGAGGAAATGGAGTTAGCAGAGGAGCGGGCGGAAGCAGGTTGTTGGAAGCTATATGCTATCCGGATAACAGCCGGTATTTTTCTGGCAGTCGGAATCCTGATACTGGGATATCATCCAGCAGGAAGTCTGAAGGTGATCTGCCTGGATGTAGGACAGGGGGACGGTATTCTTGTGGAGACCCCGGAGGATCATCATTTTCTGATCGACGGAGGAAGCAGCAGCCAGTCGGATCTTGGAAGATACTGCCTTTTGCCGGCATTGAAAAGTCAGGGGATTTCCTGGCTGGATGGGATTTTTATTTCCCATACAGATCAGGATCATATCAACGGTGTGAAGGAGCTTCTGGAATATATGGGAAAAGGTCTTACAACCATCCGGGCCGGATATCTGATCCTGCCTGCCTGGGCAGAAAGACCAGATGTATGGAGGGAGCTTGCAGAGGCAGCAAAAACAGCCGGAGTTAAGGTCGTGACAGCAGGAAAAGGGGATGAATTGCCTTGCGGCAAAGTATCTTTTTCTGTTCTGTGGCCGGAGAAAAATGCCACAGGAAAAGATGTGAATGAGGAAGCTATGGTGATGGAGTTGTCTTTTGGAGATTTTCAGATGCTTTTTACCGGAGATATCGGTGCAGATACGGAGAAAAAGCTTCTGGCAGCCGGGGGGCTTGAGGATGTTGACTGTCTGAAGGTGGGACATCACGGTTCCCGTTATTCTACCACAGAAGCATTTCTTGAGAAAATAAAGCCGGAAGTGGCGATCATTTCCTGTTCGCTCACTAACACCTACGGACATCCGTCACCGGAAACCGTAGAGCGGCTTAAAGCGGCCGGAAGTCAGGTGGAATACACCATGAAAAACGGTGCTATTACCGTGGAAACAGATGGAAAAAAGCTTAAGATCGGAAGGTTCCGAAAAAACAGGTGACTTTTGAACACACTTGTTGTAGAATAGACAGGGTTTATGCAAAAACAAAGTACTGAAAATGTGCAATACAAGATAAGGAGTTTTTATTTATGAAATATGATGTACTGATCGTAGGAGCAGGTCCCGGTGGAATCTTTGCGGCCTATGAACTGATGAATAATGATCCGGAGAAAAAGATCGCGGTTTTTGAAGCCGGTCATCCTCTGGAAAAAAGAAAATGTCCCATCGACGGAAAGAAAGTAAAATCCTGTATCCATTGCAAAACCTGTGCGATCATGAAGGGATTTGGCGGTGCAGGCGCTTTCTCCGACGGGAAATATAATATCACCAATCAGTTTGGCGGAACTCTGTACCAGCATATCGGCAAGGATACAGCCACAGAGCTGATGGAATATGTAGATAAACTGAACCTGATGCATGGCGGTGAGGGAACCAAACTTTATTCTACCACAAACAGCGAGATTCGTAAGCTCTGCCTTCAGAACGGCCTGCATCTTCTGGATGCATCAGTCCGCCATCTGGGAACAGATATCAACTATGTGGTACTTCAGAACCTCTATGAAAAAATGAAAGACCATGTGGACTTCTATTTTGACGCATCTGTTGACAAAGTAGAAAAAACTGAAGACGGTTATGCAGTTTTTGTAGGAGATGAGCGTTACGAGGGAACTTACTGTATCATCTCCGCAGGACGAAGCGGAAGTAAATGGATGGAGACGGTATGTACAGAGCTTAAGATCCCGACTCTTTCCAACCGTGTGGACATTGGAGTCCGTGTGGAGCTTCCGGCGGAGGTTTTCAGCCGTCTGACAGATGAGCTTTATGAGAGCAAGATCGTTTACAGAACTGAGAAGTTTGAGGATATGGTTCGTACCTTCTGCATGAACCCGCGAGGTGTTGTCGTGAATGAAAATACCAACGGTATTATCACAGTAAACGGTCACAGCTACGAAGATCCGGCAAAGCATACCAACAATACAAACTTTGCCCTTCTGGTATCCAAGCATTTCTCAGAGCCGTTCCATGACAGCAACGGATACGGTGAGAGCATTGCAAGACTTTCCAATATGCTTGGCGGTGGTGTTATGGTACAGCGGTTTGGAGATCTGATCCGCGGAAGACGAAGCACAAAAGCCCGTATTGAGGAAAGTTTCGTAACACCTACACTTTCTGCGACACCGGGAGATTTAAGTCTTGTTATGCCGAAACGTATCCTGGATGGCATCATCGAGATGATCTATGCTCTGGATAAGATCGCACCGGGAACCGCGGATGACGATACTTTGCTTTATGGCGTGGAGGTTAAATTCTACAACATGGAGGTTGAGATCGACGAAAATCTGGAAACCTGCCACAAGGGTCTCTTTGTTATCGGAGACTGCAGCGGCGTGACCCATTCTCTGTCCCATGCATCTGCCAGCGGAGTCTACGTAGCCAGATACCTGGAGCAGGAGTATTTTAACAGATAAACTGCAAAGCAGTTTATCTGTTATGAGCAAGTAGCGAAGCGGATTGCGAATATCCAGTGTAAGACAGTCCTTTTCTGATATCAGGGTGATGACAGAAAGGGGCTGTTTTTTATGCAGGATGTGCATGAATATTGGAGAAAGTATTCTGATAATAACTGACAGATACAGGGAGAAAACCGGTTACTGTTCACTGGTAATATTTCGCGAGGTGTTTTTGGTGAGCGAAGATCACAGAAAACCGTGAATCGTCTGACATCAATCTTGACAAATTTATGAGTTTGTGGTAAAAGTTAGATAACCAGGTAAAAGAAAATATGTGCAAATGTTATAATGATAAGGTTGCATCCAGTCGGATGTGCAAAAGAGAATCCGGTGAGAATCCGGAACGATACCGTCACTGTGAAAGGGGAGTTGCTTTTATAACCACTGGGAGACCGGGAAGGGAAAGCAGCGTGGAACCAAGTCAGGAGAACTGCCTTATTGTGAGATTCAGGGATTCGCGGTTTACGAATCGGTATTCTCCATAACAATACAGAACTTCTTTTTATGTATTTGTATTGCGCAGAGAATCATGTGTGAGCAGGCGGCCGCAGAGAGCTGCTGCTTTTTTGTACATATCAGTATTCTGGAAATACATGAAAAGAGGACAATGAGAAATGAAAAGAAAAACAATGTTAGCTCTGATGCTCGCAGTTTCCATGACATGCTCTATGGGTGCGGCTACAACAGCAATGGCAGCAGAGGATTCTGCTACAGAAGAGAACGCTGAGGCAGCTGATACCACAGAGGCTTCTGATGCAGATCAGGAAGCAGCAGATAATGTAGCAGCTCTGATCGACAAGATCTATGTACAGGAAAGAAACGACACAACAGATGAGGACTGCAAGGCAGCCAAAGAAGCATGGGATGCTCTGACAGATGCTCAGAAAGAACTGGTAGAGGGTGAGAATGCAGATCCGGATTATTTCGGACGTGACACAGGAGATGCTTCCAAGGACGATCCGCGTAACCAGGATGAGATCGGTGAGAATGAACTTCTTGTTGTAAGCTTTGGTACTTCCTTCAATGACAGCCGTGCAGAGGATGTCAAGGGAATCGAGGATGCTCTTGCAGAAGCTTATCCGGACTGGTCTGTAAGAAGAGCATTTACAGCACAGATCATCATCAACCATGTAGAGGCAAGAGATGATGAAGTGATCGATAACATGCAGCAGGCTCTTGACCGTGCAGTAGAGAATGGTGTTAAGAATCTGGTTGTACAGCCTACCCATCTGATGCATGGTGCTGAGTACGATGAGATGACAGAAGCGATCAATGGCTATAAAGATAAATTCGAGTCTGTAGCTATCGCAGAGCCAATGCTCGGTGAGGTTGGAGACGATGCAACTGTGATCAATGATGACAAGAAAGCCGTTGCTCAGGCGATCACAGATACGGCTTGCAAAGAGGCCGGATTTGACAGCATGGATGCAGCAGCTGAGGCTGGCACAGCATTCGTATTCATGGGACATGGAACATCTCATACAGCTAACGTTACATACGATCAGATGCAGACACAGATGGAAAACCTTGGATTGAAGAACGCATTCATCGGTACTGTAGAGGGTAAGCCGGAAGATACAGCCTGCGACAAGGTTATCGAGAAGGTAAAAGAAGCAGGATACAAGAACGTTGTTCTTCGTCCGCTGATGGTTGTTGCCGGAGACCATGCAAATAACGATATGGCCGGTGATGAGGAGGATTCCTGGAAGAGCCAGTTTGTAGCATCCGGAAACTTCGATAAGGTTGACTGCCAGATCGAGGGTCTTGGAAGAATTGAAGCAGTTGAGAAGCTTTATGTAGAGCATACAAAGGCAGCCATCGATTCTCTGGGAAGCACTGAGGAGTCCGCAGATTCTGATGCAGCAGCAGATACAGAGGCTGATTCTGCTGAGGAGTCCGCAGAATAATAAATATAAAAATATCTGAGTGAGTTCAGATACCTATAAGAAATCAATGTAACTGCCCGGAAAGATCAGGAAGACTGTTTTCCGGGCAGATTGCTGTATCTATGGAAGGGAGAAGATTATCATGAAAAAACGCTATGTAAACTTAATTCTTGCAATGGCAAGTGCATCAGTCCTGGTGCTGGGCTCTGTGCCTGCGATGGCAAAAACAGATGAAACAAAAACAGAGTCCGGTGAGGAAGCAGAAGCTTCCGAAGAAAAGGATACAGATGCAGCCAAAGCAGATACCCTGGAAGATGGCGTTTATACAGCAGAGTTTGGTACAGACAGCAGCATGTTTCATGTAAATGAGGCCAATGACAAAAAAGGAGAGCTCACGGTCAAAGATGGTAAAATGACCATCCACGTAAGTCTGGTTTCCAAGAAGATCGTTAACCTGTTTGCGGGAACTGCCGAGGATGCCCAGAAGGACGGAGCAGAGATCATTGAGCCGACCACAGATACAGTGAAGTACAGCGATGGTTATACAGAGGAGGTTTACGGATTTGATATCCCGGTACCGGCCATTGGTGAGGAATTTAACGTGGCGATCCTGGGAGAAAAAGGCAAATGGTACGACCATAAAGTCAGCGTAAAGAATCCTGTAAAAACCTCTGACGACAAAAAATCCGAAGGGAAAAAACCGGAAGAGCTGAAGCTGGAGGACGGAACCTATGAGACGGATGTAACCCTTACAGGCGGAACAGGAAGAGCATCTGTAGAATCTCCGGCTAAAGTAGAGATCAAGGACAAAGAAGCTACGGCAACCATCATCTGGAGCAGTCCGAATTATGATTACATGATCGTGGACGGCGAAAAATATGAGCCGGTGAACAAAGACGGAAACTCCACATTTGAGATCCCGGTCACAGTCTTTGACGCAGAAATGGAAGTGACTGCAGATACTGTAGCCATGAGTACTCCTCACGAGATTGAGTATACCCTGAATTTTGATTCTTCGAGCATGAAAAAGGAAGAAAAATGAAAAAAATAATTTCATACATATTTCTGACGCTGACCCTGATCCTGGGGTGTGCTTTTGCAGTGCAGGCAGCAGAGACAGAACATAAGCCTGCGGATATTCCAGGCCTTACCTTTGACCACAGTATGGATCTTTCCTACGCAAAGGAATTTAATGTGGATTACTACAACGATGGCTATGCGCTGCTCACCATTGATCAGGAAGGACAGTTTCTTGTAGTTCCCGAAGGCAAGAAAGCACCGGAGGGGCTGGATCCTGACATTGCGGTTCTGCAGCAGCCCATAAACAATATCTATCTGGTAGCAACCTCGGCCATGGATCTTTTCCGCGCTATCGACGGGATTGACAGCATCAAGCTTTCCGGAACCAAGGAAGACGGATGGTATATCCAGGAAGCAAAGGACGCCATGGAACAGAAAAAGATGATTTATGCCGGCAAGTACAGTGCTCCGGATTACGAGCTGATCCTGAACGAGGGCTGTGACCTTGCCATTGAATCCACCATGATCCATCACAATCCGGAGGTACAGGAGAAGCTGGAGCAGTTCGGGATCCCTGTAATGGTAGAGCGTTCCAGCTATGAGAGTCATCCTCTTGGAAGGACCGAGTGGATGAAGCTTTACGCAGTTCTTCTGGGAAAAGAAGATGTAGCAGAAAAGGTTTTCAAAGAGCAGACGGACAAGCTGGATAAGGTTCTCACAGCAGATAAAACAGACAAGACCGTAGCGTTCTTTTATATCAACTCCGTAGGTGCGGTAAATATAAGAAAAAGTGGCGACTATGTTTCGGAAATGATCTCTCTCGCAGGAGGAAATTATGTTCCGGAGGATACGGGAGTAAATGACAATGCTCTTTCCACCATGAATATGCAGATGGAAGAGTTTTATGCCAAGGCGAAGGATGCAGACTATATCATCTATAACAGTACGATCGACGGGGAACTTAAGACCATTGATGAGCTTCTTTCCAAAAGTAAGCTTCTTGCAGATTTCAAGGCAGTGAAGAACGGAAATGTCTGGTGCACAGGCAAAAATCTCTTCCAGGAAACCACCGGACTTGGAACCATGATTGAGGATATCCACACCATGCTGACTACAGACGATGATTCTCTGGATGAGCTGACCTATATGCATAAACTAAAATAAATTCCAGTGTTCGCTTTAACTCCTTTGCCGGTTTCCACCTGTGAGCAGGAAACGAAAGGACAGGATAACAAAACAGAAGAGGAGTGTACCAGAAAAAATGAATGACAGAAAACGCGCAGTCCGATACGGGATCTCTTTTGTGATCCTTGCGGTACTTTTGATCTTTTTATTTATATGGAATGTAAATTCCGGAAGTATCCACCTTTCTGTGAAGGAGATCCTGAATATCATATTCCGGCATCAGGGAGATGAAACTTCTTATAATATCGTCTGGGAGATCCGTCTTCCCAGGATACTGGCAGTGATCATCCTTGGCGGAGCACTTTCTGTTTCCGGATTTTTGCTGCAGACCTTTTTTAACAATCCTATCGCGGGACCCTTTGTACTGGGAATCTCTTCCGGTGCCAAGCTGATCGTGGCGCTTCTGATGATCTTTTTTTTTAAGCAGATCGGTGTCCATCGGTTCCGGTGCCATGATCTTGGCTGCTTTTGCAGGCTCAATGATCTCCATGGGCTTTGTGCTCCTTGTGGCAAAAAAAGTCCACAATATGTCCATGCTGGTCATCAGTGGTGTTATGATCGGCTATATCTGTTCGGCCATCACAGACTTTGTGGTGACCTTTGCAGATGATTCCAACATAGTCAATCTTCACAATTGGTCATTGGGAAGCTTTTCCGGTATGACCTGGGGAAATGTGCAGACTATGGCTGTTGTGGTACTTCTTACTATGGTGATCGTATTTTTTATGTCAAAACCGATCAGCGCCTATCAGCTGGGGGAGACTTACGCGCAGAATATGGGAGTTAATATCAAGGCTTTCCGGATACTTCTGATCCTGCTTTCCAGTATTCTTTCTGCCTGTGTGACCGCTTTTGCAGGGCCGATCTCCTTCGTGGGGATCGCTGTGCCTCATATTGCAAAAAGTCTCCTGAAGACTGCCAAACCGCTGCTTGTGATCCCGGCCTGTTTTCTGGGCGGTGCAGTGTTCTGCCTGTTCTGTGATCTGATCGCAAGAACTGTATTTGCACCGACGGAGCTGAGCATCAGTTCTGTGACAGCAGTTTTCGGAGCACCGGTAGTTATCTATATCATGATTCACAGACAGCAGAGGATATAAACGATGAAATCATATTTTTTTTATACAGATCAGCTGACCGTAGGCTATGATGGAAAACCGCTGATCAAAGAAATCAATATTCAGCTGAATAAAGGAGAAATCCTGACACTGATCGGTCCCAACGGTGCCGGAAAATCTACTATTTTGAAGAGTATCACAAGACAGCTTTCCCTGATCAGCGGAACGGTATATCTGGAACAGGAACAGATGAGCCGGATGACCAACAGGGAAGTGTCAAAAAAACTGGCTGTAGTACTTACCGAGCGCATGCGACCGGAGCTTATGACCTGTGAGGATGTGGTATCCACCGGACGATATCCCTATACCGGAACTCTCGGGATCCTTTCCGCAGAGGACAAGGAAAAAGTTAAAAAGTGCCATGGAGATGGTTCACGCCTGGGATCTGAAGGATCGGGATTTTACAGCCATCAGTGACGGACAGAGACAGCGTATCCTTCTGGCACGCGCCATCTGCCAGGAACCGGAGATCATTATCCTGGATGAACCGACCTCCTTCCTGGATATCCGGCATAAGCTGGAGCTTCTTGCCATTTTGAAGAAGATGGTATTGGAAAAACAGATGACGGTGATCATGTCCCTTCATGAGCTGGATCTTGCCAGAAGATTTCTGACCAGGTGATCTGTGTTCATGGAGATCACATTGAGAAATATGGTGCACCGGAGGAAATCTTTACTTCCGATTATATTCGGAAGCTTTATGGCATCACCCGTGGAAGCTATAATGCAGAATTCGGCTGCGTGGAAATGGAACCTCCGGCCGGAAAACCGGAGGTGTTTGTGATCGGAGGAAATGGAAGTGGGATTCCGGTATATCGGAAGCTGCAGCGACAGGGGATTCCTTTTGTGACAGGAGTTCTCCATACCAATGATGCAGATTATCAGGTGGCAAAAGAACTGGCTGCAAAAGTGATCACGGAGAAGCCTTTTGAATGCATTTCGGAGTCTGCCTTTGAAGAAGCACTGGAGTTCATGGGAAAATGTGAAAAAGTGTACTGTCCGCTGAAGGATTTTGGTATCATGAATGAAAAAAACCGGGAATTGTTGAAAAAAGCAAAAGAAACCGGAAAATTAAACCAGATCAGATAAGTTCTCTGGGAAAATGAGAAAAGCAATAAAACGCTGTCAGAAATGAGTAATATAATTTCCGGCAGCGTTTTTTATATAATATAAATTACAAATATTTCAGCAGCTGTGTTATAATATGACAAGAACGACAGATCGTGAAGTGCTCGCATTCGTGGAGATGTAAGTAACGAAGAGGAATGTCCGCTTTACACCGCAAAAGTTAAGTAGATACAATCGATCCGAAAAAATATATGGAGGGAAGATCAATGAAAAAAAGAAACATGATCGCAGCTCTGCTCTGCAGTGCATGCCTTGTGGCAGGAAGTGTAAATCCCGTATTTGCAGATGCATCGAAGGTAGTAACACTTGGAGCAGATCTTACGGATGCTCAGAAGCAGACAATGATGAAATATTTTAATGTAAGTTCCGATCAGGTGCAGGTGATGACCATTACAAATGAGGATGAGCATAAACACCTGGATAATATCGCACCACAGTCCCAGATCGGTTCCAGAACTTTGAGCTGTGCCTATGTGAAGCCTACACAGTCCGGCGGGATCAAGGTCCGCACAGCAAATCTGAACTGGGTGACAGGTAATATGATCGCAACGACACTTTCCACATCCGGTGTGAAGAACTGTGAAGTAGTTGCTGCCTGCCCGATGGAAGTATCCGGAACAGGTGCACTTACCGGTATCCAGATGGCATATGAGAAGGCCAGCGGAGAGAAGCTGGATGAGACCAAGACGAAGCTTGCCAACCAGGAGATCGTAACCACTGGTGAGCTTGCAGATAAGGTTGGTAAAAATGAGGCGACAACAGTTGTAAACCAGTCCAAGATGGATGTGATCCAGAACGGAGTACAGAATGCAGATGAGATCCAGAATATTGTCATCAATGTGGCTGAGCAGAACAATATTTCCGTAAGCCAGGACGATATTGACAAGATCGTGTCTCTTCTGAAGCAGATCTCACAGCAGGATTACAATTATGATGATGTGAAGGAAACACTGGAGCAGGTAGATGCCAATACCACAGGCCAGACCTCTTCCTCTGATGATACGCTGGATGGCGAGAGCAGTGATGAAACCGTAGATGTGGATGCAGATTCTTCTGATGATATCGTCAACAATGTAAATGACAGCATTCTTGGTGACGATGTGATCCAGAGCTCCACAGAGGATCCGGGTCTTGAGGAAGAAACAGGAGCAGATTCTCAGGATACAAGCAATGAGACCGGAATCCCGGATGCTACCGACGACGGAACCTATAGCAATGAGGAAAACTCGGACGAGAGCAGTACAGATGAAAGTGCATCCGACGAGAGCAGTACAGATGAAAGTGCATCTGACGAGAACAGCACAGAGGATAGTGCATCTGACGAGAGCAGTACAGATGAAAGTGCTTCTGATGAGGCTGCATCCGATGAGACCGGAATCCCGGAGGCAACAGAAGATACAGAATCTTCAGAAAGTACAGAGGGCTCAGACCAGGCAGACAGTGCAGAAAACGATACTTCTGTGCTCAGCGAAGAAGCAAAGAACAATTATGACAAATTTGTCCTCTTTGTAAAAGGCGAGTATGAGGGAGATGCAGATTCCCTTCTCGCTGCAACGGAGGATACAGAGGCAGTGGCAACGGTAACACTGGATGAGCAGACAGCGAAGAGTGTGGCAGAAACTGTTGAGAAGGATTATTATGATATCCTGAAGGATGGTACAGAATCCTATGAGGCAGATGGTACAGAAAAATATCAGAGTACAGAGCTGAATATGATGGATCAGAAGCTGAAGAAGCTGTTCGGTATTGACAGTTCCCAGGAGGACACAGAGGCCACAGACGTGACAGCAGCTATTCTTGCAGATGTTCCCCAGGAAGATAAGCAGACACTTTATAAAGAAACCATGAAATATCTGGCAGGTCTTTACGGCGAGAACACGGACTCTTCTGAGGAATCCGCAGCAGAATAAAAGATTTACAGAAAAAGAGATAAAAAATACCGCAGCAGAGAAAACAACCTCTGCTGCGGTATTTTTTGTGTGCGCCCGGCGGCGCACGTTTCTAACGGGTGCAAGTCCCGAATCCGCCTGGTAGTGGGAAGGATATAGCCGAAGGCAAGGGTGTCCATCGTGAGGTGGAATCTGAAGGAAGCCGGATG
>ENA-OQCE01000108-OQCE01000108.1-human-gut-metagenome-genome-assembly--contig:-NODE-108-length-38212-cov-15.431613_pt1 | contig 38212 bp, 40 predicted proteins | sample MGYA00242495_ERZ504572 | MGnify/ENA primary metagenome ERZ504572 (study PRJEB26092, sample SAMD00036228) | human gut metagenome | host: Homo sapiens | study: EMG produced TPA metagenomics assembly of... | reverse complement strand
CGTTGGGCAAGCCTTGATCTGCGAATACTGCATGATCGCCTTGCGCGCGGAGAACAGGCCACGCGAGTTGGAATAGCCTTCGCAGTCGGGCAGCTGCTGGCGCATGTCCTTGATGACTCATCGGGCGTGCGGAAACCGAAGGGCGCCGGGTTGCCGATATTGAGCTTGAGGATGCGCTCGCCCTCGTCCTCCATACGGGCGGCCTCGTCGACGACGGGACCGCGCACGTCATACAGGACGTTATCGAGCTTGGCGGATTTAGAAAAAGTACGCATGGTGGTGCTCCTTGCAATTTGAGCTGAGGGATGGGATTCGGGCCTGGAATCGTTGCGGGGAGATGATTCCTCGCCTTGGTCGGCGTCACCGGCGAGCAGCCAGGTAACATCGACCTCCAAAATACGGGCGAGCAGCTCTGCACATCGCGCCGCGGAATCGTCTTGCCGCTCACATATTGGCTCATCTGGCTCTTGCCGAGTTTTTTGCCGAGCATCTCCGATGCGCGGATCACGTCCGACTGGCGAACGTCGCGATCGGACATAGCCTGTCGCAGACGATCGCTAAACGTCTCTTGGGCCACTAGAACCTCCTTGCTGGCAAAGTTCAATTTATACAACACGAATTGAACCTGAGTTCAATTTAGGCAGCAGTATAACGCCGTGCTATTTCGAAAAGTTCAATTTTAAAAATAAAATGAGCAAGACCTCGAAATTTATCCCAAGGCGATAACGACGTGCACGCATTTAGAGGTATTCGAGGAAACGAGCGGCGGCAAGCGAAACATCGGCCGTTCGATATATGGCGTTGATCTGCCGATGGGGATGCCCTTCGAGCGGACGCACAGCAACATCAAACTGGCAGCGACGCAAGATGAGCGCGGGAAGAATGCTCACGCCCAAGCCATCCTCGACCATAGCCATAATCGCATAGTCATCCCAAGTCGACAGTTTTGAGCGCACTGACAGCCCCGCCCGACGGAATAGCGGCGTAATCTCATCATCGGTACCCCGTTCCAGCAGAATAAACTGCTCGTTGGCTAAATCGGCAAGAGAAACGACCTCCGCCGTGGCAAGCGAGGAGTCCGCTGGCACCACGGCCATCAACTCGTCTTGCACCAACGGTCGCGACGCCATGCCGGCGCCACGTGGCTCGCGCGGAATAAAGCCCAGGTCGCAGCGGCCTTCCACCACCCATTGCTCAATCTCGGAGTAATCACCCATCAGCAGCTCGTAATCGACATCCGGATGATCGGCGCGAAAGCGCGCAATCACCGGCGGCAGTACATGGGTCGCCACACTCGAAAACGTACCAATGCAGATCTTGCCGCGCATGAGCCCACGCATCTCGTCCACATGTCGCTGCAGGCGGCCAAACTCCTCGCAGAGCGCCTCAACCGCCGGCATGATCTGCCGCCCATCGGCAGAAAGCACCACACCCTCGCGGCTGCGGTCGAGCACCTTAAAACCCCAATCGGTCTCAAGGTCGCCCACCATGCGGCTCACGCCCGACTGCGAATAGCTCAGCCGCTCGGCGGCGCGCGTAAAACTGCCGGCCCGCACCGTCTCGAGCAGCACCTGCATCTTTTGAATATTCGTTTCCACGGCACCCCTCCACCTTTACATGAGTTTTTGTCATGTTATCCATGCATTATATTCGCTTTTCTTCTAAAGCCAGTTCACCCATAGTGAACATGCTCGGATATAGAGGGGATGTCAGCACATGAACAACGGATTGTTTACGTACTTAGCAGCATTGCTATTGTTTGGCTCCAACGGCATCATCGCCGCTGCCATCGCGCTGCCGAGCTCCGATATCGTACTGTTGCGCACGTTTTTGGGCGCTCTCACCCTTGCCGCCGTCCTCTTCATAACCAAGCGCCATAACCTGCAGGCTCCGTCTCGCCCCCGCGAGGCCGCAGCGCTCATCGTCTCGGGCGCCGCGCTGGGCGCCAGCTGGATTTTTCTGTTCCGCGCCTACCAGACGATCGGCGTCGGCGTATCCTCGCTGCTGTACTACTGCGGCCCCATCATCGTTATGGCCCTCTCCCCGCTCATTTTTGGCGAAAAGCTGACCGGCAGCAAAATCGCCGGCTTTATCGCCGTCGCCTGCGGTGCTTTTCTCATTGCAGCGCAAGGTCTAGGCGGCAATATGCCCATTGCGGGCATCGTCTGTGGAATCGCCTCGGCCTTCTGCTATGCATTGATGGTCATCGCCAGCAAGGGTGCGCCTCACATCGAGGGCCTCGAGAACTCCGCACTCCAAGTGAGCGCCGCCTTTGTGACCGCACTGGCCCTCACGCTCATCACGCAGGGCGCTCCCTCGTTCCTGTCCGCCGGCGTCGCCGCCAGCATTGATTGGCGCGCCGTCGCTATGCTCGGCGTCGTCAACACCGGCATTGGTTGCCTGCTCTACTTTAGCGCCGTCGCCAAGCTGCCCGTTCAGACCGTCGCCGTCGTCGGCTACCTCGAGCCGCTTTCGGCGGTCGTGTTCTCAGCCGCCCTTTTGGGTGAAGCCATAACACCGGTCCGCCTGATGGGCGCCGCGCTTATCATCGGCGGCGCGATTTTTTGCGAACTCGCCGGCAAACGCGCAAACGCCAAGGCTGGCATCGCCCAGATAGCACGTGCTTAAAAGCCCCTGCTTTGAAATGCTACCTGCGTAGATAAATAATCCCCAGCTGAGGATTATTGTCTAAAATAACCCGATGTGCCAAACTGCTCTTGTATGTATAAAGACGGCATAAAGTTTTTTGTCCTAGACAGATAACCGGATGTCTAAGGGAGTCCTCGTGGCACACAACAAACTGGAGGCAAACCTCCAAGACCAGCGCGGGCAAGGCGGGCACGGAGCCATCCCCCTCTCCGCTGGCATGCTGCTCGTAACGCTCGGCGTCGTCTATGGCGACATCGGCACGAGCCCCATGTACACCATGAAATCAATCGTCGCCAACAACGGCGGCATCGGTACCGTCAGCGAGGACATGATCCTGGGCGCGCTTTCGCTCGTCATCTGGACCATGACGCTCGTGACCACGGTCAAGTACGTGGTAATCGCCATGAAGGCCGACAACCACAACGAAGGCGGCATCTTCGCCCTGTTCAGCCTCGTACGCAAGGTGGCACCATGCTGATTCTGCCCGCCATGATCGGCGGTGCGGCACTGCTTGCCGACGGCATCCTCACCCCCGCCGTCACGGTCACCACAGCCATCGAGGGTCTGCGCACCATCGAATGGGGCCATGCGCTGCTGGGCGACGGGCAGACCAACGTCATCATCATCACCATCATCATTATCTGCGGCCTATTTGCCATGCAGCGCGCCGGCACCTCGTCAATCGGCAAGCTGTTCGGCCCGCTCATGACGCTGTGGTTCCTGTTCCTGGCAGGCGCCGGTCTGTTCAACATGCTCGGCAACCTGTCCATCTTGCGCGCGCTCAACCCCATCCGCGGCATTATGTTCCTGTTCTCGCCCATCAACCATTCGGGCATTATGGTGCTCGGCTTTGTCTTCCTGTCGACAACCGGTGCGAGGCACTCTACTCGGACATGGGCCACGTGGGCAAGGCAAACATCTATGCATCCTGGCCATTTGTTAAGGCGGCCTTATCCTCAACTATCTGGGTCAGGGAGCTTGGCTACTCGCCAATAACTCCAACCCCCAGATGCTCGCGATGGATATCGTCAACCCGTTCTATATGATGCTCCCCGAGCCCCTGCGCCCCTTTGCCATCGTGCTTTCGGCCGTGGCGGCCATCATCGCCTCACAGGCGCTCATCACCGGCTCGTTCTCGCTGGTATCCGAGGCAACGCGCCTCAACCTTATGCCGCACCTGCGCATCCACTACCCCAGCGACACCAAGGGCCAGCTCTATATTCCACTCGTCAATAACATCATGTGGGTCGGCTGCATCTTCATCGTGCTGCTGTTCCAAAACTCCGAGCGCATGGAGAGTGCCTACGGCCTCGCCATTACCGTGACCATGCTTATGACCACCACGCTTTTGACGAGCTATATCGCCGGCATTCTCAAGCACAAGCTGGGCGCCTGCGTCTTCGCCCTGCTCTTCGGCGCCATTGAGCTGTGCTTTTTCGCCTCGTGCCTCACCATGTTCTTTGACGGCGGCTATGTGATGATCTTCTTGGCCGCACTGCTGTTTGGCCTTATGTATGTGTGGCGTCGCGGCACCGCCATCGAGCGCACGCAGACGATCCTGCTGCCCGTCTCCAAGTACATCGACCAGCTCAATCGCCTGCGCAATGACGAGACCTATCCCGTGCTCGCCGACAATCTGGTATTTCTCACCAACAGCCCCGACCCGCTCACACTCGACCGCGACGTGCTCTATTCCATCCTGGACAAGCACCCCAAGCGCGCCAAGGCATATTGGTTCATCAACGTGCACGTTACCGACGAACCCTATACGCACGAGTATTCCGTCGAGACCTTTGGCACGGACTTTTTGTTCCGCGTGCGCCTGGACCTGGGCTTTAAGGTCAACCAGCGCGTCAACGCCTATCTGCGTCAGATCGTCGGCGACCTGATGGCATCGGGCGAGCTGCCGCCGCAACATCACACCTACTCCATCTACGAGACGCGCGGCAACGTAGGTGACTTCCGCTTTTGCATGCTGCGCAAGATGCTTGCCCCCGAAACGGACATCAACCGCAATGACCACCGCGTGATGGCCATCAAGTACGCCGTCCGCCGCGCCTGCGGAAGCCCGGCACGCTGGTACGGTCTCGAGAACGCGGCCATCATCATTGAGTACGTACCGCTCTTTGCTCGCATGCGCCCGGCCGTCAAACTTGTGCGCACCCAGGTGCCGCTCGAGGTTCAGATCGAAGAGGCCGAGGAAATGGAGGTCGACATCTTCTCGGACGACTTGGTCAACGGCAACGAGGCCGGCAAGAGCATGAACGTCGATCCCACCGAGCTGCTCGAGAGCGTCGCCGATACGCCCGAACAGCAACTCGACGGACTCGAGAGCAACCAGTTCAACGACGCCAACTTCTAACACGCCACCAGCCATTGGCGACAACGGCCTCGCATCTCATAAGAGGTGCGAGGCGTTTTATGTCGCAACGAACCAGTGAGCTACGAACGGCGCGGCTCGGGAACCACGAGCCTATCGGGGCTCGCGCCCTCGGCATCCATCAGGCTCACGTAGCGAATCGACGGATCCCCATACATCGCGTAGTAATAATTGCCCGTGCGCGCGCTAAAGCATCCGGTGTAGATAGTCTTCTCGAACTTGCCATCGCCCATCCTGGACGCTCCCTCGATCATCACCACGCCCTCGAGTGAACGGAACATGCGGACGACGTTTTCGGTCTCGCTCTCCTTTTGCGGGTAATTGGCATTGAGGTACGCCGCCTTTACAAAACGGCTCGGCGAATAGCAGTCACCCGGAATACCGCGCATGCCGGCACCCGCGCCATAGGCTTGAGCTCGGCGCCACGCCATGTCGCCGTCTGCGGAAAATCGCTTGTGGCCGTGATATAGGTGCGCAGGTTTTCCATGTGCCACGGGAAGGTAGGCTGATTGGCAAGGGTGTCGACCGGATCGTCGTATACATGCAGGCCGTCAGCCATCATCTCGACCACGATGCTACGCTTGCTGTCGCCGATAATCCAATGAAGCAGCGACACGCCCAGCCCCTCTCCGGCAGATTTGGCGACAATCACCGTGTCGCACAGCGCGGCCTCGACCTCGTCGACCGTCGAAAACGTCGCTGCCACCCACAGGGGAAACTCATAGGCTGCGATATTGGTCTTGCCGTCGACAGGGTCCTCGGCATACTCGGCATAACCCGGGAAATTGAGACCCGCCACGGCGAGGCCCGCATCGTTGCCGCAGTCGAAGAACATAGGGTAGTTCTTGTAATCGATGCACATGCCGATTACCGCGTGTGCCGCCGACGCATCGTCGATAAACGAATACGGGATGTGGAACCCGCGCGGCATCACGCGAACCTGTTGTCCGTAGTCAAAGCTCCAGTCGAGGTTGCGGCCTAGATACATGTGGCCAGAATTATCGGTAAATCGAATGCTCGTGCACATAGCGCCTCCTAGCTTTACGTTCCTGCTAAGGTTATTGTCACCAAACAAAAAGGCGCTAAACACAAAAGCCCGGACATGACAACAATGTCATACCCGGACCAAAAGAGACGAAGTGCGGTGCTTTGGTCCCCTTAGACCAACTTTCCAAGACAGTGGTCGATCATATGCTGGACCATCTGCGCCTCGAAGCCCACAAAGTCCTGCTTGCGCTCGCGCATCTTGCCATCGACGATCTGGTCAAAGGCAACCTTGCACTTGATATAGCGCGTGGACTTGGTGACCTCCTCGTGCGTCAGGCAGCTCTCCTCCATCTTGCTGGCGCCCAGGCCAAACACCAGACGGGGGTTGTAGAGCACGTGGGGCTCGCCGGCGTCGTCCAGGTAGACGCAGACCTTCTTGGTAACGCCAATCTGGTTAGCGGCAAGGCAGCCGGCATCGTCGAGCGACTTGATGGTATCGATCAGGTCCTGAGCAACCGACTCGTCCTCGACGGTCGCAACCTCGCAACGCTGGGACAGGATAGCCTCGTCGTGGCAAAGCTCTTTAATCATACGTTCCTCCATAGGGGTCGTTGTAACCGCTTAAGTATACGGTACCCACACATTTTCATGCGATAAATACCGTCCGTCTGTTACAAAGCGCCGAACATCAACATGCGAGGAACAGCAAGGTTGTAAAGACGATATAGTAAGTGAGTTCGTGTCAATCGGCCTAAACTCGGGGCTGAACAAGGAAAGGGTATGCATGGACGAACTTTTTCACGTCAGTGAGCGCAAGTCCACAATCGGGACCGAACTTCGCGCTGGACTGACAACATTCCTGGCGATGGCCTACATCATCGCCGTCAACCCCGCAGTGCTCTCGGGCGCTGGCATTGATGCGGGAGCGCTCGCCTGCGCCACCTGCCTGGGCGCCGGCATCATGACCATCTGCATGGGCATCTTCGCCAACCGCCCGCTCGCCTGCGCGTCGGGTCTGGGCATCAACGCCATGATCGCGGGCATCGCCACCACCATGTGCGGCGGCGACTGGCACGTGGCCATGAGCGTTATCTTCCTCGAGGGTATCGTCATCTTGCTGCTCGTCCTGTGCGGCCTGCGCGAGGCCATCATGGACGCCATCCCCGTGGTCCTGCGCCACGCCATCTCGGTGGGTCTGGGCCTGTTTATCGCCATGATCGGCCTGTGCGACGCCGGCATCATCACCGCTGGCGCCGGTACGCTCGTCGGCCTGGGCGACATCGCCTCCCCCACCTTTATCGTCGGCATCATCTCCATCGTCGTGACGGTTGCCCTGGCTTCCCGCAACGTGCCGGGCTCGCTGCTCATCGGCATCATCGTCGCCGTTATCGCCGGAATCCCGCTGGGCGTCACCCATGCGCCCGAGGGCCTCATCGCACCGCTCGACTTCTCGACCTTCGGCGCCCCGTTTGCCAGCACTGCCGACGGCAACCTTGCCATCGTGAAGGTCCTGACCGACCCGATGCTGCTCGTCGTGGCCTTCTCGCTGCTCATGAGTGACTTCTTCGACACCATGGGCACCGCGATGGCCGTCGCCAAGCAGGGCGAGTTCCTGACCGAGGACGGCAATGTCGAGGACATCCGTCCCATCCTGGTCGTCGACTCCGTGGCCGCTGCTGCCGGTGGCTTTATGGGCGTCTCCTCCATCACCACTTTCGTCGAGTCCACGTCCGGCGCTGCCGACGGTGGCCGCACGGGTCTCACCTCCGTCACCACCGGCGTGCTGTTCATCCTCGCCGCGTTCTTCTCCCCCATCGTCACCATCGTTTCCAGCGCCGCCACCTGCGGTGCTCTGGTCTACGTCGGCTACCTCATGATGAGCGAGGCTCCGAGATCGACTGGTCCGACGTGTCGCAAGGTTTCCCGGCGTTCATGATTGTCGCCGGCGTGCCCTTCACTTACTCCATCTCTGCCGGCATTGGCCTGGGCTTTATCGCTACGTGATCGTCGCGCTCTTTAAGGGCGAGGCCTCCAAGATCAAGCCGCTCATGTGGATCGCAGCCCTTGCCTTCCTCGTCTACTTCTTCGTGGCGTAACAGCATAGTCTGCTAAAGCAAAACAACAAGGCGCGGAGTCGCATCGAGCGGCTCCGCGCTTTTCTTTTAAAGCCAGGCAACGCACGGACGCGCGATGTATTGCTTCCCGAGTTTTGGACATTTTGCCCTCCAAACGGCACTACCGCCGGCTACATCCTGCAGATATGCTGGGCGTAATCGCATAGGCCTATGAGGATGGGAGTAGCCATGGCCGCCTTGTTCACGACCCCCAAGCGCAATGACAAAACCTCTGGAGCCCATTTTGTCGAGCCCGACGTTCGCCGTCGCATAGGACTCGCGCACAGCAGCTGGCGCCGCGTGACGCGCCGCATCGTCGTGGGTGCCGTGTGCGCGCTCACGGTGAGCTCGCTGCTCATGCCGAGCGTCTCGCTCGCAGCGGAATGGGTCAAGGTCGGCGGCAACAAGTACAACACCGCGGCGAGCGACGAGGCCGGTACCTGGTCGTGGGACGGCGCCGACGACTTGAAGCTCAACAACTATAACGGCGGCGAGATCCAGGCCGCAGGCAAGCTCAACGTGAATTACTCGGGAACCAACATCGTCACTGCCGAATGGATCGAAAGCATCAACGTTTCTCATGGCACTAACGAGAATGCCGAGCTCAATATCCAAGGCGACGCGGGCAGCACGCTCAGCGTGACATCTACTGAGGACGCTATCCTCTCCACGGGTAATATCAACATCGACGGAGCCGGATCCGTCAACGCCACGAGCACTGGGTTTGATGCCATCAATGCCGGGGGTGATCTCGCTATCAAAGGTTCGGGCAACGTCAACGCCACGGGTGCATCGGATGGCATCAGGCAAACGGCAATATCACGATTGACGACAGCGGAGCCGTCACCGCCAGGGCTACCGAGGACAAGGGTATTGGAACCGACAAGAACCTCACCATCAAGGGTGGCGGGACGGTCGAGGCAAGCTCAGCTGATGGTGAGGCCCTTTGGAGCGGCGGCAATATCAACATCTCGGACGGCAGCCAGGTCAAGGCAAGCTCCGAGAAAGACGCTGCCGTCGAGGCCAAGGGCAGCCTCGCAGCCACAAACGCCTCCCTCAACGTAAACGGTGTTGAATATGGCGTCTATGCCCACAAGGGCATCACCCTCGATCATGCAAACGTGACGGTCCGTGCAGGTAAAGGCAGATACGGTGGCGCCATCGCCCTCTTCACCTACCAGACGACATCGTCGTCAAGAACGGCTCCACCGTGGACGCGTTTGCGGAAGGCGAGGTTTCGGCTGCATTCTCCACCAGAAACGATCGACCCAACGAGAAGGGTGGCCACATCTACATCAGCGACTCCGTTGTCAAGGCCATAGCCCGCTATGTCGAGAACGGCGACGGCCCCACCCCCTACAGCGAAAACCAAGATGGCGAGACGAGGCGCGAACCCCAAGGCGAGAACATCGGCATCGTCGCCCAGACCAGCGAGGGCATTATGCCCGCGACCATCTCCATTGTCCGCAGCAAGGTCACGGCCGAAGGAGACACGGCGGCGATCTTCGCCCTTGCCATGAGCGCGGACGGCAAGACAATCGGCACCATCAAGATTGAGAACGCCGCCATCCAGACGCCCGAAGGCGGCAAGGTCATTGACTATCGCAAGCTCCGTGACGGCATCTACGAAGCAGGCCAAGCCATCGGCACGGGCGACGCCACGGTCGACTCCCTCTATATCAAAGCAGTCGCCAAAAGCACGACCATCGCACCTCCCGAGGTAGCCAAGCCGGAAGACCCCAAGCCCGACGAGACCAAGCCCGCGGAGTCCAAGCAGAACCCCAAGCCTGAGGCTCAAAGCCGACCAAGGCCGTTGCGGCTTCAACCACGAAAGCCAAGACTACCGGCGTGCTCGCGGCAACCGGCGACACCTCGGGTGCGGCCATCGTGGCAACCGTCCTTGCGGGAACAGCCGCTATCGCCGCAGGCACCATGGCGAGCCGCAAGCGCTCTTAGACGCCTCTGCGCACATGGCAGCTCCCGCGAAGACCCCGAGCCCCAGCACCGTTTAACAACGCCACCGCCGAGCTCCCCTCCGGCGGTGGCGTTTTCCATATGCGTCCGCAGGGTATGCACGAGATTGTCTTTGGTCTAGCCCAACCTGCATGAGCCGGCGTGCGACAATGGGGGCCGTCGATATCACAACGCCGAGAGAAGCCCGTCATGGAAGCGCATCAAAAGCAGATAACCATTCATGCACAGCATGCCGAAAGCGCACCAGTCATCTATCTTCCCGCGGTCATGGGCGACGGCACGGAGGTTTATGAACGCTGCCGAGAGCTCAACTGCCCGCCCTTCACGCTTGTCGGCATTGGCAGCCTCAACTGGAATCGCGAGCTGAGCCCCTGGGGATGCGACGGAACCGTGCGCGATGCCGAGCCCTTTGGCGGTCAGGCATCCGGTTTTCTTGATGAGCTGCTGAATCAGATAATCCCCCAGGTCGAGTCGTCGCTTCCTCGGCCGCCCACCTGGCGCGGCATTGCCGGCTACTCGCTGGCAGGCCTCTTTTCGCTTTGGGCCCTCTGGCAGACCGATGCCTTTGACCGCGCTGCAAGCGCATCGGGGTCCCTGTGGTTTCCCGGCTTTATCGACTATGCGCATAACCACGCGATGACAGCTACGCCCAGCGCCGTCTATCTGTCGCTCGGCAAAAAGGAGACCAAGACACCCAACCGCATGATGCGGCACGTACTCGACGATACGCACGCAATGGAAAAGCTGCTCGGCGACCGAGGCATCCCCGCGGCCTTCGAACTCAACCCCGGCAATCACTTTGCCCAGACCGACCTGCGCATGGCGCATGGCATCCACTGGATACTCACGCACTAAAAATGGCTCCCACACGTTGCAGCACGCATGGGAGCCATAGTAAGCCCTATCAACAGCCAGCCGTTACTCGGCGGCTTCCTCGAGTTCGGAAACGTCGAACTCAAAGTCGTTGCCGGGCAGAATGGCATTGAGCACGATGCCCACCAGCGATCCCACGGCAAGGCCCGAGAGCGAAATGGTCACGCCGCCCAGCTCCAACACGATAGCTCCGGCAGTGCTGTACGCAATGCCGAGTGAAAGCACCAGCACCAGAGCGGCCACCAGCACGTTGCGGTTGTTCTGGAAATCGACCTGGTTCTCGATGAGGTTGCGGACGCCCACGGCGCTGATCATGCCATAGAGCACGAGCGACACACCGCCGATAACGCACGCCGGCATGGCGGCAATCACCGCAGCAAACTTGGGGCAGAACGAAAGCACAATGGCACAGCAGGCGGCAATGCGAATCACGCGCGGGTCGAACACGCGCGTCAGGGCAAGCACACCGGTGTTCTCACCATACGTCGTATTGGCAGGGGCGCCAAAGAGCGATGCCAAGATAGTCGCCAGGCCATCGCCGAGCAGGGTACGGTGCAGACCGGGATCGGCAATGTAATTGCGTTCGCAGCTAGAGCCAATGGCGGAAATATCTCCAATGTGCTCAATCATGGTCGCAAAGGCCAGTGGCATGATGGTGATAATGGCCGTCGTGGCAAGACTGCTATCGAACTGCGGTCCAAAGAGCGCAAACACGGTGTTGTCCCACACGACGGGCAAGCCAACCCAGGGGGCGGCTGCGACGCCAGAGAAGTCGACCTCGCCCAGCGCGGCCGCAACGGCATAGCTCACCACAACGCCCAGCAGAATCGGCACGATCTTGACCATGCCGCGGCCCCAGATGTTGCAGATGATGATCACGGCCACAGCGATAACGGCGACAAGCCAGTTGGTCTGGCAGTTAGCAATGGCAGAGCTTGCCAGGATCAAGCCGATGGAAATGACGATGGGGCCAGTCACCACCGGCGGGAAGAAACGCATGACACGCTTGGCGCCAAAGGCGCGGAACAGGGCCGCAAGCACCGGATAGAGCAGGCCGGCACAAGCTACGCCCAGGCAAGCGTAGGGCAAAAGCTCGGCCTCGCCGTTGGGCGCAATGGCGGCATAACCCGCGATAAAGGCAAATGAGGAGCCCAGGAACGCGGGCACCTTACCGCGCGATAGAAAATGAAACAGCAGCGTGCCGATGCCGGCGAACAGAAGCGTCGCCGAAACAGAAAGGCCGGTGAGCACGGGCACGAGCACCGTGGCTCCGAACATCGCAAACATGTGTTGCAAACCCAACACAAACATGCGCGGACGGCCGAGCGACGATGCATCGTAGATGGCATCGGTGACGGCGGGCATCGAAGACTGGGACATGGAAGTCCTTTCGAATGGAAGGGCGATCAGGCATATCGGATAACCTGCCCGAACGATACGATCCGAACCATTGTACGCGATATGCAGTACCTCGCACGCGCCGCCACCTGCAAACGCTAGCGCTATTTCCAAACGCGCTCGGCAATACGCCTGACCAGCGCAATCTTTGCCCACTGCTCGTCCTCGGTCAGCTTATTGCCAATCTCGCAGCTGGCAAAGCCACACTGCGGAGACAGATACAGGTTCTCGAGCGGCACGTACTTTGCCGCCTCGCGGATGCGCTCGACGATAACATCCTCGTTCTCGAGCTCTGCCGCCTTGGTGGTCACCAAGCCCAGCACGACCTTCTTGCCGGGAGCAACGTACTTGAGCGGCTCAAAACCACCGGCGCGGGGCGTGTCGAACTCCAGATAGAACGCGTCAACGTCCTCATGCGCAAACAGGTACGGCGCGATGGGGTCGTAGCCGCCCTCAAAAGCGTAGGTGGAGTGGTAGTTGCCGCGGCATACATGCGTGTTGATAACCAGATCGTCGGGCTTGCCCTCGATGGCGGCATTGTTGAGCGCCACGCCCAGCTCGCTTACCTTTTGCAGGTCGACCGGGCTCATGCCGGTTTTGGCAACAAAATCGGTATCGCAGTAGATGCCCCAGGTGCAGTCATCAAACTGGATGTTGCGGCAGCCCGCGGCATACAGGTCAGCAATCACGGTGCGGTATGCTGCGGCAATGGCATCGACGAGCTCTTCGTCGGTCTTGTAGACGGCGTGCAGACTCTCCTGCTGGCCATCGCAGCGGTCGAGCGTAACCTCCGAGAACGTCTGGATCGGCGCCGGAATGGTCTGACGCGCAACCTGACCCTCCCCCTCGAGTGCCTTGACAAACTTAAAGTGCTCGACGAAGGGTGGTTCTCGCCGCTGATGGGGCCGGTCACCACGGCGGTGTCAGCCGTGGTCTCCTCGTCGTGGAACATATAGCCCGTACGCGAGGTGCGGCGTTCAATGCCGTTGAGCCCCCACATAAAGTCGAGGTGCCAGTAACTGCGACGAAACTCGCCATCGGTAATCACCTGCAGGCCAGCGGCCTTTTGCTTGTCCACCAGGTCGCGAATAGCCTCATCCTCGACGGCCTTAAGCCCTCGGCATCAAGCGTGCCTGCCGCATAGGCAGCGCGGGCATCCTTTACGGCCTGCGGACGAAGAAAACTGCCGACGATATCGGCACGAAACGGCGCGTTCGGTTGAATCGAAGTGCTCATAGATATCTCCCTTTGCATTGGTTGCTTTACTGGACAGAGTATGAGCGCTCATATAGCCATCGTAAAATATACGTTTATAACAGTTTGATATAGATGCTTCCTATATCAGTTGGGACTGCCATGAAGAGATTTGACCTGTACAGGACGCAGCAGTCTAGATATGCTGACGGATCGCGTCGATATAGGCTTGACCGTAGCGCGTAAGCGTCGTGTTCTTGCGCGTGATGATGCCGATCTCCATGTACTCATCCACATCGAGCGGAATCGAGATAATGCCGGGGCCGTTGAGTTCGTGGCTAATCACGCCCGAGCACACCGTGTAGCCGTTGAGGCCCATGGCCAAATTGAACAACGTCGCACGGTCGCGCACGCGGATATTCTTGCGACGCTCAAACGTCGAGGTCAGCTCCTCGGAATAGTAAAACGAGTTGTAGCTGCCCTGCTCGTAGGACAGGAACGGGTAGTCTTCCAGATCCTCGAGCGTCACGCTGGAGCGGTCCGCCAGCGGATGGTCGGCACAGACGAAGATATGCGGCGTGGCACAGAAGAGCCCTTCGAACACGAGCTCGTTGGCCGCCAGCATGCGCTCGATAACCTCGCGGTTGTGCTCGGACAGATACAGGATGCCCAGCTCGCTTTTCATGTGCGCGACATCCTCGATAATCTCGTGGGTCTGCTCCTCGCGTAGGGTAAAGTCATAGCGCGCGGCATCGAACTCACGGATCACATCGACAAACGCGTTGACGGCAAAGGAATAATGCTGGCAGCTCACACTAAAGTGCGGCACCTGCTCGGACGCGCCCTTGTACTTGCCTTCGAGCAGATCCGCCTGATCGAGCACCTGGCGCGCGTAGCCCAAGAAGGTCTCGCCCTCCTCGGACACAATGACACCCTTGTTGGTGCGCTCAAAGATGTGCACACCCATCTCGTTTTCGAGATCGCGGATCGACGCGGTAATCGAAGGCTGCGACACAAAGAGCCGGCGCGAGGCCTCGGTGATGCTGCCGCATTCGGCAACTTTGACGACATACCTGAGCTGTTGAAGCTTCATGATGGCCTCCCTAGACGTCCGCGAAACCCGAACCCGCCGCATCTGCCTGACGCATAAACGACGGCATCTCCCCCGTCGCGGCGCAGGCGGCAATCTGATGCAGAGCCCCGGCAACCGCATCGTCTGCCGCAGCGCCGATATGCCAGCGCGCGGCAGCCGTGACGGCCTCGTTGGCATTGGCGACTGCAACGGAGTTGGGGACGGCACCGATCATGGACAGGTCGTTATCGGAATCGCCAAATACGGCCACCTCGTCGGACGTCAGGTCCAAAGCGCGCGCCAGCTCCAGCGCAGCGCAACCCTTGTCCCAACCTGCTGGAAGAATGTCGAACAGGCGCACACGATTGTTGGGAAACACAAGCGAGAGTTCCGGCACCTCAGCGGCAACGCGCTCGCGGAGCTCCGCGAGCTCCTCACGCGAACGAGCACTCCAGATATTCGCCTTGAACACCGACGCGTCATCGACGACAGGACGGCACGGGGCCTCTTCGCCCTTGAGCCATGCGTTGCCGCCCGACTCCATGGCGCGGCGCACACGCTCGGGGTCGCTCGTCACACAATAGGCATCGTTATTCCAAAAGTCATCGCCTAAGCTGTAGACCTTCAGATAGGTATCGTCGGTTTCTTCTTCCAGATAGGCGGCCAAACGCATGAGTGCGTCGCTATCGGTCGCATGCGAGGCTACCACCTCGCCGTCCACAAACATGACCTGGCCGTTGCAGAACGCGCCGGTCGAGAAGCACTCGGCGCGATTGCGGAACATCCAGCCCATCGCGGAGGGCTGGCGACCCGAAACCGGGCCAAAGTGCAGACCCGCCGCCTGCATGGCATGAATGCCCTCGATGGCGTAGTCGCTGGCGCCGTCATGCCCGGCTGGAATCAGCGTATCGTCCATATCGGTCAGCACAAGTTTAATCATAAGGCCCCCTCGGTCATTCTTAATCCCGTCTATTGTACCGACCTGCCAAAAAGAGACAGGTTTATATTGGCAGGTTTTATCTGGGAAAACGCAAAGCCCCAGTTGTTACCTGCCAAAATAAACCTGTCCCTTATTGGCAGGTGCGCTAGTATAGGGAACAACAGATTCGATGCGGGAGTGCCGGCGGTGCAAACCACAAGGCTGAGAGGCATAGGGCCCAATCCTTTGAACCTGTCAGTTAATGCTGGCGTAGGGAGCATGCCGCCTTTACAGGGGCGCTGTCTATGCACAGCGCCCCTTTTCTATGCCAAGGAGGCATGTGCAGTGATCGATTCGGAACAGCTTAAGCAAAATGTGGTCAAGGCCGTGGAGAAGATTCGCGCCACCAATCCCATGGCGGGCTCCATCACCAACACGGTGACGATTGACTTTGTCGCCAACGCGCAGCTCGCCGTGGGCGGATCGGCCGCCATGGTCTATCTGCCGACGAGGGCGAGGCGCTCGTTGCCGGCGGCGGCGCCATCTATCTGAACATGGGCACACTCTTCCCCATCTACGAGCAGACGATTCCCCGCGCGGCCAAGGCGGCACACGACGCCGGCAAGCCCTGGGTGCTCGATCCGGTGGGCCTGGGCATCGGCAGCCTGCGCACCCAACTGGTAAACGAACTCAAGCAGTACAAACCCGCCATCGTGCGCGGCAATGCCTCCGAGATTATCGCGCTCGCCGGCCTGTGGGGCCTTGAGGCGAAGCGGCCGATCTGAGCCGCGTGCGCGGTGTCGATACCACCGACACGGTAGACGCTGCCCGCGATGCCGCCGTGGCACTCGCCCGCTACACCGGCGGCGCCGTTGTGGTCTCGGGCGAAGTCGACCTGATTACCGACGGCACAACCGTGGCCAAGTCCCACGGCGGCAGCCCGCTCATGTCCAAGATCACCGGCTGCGGCTGCTCGCAGGGCGCGTGCTGGCCGTGTACGCCTGCGCCGCCGACCCGTTTACGGCAGCCATCTGCGGCACCGCCGTCTACAACGTTGCCGGCACGCGTGCCGCCGCTGTCGCCGATGCCCCGGCAAGCTTTAAGGTCGCCTTTATCGACGAGCTCTACCGCGCGACCGCCCAGGACATTGCCGATAACCGACTCGAGCTCGAGGAGGCATAAGCCATGTCCGAGCCCGCAACCGATGCCGGCATGAACACACTCGTCGCCGTGGCCATCGCCCCATGCGGTACCGGCGATGAGCTGTCCGCCGAGGTCGCCGAGGTCGTGCGTGTCATTCGCGAGAGCGGCCTTCCCAACCGCACCACCTCGATGTTCACCGAGATCGAGGGCGACTGGGACGAGGTCATGCAGGTCGTGCGCGACGCGACCTTTGTGTTGGCGAGCAAGGGCATCCGCACCGAAGTCGTGCTCAAAGCCGATATTCGACCCGGATTTACCGACACCATGACCGGCAAACTCGAGCGCATGGAAGCACAGATCAAAAAGCAGGAGGAAGCACGATGAGCATCCGCGACAACCTTGATATCTCGGCCTATCTGGTACTCGGCCCCGAAAACACGCTCGGGCGCCCCGTGGGCGATGTGGTGGCCAGGCACTCGATGCCGGCTTTACCTGCATCCAGGTGCGCTCCAAGGTGGCAAGCGCCCGCGAGATCATCGCGCTGACCGGCGACGCCGCGCAGGCAATCGCACAGGCTGGCAAGACCGGTCAGGTCGCTTTGCTGATCGACGACCGCCTGGACTGCGTACTCGCCGCGCGCGAGCAGGGCATTGCTGTCGACGGCGTGCACGTGGGCCAGAGCGATATTCCCGTCGAGGTCTGCCGCAAACTTTTGGGCCCCGATGCCATCGTGGGCCTTTCGGCCCGTTGCGAGGAGATGCTCGAGTACGTCAAGACCGCCGACATGAGTTTGGTCGACTACCTTGGCATCGGCCCGCTCCACGAGACCGAGACCAAGCGCGACTGCGGACGCGCGACCGATGGCTCTATCATCACCAAAAGCTTTGAGGACCTGGCCGCACTCCACGCGGCAAGCCCCGTGCCCATCGTGGTGGGCGGCGGCGTCAAGACGGCCGACCTGCCGCAGCTTAAGGCCACCGGCGTCGACGGCTTCTTTGTGGTGAGCGCCGTCTGCAGCGCCGATGATCCCTACGCCGCGGCCAAGGAGCTCGTCGACACCTGGCAGCAGGCATAGGCATAGGCCGAACAGCTGATTCGCAGCTCATATCTTCAATAGCGGAAAGCGCATCCCAGTTTGGACCTTCATTCCGGGATGCGCTTTCCATATAGAGGCTCAACGGGAAACCGCATCCCAGTCTGAACGCATATTCCGGGACGTACTTTCCGAAACCCCACCGCTTGGGAAACTGTAACCCGTTCTGAGCGCTCATTCTGGGACGCGCTTTCCGCCGAGTCCACGGCAGCTTGCCCTACCCCGCCAGATACGATTCCAACGCCGGCAAGGTCGCCTCCGCATCGCGGCGACCAATCTGGTAGATGCGTTCAAGTTCATCGGGCTCGCGACACAGCGACGGCACCTTCACCGATTCGCTCGGCCGCACCACAAAGATCTCGCCGGCAGCCTCGCGACGTGCCAGGTCATCGAGCGTGGCATTGTAGACCTCATGTCGACGCTCAAGCGCTGCGACAAACTCCGGATAGTGGCGGAACACGCGACGCAGCATGGGCATCACGCTGTTGGGCTGCTTCACAAAGCCCGCCGGCTGCGTGAGCACCACGATATTGCGGTCATACCCCTGCGCAAACAGCCATGCACTGGGAATAGAATCGGCCACGCCACCATCCAGATACTTATGCCCGTCAATAGCAACGGGACGCGTCGCCACGGGAATCGCCGACGATGCCCGGATCCACTCGATATCCCGCTCGTCGCCATAGGGCAGGTCGTGGTAGACGGCCTTGCCCGTCTCGATATCGGTACACACGCACGTAAACCGCATGGGGCAGGCGCGATACGCCTCCAGGTCGATGGGATCGCGCTCGATGGGCACCTCGTGATAGGCAAAATCGGCATTGAACATATCGCCGGTTCGCAGCCAGCTGGTCACGCTCGCATAGCGTTTGTCGGTGCAATAGACCTTGTTATAGCGAATGGCGCGGCCGATCTGGCGCGATTTAAAGTTGTAGCCAAATGCCGCGCCCGCCGAGACGCCCACCATATGGTCGCAGGTCAAACCGTGCTCCATCCAAACGTCGAGCACGCCCGCCGTATACATACCGCGGTAGCCGCCTCCCTCGAGCGCCAGCCCCACCGTGCTCGTCATATTTGACTGTGCCATGCGACCATCTCCGTTCCTGCGTTTTAAAACGGAACAAGTATACCCATCAACAAATATCGTCTCAGTCGCATTTTCATCGAACATCGTCGCGTTACCGTTTGGCGAATAATGGCCGCCCGCAACATGGGCACCCCTACATAATTCCATACACTTGTTTATACTACTCAGTAGTTATCAGCCGAGAGCACGAACCGACAAATAAACCCAACGACGCAGCAAGGCGGGGGCTTGGAAACACGCAAGGCGTTGAGCAGCAACGCATGTGCACAACGAGCTCGCCCGACGCAATCCGCCCCGACCTCAGAAAGCCGGTTACAGTATGGGTAACGCCAGCAATAATACCGAAACGCTCGAAAAGACCATCCGTGACCTTCTGGAGCGTCAGGACGATCTGATCAGGACCGCCTTTACCGACGAGCTCACCGGACTTGGCAACCGCGGCGGCTTTACCCGTTCCTTAGAGGAACTCTGGGAGCAGGAACTGCCCGTGACCATGGCGTTTATCGACATCGATAACCTTAAGCACTGCAACGACATCTTTGGACATGACGAGGGCAACCGCTATATCTTGCAGGTGAGCCTCTATCTCAAACTGTATATGAAGGTGGACGAGGCGGCATTTCGCCTGGGAGGCGACGAGTTTGCCATCCTGTCCACAATCGCGACCGAGGATGACCTTGCCGAACGTCTGGAACACTGCCGAACGGTACTGCTCGAAAACAACGCTTCCAAGATGCCTCACTCGTTTAGCTACGGAGTGGCACACGCCGACCCCGCCCTGGGCGAAGCCCCAATCGCTTGACGAACGATGCCGACCATCGCATGTACGACTACAAGCTACGTCATGCCGTGCACCTTGATCGACGCAATATCGCACAAGCCCACACCGACGACTTCGAAATAAGCGATCGCATTTTCGACGCCCTTTCGATGCTCAACGAAGGCCGATATTTCTTTATCGAGAACTTGGACAAACATCGAACCCTTTGGTCACAAGGCGCCTTGCGCGATCTTGGTCTTCCTTCGGAGCATATAGACAACTGCCACGATTACTGGAAAACGCGTGTCCATCCCGATGACCTTGAGGCCTATACCAACGACATCGACCAAATCTATGACGGCTCCAAACATCGCCACGTCATGCAGTACCGCGTGCGCAATGCCGCCGGCGACTACATCCTCGGCCGTGCTCGCGGGTTTCGTATCGACGGCGACGGAAATGTCCCCTCGCTCTATGTCGCGAGCTCGTCAACCACTCGCTTGCCGAGACCGTCGACGCCGCCACGGGCCTCGGAATGCAGCGCACGCTGATCAACGCTATCGATGCCTGCCGTCGCGACCATTGCAAGACGGGGCTTATAGCAGTGCGCGTTCGCGGCACGGCAAAGCTCAACGAGCTCTACGGGGCCGAGGCCGTCGACAACATGCTCGCCGAATACGCAGGCCGCATGCTGTCGATTACTCGCGGCAGGAGTCGCGTCTTCCGCTCACGCAACGCCCAGTTCGTCGTGCTTAGCAACAATTTGGATCACGAAGCATTCGAGCAACTGATCCAACATCTCAAAGAGGCCGTTTTCGCTCCCGTTCGAATCGCGGACGACACCATTACCCCCGTCTGTCTTGTCGTTCCGGCCTTTTACGAGCACCTGACCAATCAAACGGCCGCCGTTTTAGGCGAACTCGACCGTCGCATTCGCACGGCCGGCGGGCTTGTTCCCAACGACAGCCTCCCCATACCCGAGGTGGAGCGCAAAAGCGCCATCGCCGAACGCATCGATTCGCTCACGGGTCTCTATCGACCCAGCGAGTTTATGCGCCGCGCCAACGAATTTCTCGAGACAAGGCGCAACGGCGCCTGGTGTATCGCCACCGTCGATATGGGACACATGCGACTGTTCAACGAATGGCACGGACAGGCCGAGGGCGACCGCATGCTCGCCGATGTGGGCACGGTCCTCAAGGACATCGAGAATGCCAACATGGGCGTCGCAGGGTACTGGGGCCAAGACGACTTTTGCATACTCATCCCCTTTGAACACGACACCGTCCATCAGATCTATAGCCGCGTTCGCCAGGCCGTGGCCAAGTATGATGACGGCGTGGGATTCTGGCCGTCCATGGGCGTCTACCCCATCGACTCCAACGAGAAAATCACCATCGATGCGCAGGCCAAGGCCATGTTTACCAATCGGCGCGCAAAAAACGACTTTAAGGAGCGCATTGCCATTTTCCGCCCCGAGGAGTACGAGCGCGAAATCGCGTTCCACCGCACGCTGACCGAATTCCAGTACGCGCTCTCCAACGGCCGTATTACCTACTACCTGCAGCCCCAGGTCGACATGGAAACCGGCGAGATCATTGGCGCCGAAGCGCTCACGCGCTGGATCGACAAGGATGGCTCCCTCATTTCGCCCGCCACCTTTATCCCCGCTCTCGAAGAAAGCGGTTTTGTGGTGACGCTCGACAAATACGTTTGGCAGGGCGTTGCCTTGTGGCTGCGCGAGCGCATCAATCGGGGGCTTCGCGTGGTTCCGATCTCGCTTAATGTGTCGCGCGTGGATATCCTCGCCTGCAACGTTGCCGAGCATATGGGAGCGCTCGCCGCCCAATACAACCTGCCGCCCGAGCTCATGCGCATCGAGATCACCGAGACAGCTTATACGGGAGAGTCCGAGGCCGTGGATAAACTAACGGCCGACCTGCACACCCGCGGCTTCTCGACCTATATGGACGATTTTGGCACCGGCCAGTCCACGCTCGCGATGCTCAAGAACGTCAACGTCGACGTCATCAAGCTCGATCGCACGTTTGTGCCCGATAACGGCGATGAGGGCCGCAGCGTGCAAATCATCTCATCAATGCTCGAGATGGCGCAGTCACTCCATCTGCCCGTTGTGATCGAAGGCGTCGAGACGGACAAGCAGGCAAACATGCTGCGCCACATGGCGCCCGCTACGCTCAGGGATTCCTCTACTACCGCCCCATGCAGGCGGAGGATTTTGAGGCATTGCTCGATGGTGGCGACAACAACTAATACGCTCGCACGCAAACGCCACCGTCGAGGGGAGCGTTTGTTCCCATGAGCTAACTAATACTCCAATCTAAACCGAATTGGGAGTAAGATACAAACCATTGTTCCATCCAAGGAGGCAATCCATCATGAACGAGTCGTATCGCCTGGGCGAGCAATCAATCATCGCTCATCTTCAGCGACTTGCGAACGGGGCCTCAACCACCGAGCTCGATGTTGCCGCGCTGCCCCCGGAGCTGCGTGCCATCGGTGAGCAACTGCAGAAAACGCTCGCCATCCTGCAACAAGAACGCGAGCTGCTTGAGCACGGCGCCTATATCGACTCGCTCACCAATCTTGGCAACCGTGGCGGACTCGACCGCCATGTCGATCAGCTCTGGCGCAAAGGCACCCCCTTCACCTGCGCCTATATCGATATCGACCGCCTTAAGCATTGCAACGATAAGTTTGGCCACGCCGAGGGCAATCGCTACATTCTGAGCATCTGCCGCGCACTCACCGAGACGATGGAGCACGATGAGTTGCTGTTCCGTATCGGTGGAGACGAATTTGTACTTATATCCCCCACGACAGACGAAGCCGAGCTCGAGCAGCGCCTGGAGCGGACGCGTGCCAATCTTATCGAGCAACATCGGACGGCAAGGCGCCCATGATCGCCAGCTTTAGCTTTGGCTGCTCGCGCGTCGACCCACTTGCAGGCGATACGCGTCGCCAGATGACAAAGGACGCCGACCGCAAAATGTATCGCTACAAGCTCATGTACCGTGTGCAACAACCGGAAGAAGGCGATGCGCTGCAACACCCGATCACCGAACAACCCCCCTGCAACGAGCGAGTGTTCCAAGCGATCTCCATGAGCTCCGAGACACGCTATCCGTTCATCATTAACCTCGACACCGGCGAATCGCAATGGTCGGTTAATGCCGTGCGCGATTTTGACCTACCCTCCCAGCATCCCTACAACTCGCTCGATATATGGCTTGCCCGTGTTCACCCCGAGGACCGCGACAACGTACGTGCCGAGCTCGATATGGTGGTAAACGGCACGTGGCACTTCCACTGCATGCAGTATCGCGTCATGAATACCGCCGGAAAATACGCGCTTTGCGACTGCACGGGTTACCGCCTGGACGGCACCGATACCGAGCCCAACATGTATGTGGGCATTGTCACCAACCGAAGCTTGGCAGATACGACCGATTCCGTGACCGGTCTGGGCGATATCCATGCCCTGGTCAACGCCATTGGCGAGATGCGTCGCGTGGCACGAAACGCAGGCTTGATCGCCATTAAAATCGACGAAATCGCACAGGTCAATGCCCGCTTTGGCTTTGATGCAGGCGACCGCGTTTTGGCAGAAAGCGCCGCCTGCCTCATGGATTGCTCGCGCGGCAAGGGTCGTCTGTTCCGCTCGACCGGACCGATGTTCGTGGCGCTCTTTGACGAGCTTGATCCCGAAGAGACCGACGCGGTTGCAGACGAAATCGAACGGTTCTTGGGATCGCCCGTGCTCCTTGGCTCATTTGAATATCAGCCGCCCCTTCGCGTGGCGACGCTTCATCTGGACGCCGTCGACCGACAGCCCGTTTCCATTTTGAACGAACTTAATGCGCTGATTAGAGAGGCGCCACAGGTACCGGGCACCAAGCTGGACTAGCGTTATGGGGCGCGATGCGAAACACAGCCCGTTTCGCATCGCGCCCCACGCCATCTGCCCGCTCGTGCGATAATCCTCCGCAGAAGTCACCGACAGCAGAGGGAGTTAGTGATGAAGGTTCTTTTGGTCAATGGCAGCCCCAAGGCAAACGGCAACACCGCCCGCGCACTCGCCGAGGTCGCCAAGCAGCTCAACGCCGAGGGTATCGATACGAGATGTTTCAGCTGGGCGCCAAGCTATTCGCGATTGCATCGGGTGCGGCCAGTGCGGCAAGCTCGATTGCCGTTGCACCTTTGACGACGATGTAGTCAACGAGCTGATTGCCGCTGCCGAGCAGGCAGACGGCTTTGTCTTTGGCTCGCCCGTCTACTATGCGCACCCCAGCGGACGCATCCTCTCGGCACTCGATCGCGCATTCTATGCAGGCAGCAAGGCCTTTGCGTACAAGCCGGGCGCCGCTGTCGCCGTTGCCCGCCGCGGCGGCACGTCGACCACCTTCGACGTGCTCAACAAGTACTTCACCATCAACCAGATGCCCGTGGTAGCGTCCACGTACTGGAACAACGTGTTTGGCTGCGTGCCCGGCGACGCCGACGGAGATGCCGAGGGTCTGGCCACCATGCGCAACATCGGCAAGAACATGGCCTGGCTCCTGCGTTGCATCGAGGCGGGAAAGGCCGCCGGCATCGAAGCGCCCCAGGCCGATCGCGCTAGGACCAACTTCATCAGGTAGAACGGCGGAACCAAACAATGAATATTCAAATCTTTGGCACCAAAAAGTCCTTCGACACCAAGAAGGCCCAGCGCTATTTTAAGGAGCGCCGCATTAAGGTGCAGTTTATTGACCTTAAGGAAAAGGAGATGAGCAAGGGCGAGCTCACGAGCGTGATGCAGGCGGTTGGCGGCATCGACAAGCTGCTCAACCCCAAAGCCAAGGACGAGGAGACGCTCGCGCTCATCCAACACCTCACCCCCAGCCAGCGCTTCGACAAGTTACTCGAAAACCAGCAGGTTCTGGCCGAGCCTATCGTGCGTAACGGCAAGAAGGCCACCGTCGGCTATTGTCCCGATGTGTGGGGAGCCTGGGAGTAGCCTGTGTTATTTGTCGGCGCGTGGGTATAAGAGCAGGCGTTTGGCATAAGATTCAACTGTAAGCCATGTCTAACAAAGGAGGCACATGCCCAACAAGCCCGTGAAGATCATCATGCTTACCGGATACCTCGGTGCCGGCAAGACCACGCTGCTCAACCACATCCTCGCTAACGACGGCGGCATCCGCGCCGCCGTGATCGTCAACGATATCGGCGAGATCAACGTCGACGCCAGCCTTATCGCCGACGGCGGCCTTTCCGAGACCGACGACCTCATCCCGCTCACCAACGGCTGCATCTGCTGCACGCTTTCGGACGACCTGGCCAACCAGCTGCAGGGCATCGCCGATTCGGGCGACTTCGATTACATCATCATCGAGGCCTCGGGCATTTGCGAGCCCATCCCTATCGCCTACACCATCTCGAGCTTCTGCGACGAGCCAAGGTGGGCGGCGAGCCCAAGCTCGCGCTCGACAACATCGTGGCCGTGGTCGACTGCGCCCGTATGTACGACGAGTTCAACGGCGGTCGCGACCTGCTGGCCGAGGATATCGACGAGGACGACATCGAGAGCCTGCTCATCCAGCAGATCGAGTTTTGCTCCACGCTGATCCTCAACAAGACCGATACCGTCACGCCCGAGCAGATCGCCGAGCTCAAGGCCATCGTGCGTAGCCTGCAGAAGGACGCCGTGATTGTCGAGGCCCAAAACGGCGAGGTCCCCATGGAGGAGCTGCTCGATACCGGTCGCTTCGACTTTATGCGCGCCTACAACTCCGCGGCTTGGATCGAGGCCATGGAGCATCCCGAGGAGCACGACGACCCCGAGGTGCTCGAGTACGACATCGAGACTTTTGTCTACTCGCGCCGCAAGCCGTTTGACCTGCAGAAGTTCACCGATTTTGTTGAGCAGGAGTGGCCCGACGAGGTCATTCGCGTCAAGGGCCCGCTGTGGCAGACCGGCGATCCGGACATGTGCTATATGTTTGAGCAGGCTGGCCACCAGATGCGCCTGATGGAGAACGGCCTGTTTGTCGATTCTGCACCCGAGGGCGAGAAGCAGAAGATTATCGACGAGAACCCCGAAATCATGCAGATTTGGGACGACGAGACGGGTGACCGCATGACGAGCCTGTGCATCATCGGCCGTCACATGGACAAGGACGCACTCATCGCCTCCCTCGATGCCTGCCTGACCGACTGGCACCGCGCCTAGAGTTATCGAGCGGGCATTTACCGCCCACGTTACCGCCAAACCACCACGAAGGTGCCTGTCCCCTTCGTGGTGGTTTTTCGTTCTATGCCAAGGAGATTCATGTTCAATATCGTGCTGTATGCACCCGAGATTCCAGCCAATACGGGTAATATCGGCCGCACCTGCGTGGTTACTGGCGCCCGCCTGCATCTGGTGGAGCCGCTGGGCTTTTCGCTCGACGACAAGACGGTGCGTCGCGCCGGCCTGGGCTACTGGCAAAACTTGGACGTGACGATCTATGCCGGCTGGGAGGATTTCCTTACGCGCAACGACCTCTCCCCCGCCGACGAACGCCTGCACCTGCTGACCAAAAAGGCGCGCCGCACCTATGCGCAAAACACCTACCGCGACGGTGACTATCTGGTCTTTGGCAGTGAGAGCTCGGGGATTCCCGAAGAGCTGCTCGCAGCGGCGCCCGCATGCTGCGAGCGCATTCCCATGCTGCGCGACTGTGATTCGCTCGATAACGCCGAAGTCTGGGAGGCCCACGAGGAGGCGCTCGGGCATACCAAGGACAGCCACGAAGCCATCCTTCGGCAGGATATCTGCGGCAACTTTATCGACCCGGCCGACTACCGCATTAGTGCACTCAACCTCTCCAACAGCGCCGCCATCGTCCTCTACGAAGCCCTGCGCCAGACAGGCTTTCCTGGCATGTGACAAAGGGACTGTCCCTTTGTCACATTGATGCACCAAATAACGAGCCGTCGCTTTTAACCAGAATTAACTAGAATAAAATGGAGTTAAACGGCGATGTGAAAGGAGAGCCTCGTGGAATATCTCGAGAACCCGTTTACCCCCAGTTTTGGTGAGGTTCCTGCCCATCTCGCCGGCAGACAACAGATTATTCGGGATTTGGACCGTGCCTTCTTGAGCCAGCGTAGACGCCGGAATTGACCTCGATCTTCTCAGGTGCGCGTGGAACCGGTAAAACCGCTCTCATGTCGTCGCTCGCGACAAGGGCAGAATCCCACGGCTGGATAGCCGTAAAGACGACCGCGCTCTCGGGAATGCTTGAGGAAATCGAGTTCGGGGCGAAACGTGCTGCAGGCCATCTCATCGACCCGTCTAACAACTTCGAAGTCACCGGTCTCGGAATTGCACCATTCGGCAGTATCGAGGTCAATCGCGTTCACGATGCCTCGACTTGGCGTTATCGCATGAGCGACATCATCGACCAGCTCAACGAAACGGGCACCGGTCTGCTCGTCACGGTTGATGAGGTCGACCCGACGCTCGACGAGATGATCCAGCTCGCAGCCACGTATCAGCACTTTGTGACCGATGGGAAACGCGTCGCCCTACTCATGGCGGGACTTCCTAACAACGTCTCGACGTTGCTGAACCACAAGACGGTCTCGTTCCTTCGTCGCGCCCAGCAATATCATCTGGGGCGTATCGCCGACTACGATGTACGCGAGGCCTTGATCCGAACGATCCAGGAAAACGACCGTTTGGCGGATGCCGAGGGAATCGATAAGGCCGTTCGCTCGATTTCGGGCTTTCCCTTCCTTTTGCAGCTTGTGGGCTACCGCGCCTGGGATCTCACGAGCAACTCGAGGGAAATATCATCTCGCGACTTTGACCAGGGAATCAAAATCGCACGCGACGAAATGGACGACCGGATCCTCGCAGCGACCTATCGGGAACTCACTGCGGAGGACAAGCGTTTTCTCATCGCCATGCTCGATGACGAGGAAGAGTCCACCACCGCTGACCTTGTCGAGCGCCTTAAGCGTTCGCCGCAACAGGTCTCCCGCTACCGACGCCGCATGATAGACGCCGGCATCATTGGAGAACGCGGGCGCGGAATCGTCGCTTTTGAATTACCGTTCTTCCGCGACTATCTCGCCGCTCAATGCGTGAAATAGGCATCGGATGTGACAAAGGGACTGTCCCTTTGTCACATTCTGCTAGAGGTAATGGCCAGTGATGCTTGCGGAGCAGGCAGCGATGTCGCCCGGCGTACCGGTGCAGACGATTTGCCGCCCGCGTCGCCGCCACCCGGACCCATGTCGATCACGTAATCGGCGTTACGGATAAGGTCGAGGTCGTGTTCGATCACGATAACCGTGGCGCCCTTGGCAACGAGTCCGTCAAACACACTCAGCAGCACCTGAACATCGAGCGGATGCAGGCCGATCGTGGGCTCGTCGAACACGAATACGGCATCGTCCTGCACGCGGCCCATCTCGCTTGCAAGCTTAAGTCGCTGCGCCTCGCCGCCCGAGACGCCGGCGTGGGCTCGCCAAGTGTCAGGTAGCCCAGACCCAGGCCATGCAAGGTCTGCAGGCGCGCCTGAACTTTCTTGAGTCCCACCGTGGCGTCGAGGGCCTCGTCCACACTCATGTCCATGAGCTGCGGCAACGTGAGCAGACTGCCGTCCTTGCCCTCGCGATGAATACGCGAGGCTGCGTCTGCATAACGCGAGCCACGGCATGCAGGACAGACAATCTCGACATCGGGCAAAAACTGCACGTCGAGCGATATCGAGCCCGTGCCATCGCACGTGGGGCAGCGCAAAGCGCCAGTGTTGTAGCTAAAGGCACCCGCCTTATACCCTGACGCCTTGGCCTCGGGCGTACGGGCGAAGGCGCGGCGCAGCTCATCATGGATGTCGGCATAGGTCGCTACCGTCGAGCGTACGTTGGCGCCGATGGGCGTGGCGTCAATCAGGTTGGCGCGCGCGATGCCCTCGGCATCGACAACGCACGTGCTGGCAGGCGCTCACCGGCTGCCTGTGCCTTGAGCGCCGGGATGAGCGTCTCGAGCACCAGTGTCGTCTTGCCCGAACCCGAAACACCCGTCACCGCGACAAGGCGGCCGCGCGGGATATCGACTTCGAGTGGTTTGACGGTATGGATGGCATCGGTCGCCATGCGGATATGGCCTAGGTCGAACATTTCGTCGTCAGCCACCTGCGGGCGCAGACGCTTGGGGTCCGAGCGCAAGAACGGCGCGATGCGGCTGCCCTGCGATTGTTCGACCTCGTCTACCGTACCGGCGGCGATTACATGGCCGCCGCCTGCTCCCGCAACGGGGCCCATCTCGACCAGATAGTCGGCTTCTGCCAGCACGCGCGTGTCGTGGTCGACAACAACCACGGTATTGCCGTCGACCACCAGATCGCGCATCACGCCCACCAAGCCGTCGACGTTCGCGGGATGTAAGCCAATCGAAGGCTCGTCCAGCACATACAGCACGCCCGTCGATCGGTTGCGGACCACGCGGGCAAGCTGTACGCGCTGGCGCTCACCCGTGGAGAGCGTGGCGCCGGCGCGGTCGAGCGAAAGGTAGTCGAGACCCAGATCGACCAGGCGACGGGCCGTGCTCAAAAACGAATCGCAGATATCCGTCGCCATGGGCTGCATCTCGGTCGGCAAGGATGCGGGCACTCCGCGCACCCACTCAATCGCCTCGCCCAGCGTCATGGCCGCCGCCTGCGCCAGATTGATACCGCGCACCTGGGGCTGGCGCGCAGCCTCGGAAAGACGCGTGCCTCTGCAATCGCGGCACGGTCCCTCGCGCAAAAAGCGCGCAACGCGCTTGAGCCCTTATCGTCCTTAACCTTGGCGAGCGCATTCTCGACGGTATAGACGGCGTTGTAATAGGTAAAGTCGAGCGGCGTGGCGCCCTCGCCATTTTTGGGAACGTAGAGAATGTGCTTCTTAACTGCCGGGCCATGGAACACGATGTCGCGCTCTTGAGGCGTGAGCTGGTTAAACGGCACGTCGGTACGCACGCCCATCTCGCCGGCCACCTGCTTCATCAGGTCCCACATGAGCGTGCCCCAGGGAAGCACCGCGCCCTCGTTGATGGTCTTTGACTCGTCGGGCACCAGGCTCGCCTCGTCCACCTCGCGCATGGCGCCGGTGCCGCCGCAGGTAGAACACGCGCCGCCACTGTTAAAGGCAAGGTCCTCGGCACCCGGCGCATAGAACTCGCGGCCGCATGCGGGGCACGTGAGCGACAGGCCCGCCGCCACGTTAAGGCTCGGCTCCACACGCGCCCCGCAATGCGGGCACACGTGATGGGCGCAGCGGCTAAAGAGCAGGCGCAGGCTGTTGTTGAGCTCGGTCATGGTACCAAAGGTCGAACGCACGCCCGGTACGCTGGGGCGCTGATGCAACGCGAGCGCCGCCGGCACGTGCAGCACCTCGTCCACCTGTGCGTGCTCGGCCTGCGTCAGACGACGGCGGGTATAAGTGCTGAGCGCTCCAGATAACGACGCGAGCCCTCGGCATACAGAACCCCCAGCGCTAGCGAGCTCTTGCCCGAACCCGACACGCCGGCAATACCCACGAGCTTTCCCAGCGGAATATCGATATCGATGTCCTTGAGGTTGTGGACACGCGCGCCGCGTACCTCGATAGCCTGCGGGCTCATCTTCTGTTCCGTCACTTTTATCACCCTACTCATGCCATAAAATGCGTTCGCGGATGTACTCGCCCAGCATGGGCACGGCAAACCGGACGAGGCCGTATCCGGCGGCCTCGATGACGCGCTCGCGAATCAGGCTTGCGCGATATTTACTCGCCCAGCTCTGAGTGCGATCGCAGCGCTCAATGATATCCGCCATGCGCGTCGACTTACCCTCGTCAGTAGCCATGGCCTCGATAAAAAGGCGCTGTGGACTGCGCAGCCCGTAATACAGGGGCGCATCGACGCTTCGTAGAACTCGGAGACGGCATCCGCATGGCCATCCTCGACATCGCGCCTTTCTATGACCTGCGAGCCACGCCGGACAGCAGACCGCCACATATAATATCCCACCAGCTGAACCATATAGGGATGCCCCATGCTTTTGCGCGCCGCAAGGTCCGCCGTCCCCGTATCAACGCAAAGACCGGCACACTCGACCGTCTGGATATACGAATCGCGCACCTTGGGCAAAGAAATCGTCCCCAACGTACGCTGCTGGGCACGTCGCAAAAACGTCACGCTCGGCTCTTCGAGCAGATCGTCAACCATACTGGGCAAGCCGGCAAAGACCAACGCAAGACCACGCTGGTCGCTATCGGGCAAGCCCGTGGCATCCTGATCTCCGAGCACCTGCTGATAGAGAACGGCGAGAGCCGCCAGTTCCTCGATAGACGCAGATTGAGCCTCGTCAATCGCAAACAGAATACCCTTGCTTGGGCCGAGTTTCTTGAGACGTTCGTTGACCAGCCCTCGCAACGTCTCGCCTTTTGCCCGCGCCGCCTCGACCGACATCCGGCCAAACGACGGCCCAAACTCCATTGACGCCACGACGGGTTTATTCGAGCGAAGCGCGTCGGCCAAGCGGTCGCACAAGCCAAGCGAAGCGGAATCAGAGACAACCACCCACCCGCGCTCGTTGGCAAGACGCTGCAGCTCCCGCAGAAGAACCGTTTTGCCACAGCCGCGGTTTCCCGTAATGAGCATGAGCCTGCCCGGCGCTCCGGCGCCGTTATCGAGCCCTTCCTCAAAATCTTCGATGACCGACTCGCGACCGATGAGTATCGGAGGCCGCTTACCAGCTGTGGGCTTAAAGGGATTTGGATTCATATCGGCCTCCTCGGATTGGCAAACCCTAGTAACAGTTATACCAACTTATACTGAGTTATACCAATAGCATGTGACAAAGGGGCTGTCCCTTTGTCACATGTGGCCGAAAAACTCGGCGTCTGCTGCTCGCCAGGGACGGAAGGTGGCGGGATCGATCTTTACGTGCGCTGCGGCGGGCACGTCATACCATTTGACCGTGTAGCCGGCGCCGTGAGAGCAAAAGACCGAGTCGGGCGTGTTGGGCAGATCGGCCTCGGGCTCATAGGCGGCCGTCTCGATTACGCGCTCGGCATCATGGCAAGCCGCATAACCGGCGAACTCCAGGTACAGATGACCGCGCCCGCTCGTGTAGGCAGCCACCTCCAGCGCGTAATCCTGCACCTCGGATGCCGGCACGCGACCCACAAGCTTCGCTCGGTCTCCCGCCATCGTCGGCGGCTCGTACTCGGCACCCATGCGTGTGGCATCTGACAACGCCCGGCCCACGCACTCCCCCGGCACCTCGAGCTCAAAGTGGTACCACGGCTCCAGCAACACGTCTGCGCCGACCTCGCGCGCCTGCATCAAACCCTGGCGAATCGCGCGATACGTGGCCTGGCGAAAATCGCCGCCCTCGGTGTGTTTGGCATGCGCGCGGCCGCCCGTGAGCGTAATGCGCACATCGGTGATGGGCGAGCCCGTCAGCACGCCCAGGTGGTCGCGCTCCATAGCGTTGGTGAGTGCCAAACGCTGCCAGTTAAGATCGAGCTCGTCGGTCGAGGTCACGGTGCCAAACTGCACACCCGAACCCGCCGGCAACGGCTCCAGGCGCAGATGCACCTCGGCATAGTGGCGCAGCGGCTCAAAGTGGCCCACGCCCTCGACCGGCCGCGAAATAGTCTCCTTATAGAGAATGCCGCCGGGCTCAAACGCAACCGAAAGGCCAAAGCGATCGGCCAACACCCGCTGCACGACCTCGAGTTGCACGGCGCCCATCAACTGCAAATGGATCTGCTCAAGATGCGTATTCCAGCTTACGCCGAGCATGGGATCTTCGTCCGCCAACTCACTCAGCGCTTTAAACACCGCATGAACGTCGTGTTCGCCCGGCAGCACCGTATAGGTGAGGACCGGAGCGATGACGGGCGCATCGCCCGCGGGCTCCGTGCCCAGGGCGTCCCCCGGGCGAACGTGCGCAAGACCCGTCACGGCGCAAATACCGCCAACAGCAACTTCCTGGGCAAGCTCGTACTTCTCGCCGTTATAGATGCGTACCTGATCGACCTTCTGCTCCCATACCTCGGCACCGGAGCGCCCCTCGATCATCTGTTTTGCACGCAGCGTGCCGCCGGTCACTTTAACCCAAGACAAGCGCTCGCCGCGAACGCCTCGGCTGACACGATAGACGCGCGCGGCGAACTCCGGGGCCCACGCCTGTTCACGCATCAGCGTGCACATGCCATCCAACAGCTCGCCCACGCCCTGGTCCTTGAGCGCCGAGCCGGCAAAGCAGGGAAAGAGCTTGCGCTCGGCAACCATGCGCGACAGCGTTGCGACGGAAAGCTCACCCGTCTCAAGAAACTCCTCGAGGGCCGCCTCGTCCAACGCGGCAGCGTCCTCCCAAGCGGCGCCACCCGCCAGCAGTTCGTTGGCATCTAAGCAGCCCTCGGAAAGGCGCTGCCCAAGCTGTGCCAGCAAAATATCGCGGCCAGGATTCTCCAAATCGATTTTATTGATAAAGACGAACGTCGGGATGTCATAGCGCGCAAGCAGGCGCCACAGGGTTTCGGTGTGTCCCTGCACGCCGTCGTTGGCGCCCACAACCAAAATCGCGTAGTCGAGCGCGCGCAACGTGCGCTCCGCCTCGGCCGAAAAATCCACGTGACCGGGAGCGTCCACGAGCATAACGTGAGTATCTTCGTGATCGAGCACAGCCTGCGACGAGAAAATCGTGATGCCGCGCTCGCGCTCGATAGCGTTGGTATCCAGGTGCGAGTCACCGTCGTCCACACGGCCGCGCTTGCGAATGCGACCTGCGTTGAACAGCATGGCCTCGGCCAGCGTAGTCTTGCCGGCATCGACATGCGCCAAGATTCCAACGACCGCTTGCTTCGACATGGCTCTCCTCTTATTGCAAGCCCATCGCACGTGGCAACGGGCACTCTCGTTCCACACTGGATGATACAATTTACGGGCCGGCGGGCGAAGCGGGCCCTATCCCCCGACCGAGCTCATCGCCCCGCGTTGCCGCACGGCGATTTTCGCAGGTTCGCGCCTTGCGAAAGCCGGCACCTCCCCTTTTTGTCTGCCCGGGTTCATCTGGGGCGGTAACAATGCGAGTCCCACAACGACGCGTTTTACCAAAAATGGCCCCACTCGGGGCCATTTTATTTGAGCTGGGTGATGATACGTGCCTTGGCTCCTACGCCTCGCGCAGCCAATCAAACGCGACACGCGCCGTGCCGTCGGACACATAGACGATACCGACACGCTCGAACCCCGCCTTGGCGATGGCGCCCTGCATGGGCAAGTTGTCCTCGTGCGTGTCAATACGCAGATGGTCGGCGCATTCCTTTGCAAAGGCAAACATCGCCGCCGCGATACCGTGCACGGTGCCGTCGGATGCCACGCGATGCAGCACGGCATACGGAGTGTCGCTGCGCCATTGACCGTCCTCAATCACGTCATAGCACTCGTCCGGACCCGGTAAAAAGGCAAACGTCGCCACCACGCGGCCGTCGACTTCGCACACGTAACTGCCACCAGCGGCAATATCGGCAGCCAGCTGCTCGGCCGAAGGCGTGCCCTCGGGCCACTGCGTGGCGTTGCCATGCGCGCGCATAAAGGCGCGGGCCGCGTCATAGATAGCCATGACGGCGGGAATGTCGGTATCGAGGGTTTTTCTGATCATCACGCGGCGACCTCACGTTTATTGGTATCACTTTGATTGAGCAATGATACCAACGTTTGGAGAGGAGCGCGAAGCAGATGGGGAGCAAAAAGCGAGCCGCCTGGTCAAAAGCCAAAAGCGAGTTTTTGGGCGCTGCCACCGGCGGCGATATGGGCGACCTGTTTGCGCGCGAGGACGAGCGCCGCGACGCACTAGACGCCGAGCGCGATGAAGCCTGGCGCTACAAGTCGTGCGAACGCAAAAACCGTTACGACACGCGCGCCGAGGCAGAGGCCGTTATGGCCGACTGCGAAAACCGCGGACGGCGCGGCCTGTCCTGCTACAAATGCGAATACTGCGGCGGCTGGCACCTGACGTCGCACCCTTGGAAATAGACCCCGCATCGGCACGGCACTGGCGAAGCGCCAGCCATCGTGCGGAAGCTACGGACGCGGCGGCACCAAAACGTCGTAGCGGACGGCCTTGCCCGCAAGCTGATAGCTCGGCTTAACGCCGGCAAGCAGCGGCCCCTTCACCGGCCGCTTGATAACGACCTTGCGCGGCCGCGCCGCAAGCGCAGCTTCGACCAGCGTCTCCTCATCGGCGCACGGCTGTTCCAGATGGTGCAAAAGTTGAAACTTCTTTTTCACCGCCGCGCTCTTGGTGCGCTCGGGAAACATGGGGTCCAGATACACCACGTCGGGAGCGGTGAGCTCGCCCTGCCCGATCAGCTCGGCTGTATGGCGAAGGCCGGCAATGCTATCCTCGCCCGCATGTAAGCGCATGCGCGCCACGGCAGCCGCAAGCGCCGGATCATCTGCCGCGCGATCCAAAGCATCCTTGAGGAGCGCCGCGATCACGCAATCCTGTTCATACAGATCGACGGTAAAGCCCGCGGCCGCCAGCAGCAGCGAATCCTCACCAAAGCCCGCCGTGGCATCAATCGCCCATGGGCGCTCGATGCCTTTTGTGCGCGCAACCTTTACCAGCAGCTCTTGCTGCAGGCGGCCCTGCTTGAGTCGTGGCAGCATGCGGCCAAAATCGGCGCGCAGTTCCATCGTGCCGTCGGTGAGCGTGAGGCCCTCGGACTTCCCGGTCAGCTCAAGCCCCGCGGCCCGAGCAACAGAAAAGGGATCGACGACGCCCATGGACACTCCTTAGCAAACAAAACGAATACATGGGCGCCATTCATGTCGGCACCCAACCGTCCGTTATTGTCCCACATGCGACATGGTCCACAGCATCCCAATGCAAAGCACCGCCATCAATCCCGTGCACACGGCAGCGATCACAGAATCACCCATGCGCCTTCCCAACGACCGCGGTTCACGCACTTGCTCTGGTCCGTACATCATGGCTCCTCCTTAGACTCACTTCTTATCACGGCCTCATCATCACAGCGCCGCACATGAGCTGCCATCGATTTGACTTACAGCTGGCTTTCCTTTTTGAAAGATTGCCCTGCACAGGCGAGAAGCGCTTTCTAACACACACGCCGTCACGTTGAACTACAATGTGCTTCACGATATGTGCAGCATATGGGACGCGCCAGACTGGCAGCGCCCGAATCGAAAGGACTACCTATGAGCGCCGCGCGCAAGACACTCAAAATCCTTGCCCTCATCTATTTTGTTTTGGGCATCGCCAGCCTCGTCATCGGTATCACCGGCATCGCAACCGGCAAATTTGAATCCGTCTACGGATCGAACGCCATGCTCGCCGCGGTCGTGCTTGTCGCCAAGGGCGTTATCGACCTTGCCGCAGGTGTTGCGGGCATCAAGGGCGCCAACAAGCTTCGCAGGTGGATGGCGCGTTTAAGCTCGGCATCGTTGCCGCAATCGCCACGATTGCGCAGGCTGTGCTCACCCTTCCCGCGCTCGGCGGCAGCGCCGTCAATATTGGAGCCTTTGTCATCGTGGTCTACGACCTGTTCTTTGTTCAGCAGGCACACGACGTTAAGGCCGAGAACAAGGATCGTCTGTAGGCACCTGCCCCCACAGCTCCCTGCAGCCAAGCAACTAAAAAGGCCGATCGCGCATCTCCGCGGTCGGCCCTTTACGTTTGCCCAGATAAAACCTGCCAAAATAAACCTGTCCCTTTTTGGTAGGTTAGTGGCGGTACTCGGCGATGATAAAGTCGATATCGGTCTGAAGGGTATCGAGGTTTGCCAGGCGCTCTTTGTCGGCGGGGCGCGTGCGGTAGTAGTAGGGCGTCATCTGGAACACCGCCTCGATGTCAGCCTGGGTCTGGAGGGTGATGGAAGCTGTCACCCGCTGCGTTCCGACCAGTTTAAGCTCGGTGGTCTGTGGCAGCTTTTCGTCGTTGAGATATGGCGTGTCGTAGAGCACCTCCTTGAGGCCAAACAGATGCCGAGCACCCGGCACCACGGTGTAGAGCGAGCCCTCGGGCGCCAGCACGCGGGCAAACTCACGCTCGTTAAAGGGAGCGAAGAGCTCGGTCACCATATCGAAGGCGCCGTCCGCCACGGGGATGTCCTTCATGTTGGCCACGAAGTAGGTCGCATCGCCGCGCTTGGCAGCCAGGCGCACCATCTCCTTGCCCAAGTCGAACCCGTAAGCATCTACGCCCGATACCGCGCCCATGGCGCTGGTGTAGTAGCCCTCGCCACAGCAAATGTCGAGCAAGGTCATAGGACCGTTCGCAGACGCAGCACGCCCAGTCGCCCGCTCGCGCACCAGCTCGACCATTGCGTCGCGCAACGGCGCGTAGTATCCACGGTTCAGAAAGTCACGACGGCTGCGCGCTTGCGACTTGGGATCGCCCATGGAGTCGCCGCTCTTGGACGAGCGCAGCAGATATAGATAGCCCTCGCGCGCACGGTCAAACCGGTGTCCGCCCGCGCATGCAGCACCGCGCTCGTCGTCCACCAACGGTTCATGGCAAACGGGACACAACAACATGGCAACTCCTTAGCGCGAACAACACAACGCCCACCATTGTCGCACGCCTTCCCCACCTAGTCATAGAAGAGACAAGGAGTGTCCCCAGCTGCCGACAGAGACGATATGAGCAGGACATAAAAACATTGGGAGCCCCCGGCATGAAAGACCGCGGATCAGGCCGACAATGGTGAGTGTCTAATCCAGCCGTGGCGGCCACGCCGCATTCATGGAAGGGGCTCCCATGCTCGATACTACCACCTTCGTCGGCCTCGACGTCCACGCCCGCTCGATAAAGGCCGTCTCCCTCGACGTCATGACCGGGAGGTGCGCTGCGCGACCTTCGGCTACGACGCCGGGGCCGTCGCGGCGTGGGTCCGGTCCGTGGACCCCAGGGCCAGGTGCGTGTACGAGTCCGGGGTCACGGGGTTCGACCTGCAGAAGAGGCTCTCCGGCCTGGGGGTCGACTGCGTGGTCGGCGCCGTCTCGAAGATGATCAAGCCCAGCGCGGACAGGCGCAGGAAGAACGACCGCAACGACGCCGAGTTCCTCGCCCGCATGCTGTCGGTCGGCAACGTGGTCGAGGTGTGGGTCCCCGACGACGAGTGCGAGGCCGCCCGCGACCTGACCAGGGCGCTCGAGGACGCGAGGGACGACCTCTCGCGCTCGAAGCAGCGGCTCTCCAAGTTCCTGCTCAGGCACGGGCTCGTCTTCGACGAGAGGACGCCCACCGGCCGCAGGAAGGGGAACTGGACCGGGCGCACTGGTCCTGGATCGAGTCGATTAGGTTCGCGGAGGGGGCCGACAACGACGTGCTCGCCTACTACGTCGACGCGGTCAGGCGGGCGGCGGAGGAGAAGGCGAGGCTCGAGGGGCTCGTCGAGGCCGAGGCCCGCAAGCCCAGGTGGAGGAGGAGGGTCGACTCCCTGCGCTGCCTCAAGGGCGTCGACACCGCGTCTGCCGCCGACCTCGTGTTCGAGGCCGGCGAGTTCTCGAG
>ENA-OQCE01000107-OQCE01000107.1-human-gut-metagenome-genome-assembly--contig:-NODE-107-length-38299-cov-3.506052_pt1 | contig 38299 bp, 38 predicted proteins | sample MGYA00242495_ERZ504572 | MGnify/ENA primary metagenome ERZ504572 (study PRJEB26092, sample SAMD00036228) | human gut metagenome | host: Homo sapiens | study: EMG produced TPA metagenomics assembly of... | reverse complement strand
GCGACATAGCGTAGCGAATGAGGAATAGATTGATTGTCAAGTTTCAATCCACGCATCTGTAAAAGATGCGACTGCAAGAGCCACAAGGGACAGCGATATAAAGAGGTTTCAATCCACGCATCTGTAAAAGATGCGACTTACCTATTTCTCGTGTTGTTGTGCCTCGATTGGTTTCAATCCACGCATCTGTAAAAGATGCGACCATCGGTTCTGCCTATATCCGAGCTCGAAAAGATGTTTCAATCCACGCATCTGTAAAAGATGCGACGAGCATGTCAACCTTCTTAAGGCGCAGATTTCTGTTTCAATCCACGCATCTGTAAAAGATGCGACCATCGGTTCTGCCTATATCCTTGGCAATACTCTCCGAAAGGTTTCAATCCACGCATCTGTAAAAGATGCGACGTGGCATTGCGAAAAAACTCCTACGCCATGGTGTTTCAATCCACATCTGTAAAAGATGCGACAATATTGAGAGATGTTACCTCACCTTCTTTTTTTCGTTTCAATCCACGCATCTGTAAAAGATGCGACTAGACGCCAAAAGCGCGCCATTGCTGCACAAAAAGTTTCAATCCACGCATCTGTAAAAGATGCGACTACTCGCCACACGCGAGATAGCGCAGCGAATGAGGTTTCAATCCACGCATCTGTAAAAGATGCGACTCCATGTTTGTGAAAAACTTTATTGATGACACTTTTAAATTGTAATTTTGCGAATGATAAAGTAGAAAAGCAATAAATGTTCATATTCTCTAAATAAATCTATAAGTGTATGATTTATAGAGGATGCGAACATCCAAACGTTTTTTACAATTACTTAGGGTTCGCGTTTTTGTTATTGAAACATAAGTGTAATCATGTTATTTCTAAAGTAATCTGTAACTTTGCTGACAAAGTTAGGAATAGTTTTTATAGATACGATAAATAATGAATAAAAAGATACTTCAGTTAGCGCTTCCTTCTATTGTATCCAATATAACGGTTCCTTTGTTGGGATTGGTCGATGTGGCGATTGTCGGACATTTGGGGGCCGCTTCCTATATCGGGGCGATTGCGGTAGGGGGGATGCTGTTCAATATTATTTACTGGTTGTTCGGTTTCTTGCGGATGGGAACGAGTGGGATGACTTCACAGGCTCTGGGGAGACGGGATCTCCTGGAAGTAACGAGGGTTTTGTTCCGGTCGGTCGGTGTCGGGATTCTGATTTCTCTGGCTCTGCTTCTGCTCCAGTATCCGATACGGGAAATAGCTTTCTTACTATTGGATACGACGGATGAGGTAGAACGGTTGGCTTCCTTATATTTCAATATTTGTATTTGGGGAGCGCCGGCTGTGTTGGGATTGTATGGTTTCTCCGGTTGGTTTATCGGAATGCAGAATTCCCGTTTCCCGATGTTTATTGCGATCACCCAGAATGTCGTGAATATCGTGGCGAGCCTAATCTTCGTCTTTGTGTTCGGCATGAAGGTGCAAGGGGTTGCGACGGGAACGCTGATCGCTCAATATGGAGGCTTCGGGATGGCTGTATTCCTGTGGTTCGTATTCTATCGGAAGCGGTTGAATATTCGTGTTTGCTGGCATGAGATCATGGATAAGGTCGCTATGCGTCGCTTCTTCCAGGTGAATGGCGATATTTTCTTTCGTACGCTTTGTTTGGTGGCGGTTACTACATTTTTTACATCTACGGGTGCGAGGCAGGGCGATATCGTTTTGGCCGTTAATACATTGCTGATGCAGTTGTTTACGCTCTTTTCCTATATCATGGACGGTTTTGCCTATGCGGGCGAGGCTTTGGCGGGACGTTATATCGGTGCTCGGAACAAAACAGCCCTTAGTCGGATGATCCGTTTGCTGTTTGGCTGGGGGATTGGGTTGTCCCTTTCGTTTACCCTGCTTTATGGAGTAGGCGGGAAAGGTTTTCTCTCCCTCCTGACGAATGACTCTGTTGTCATACAAGAGGCCGGAACCTATTTCTATTGGGTGCTGGCTGTCCCGCTTGCCGCTTTGCCGCCTTCTTGTGGGATGGAATCTTGATCGGTGCGACAGCTACCCGCCTGATGCTTTATTCGATGTTGGTCGCTTCCGGCACTTTCTTTTTGATCTATTACCTCTTTTTCGGAATGATGGGAAATCATGCATTGTGGATGGCATTTCTGATATATCTGTTGCTTCGTGGTAGTATGCAATGGGTATTATGGAATCGCCACAATGAATTAGCGTAATCGGTCGTATGCCCATTGTGCCGGATTGTTTAATATATAATTGGATATATTATGATACGCCTTTTCATCCTGTATGATATGTTCATAATAATTACGTTGCCATAATTTTTGACCGTGTAGATTAATCATTTTTGTCGATTGATATTTAAAATATCCCACAATATGCCCCAGTGTCACCACGTAGGGGCGGGGTTTGCCCGCCTTAAATGCATCCCGATCGATTTTTATAATCGCATGGAAATGATTTGGCATAATAACATATTCGCAACATTCGATATTGGGGTATTTATGTTCCAAATCCCAATAACATTGTTGGATTATTTCACCATATGGGTTTAATATCATTTATAACCTTCCTGTGAATAATCATATCCTTTCAAACGGATACTGTGACGATGGTGGATGTCTGGATTGTACTGTTTCATAGTCGATGGTTGTCTTATTGGCTTAATACGAGTCTAAATATAAGGAAAAAGCCGGAAATCAAGAGAAGATATCCGGCTTTTATGAAATTAGATACGCTCTATTATTGTCTGTAGCTTGCTAATTCGTCGGCATTGAATTTCAAGATAAAGCTGCTGTGTTTTTCCACTTCCGCTTCGACATAATTCAAGTATACGACAGCTGATTTGGCAAACATTTCAGGAGTCTTTGTCGCGTCTTGGATCAGCAGGTGAGCATGATGCAGTCGGCTGCCATTTCATAAAGGCGACGGGCAACAAAGTCCTGCAATTCCTGGTTCTGCGCTTCCTTCACCTTGTTCATGCAGGCTTCGAACTTATCGGCCATTTCAACCAAACGGTCTTTCAGCGGTTCCATTTCCGGAGAACACGGGATTGTCTCGAATTCGCGGATGGTAGCCAGATAAGAACCGTTTGTCACATAACGGATGGCTGCAACAGTCTGCAATTGCGTCGTTCCCTCGTAGATGGAGGTGATGCGGGCATCCCGGTAGATACGTTGACAAGCATATTCCAGCATGAAGCCTGAACCACCATGAATTTGGATACAGTCGTATGCGTTCTGGTTGGCATATTCGGAGTTCATACCTTTTGCCAGCGGGGTGAAAGAGTCGGCCAGTTTGGCATATTTTTTCTGTTCCTGACGTTCTTCCGGAGTCAGCTTGCGTTCACGGGCGATGTCGTCCAGTGCTTTGTAGATATCTACATAACGGGAAGTCTGATACAGTAAGGCACGGCCGGCATCCAGCTTCGCTTTCATGATAGACAGCATGTCGTAAACAGCCGGGAATTCGATAATTGCTTTGCCGAACTGTTTGCGTTCCTTTGCGTAAGCTAACCCTTCGTTGTAGGCGGCTTGGCTCAGACCGACAGACTGTGCGGCGATACCCAGACGGGCACCGTTCATCAGCGCCATCACATATTTGATCAAACCTAATTTGCGATCTCCGCAAAGTTCGGCTTTCGCATTCTTGTAAACCAATTCGCAGGTAGGCGAACCGTGAATACCCAACTTGTTTTCAATACGGCGGACATCTACGCCACCCTGGCGTTTGTCATAGATGAACATAGACAGGCCACGCCCGTCTTTCGTCCCTTCTTCCGAACGGGCCAAGACCAGATGAAGGTCGGCGTCTCCGTTTGTGATGAAACGTTTTACACCGTTCAGACGCCAGCAATTTTCTTTTTCGTCGAAAGTCGCTTTCAGCATCACGGACTGCAAGTCGGAACCGGCATCCGGCTCTGTCAAGTCCATAGACATCGTTTCACCGGCGCAGATACGCGGAATGAAACGGCTGTGCTGGTCTTCGTTTCCGAATTCATATAATGTCTCGATACAATCTTGCAACGACCAGATGTTTCCGAATCCAGCATCGGCAGCGGCCACGATTTCGGCGCACATGGTGTACGGCGTGATCGGGAAGTTCAAACCGCCGAAACGGCGCGGCATCGTCATACCGTTCAGGCCGGCTTTCACCATTGCATCCAGATTCTGCTTGGTCCCGGAAGCGTATTCCACACGTCCGTTTGCGCAGTGGGGGCCTTCTTCGTCAACTCCTTCGGCATTGGGAGCGATGATCTCACCCGTGATTTCGCCTGTGATTTCAAGCACTTTGTCGAACGAGTCCATTGCATCGGCATAATCCTGCGGTGCATAGTCGAACTCTTCTTTATCTCTGTAATTGCGTTCTTTCAGTTCGCAAATACGTTCCATCATCGGATTGTTCAAGTGATACTTGAGTTCCGGAATGTCTGTATAATAATTTGCCATCTCTTTACTTGCTGTTCTGTTTGTAATACTTAATCATCTTCGGAATCACCTCTTCAACAGTGCCGTTGATCACGTAGTCGGCAATCGTGTTGATCGGAGCGTTCTCGTCGTTGTTGATAGAGATGATGATACCTGCATCCTGCATACCTGCGATATGCTGGATCTGTCCGGAGATACCGCAAGCGATATACAATTTCGGACGGACCGTCACACCTGTCTGGCCGATCTGGCGGTCATGGTCACAGAAACCGGCATCAACGGCTGCACGGCTGGCGCCTACTTCGGCATGAAGTTCCTTTGCCAGTTCGAACAACATATCGAAACTTTCCTTGGAACCCATTCCGTAACCGCCGGCTACTACGATCGGAGCACCTTTCAGGTTGTGTTTGGCCTTTTCTATGTGGCGGTCGATGACCTTTACGACATAATCCGTTTCCGGAACATATTTGGCGACGTCGTGTTTTACCACTTCGCCTTTATAACCGGCGTCCAGAATTTCTTTTTTCATCACACCTTCGCGAACAGTCGCCATCTGAGGACGGTGTTCCGGATTGATGATCGTCGCTACGATGTTACCACCGAAAGCGGGACGGATCTGGTATAACAGGTTTTCGTATGTTTTACCAGTCTTTTGTCTTCGTGCGAGCCGATTTCGAGGGATGTACAGTCTGCTGTCAGACCGCTTGTCAGTGCAGAAGAAACACGGGGGCCTAAGTCACGGCCGATAACCGTTGCTCCCATCAGGCAGATCTGCGGTTTTTCTTCTTTGAACAGATTGATCAAAACAGAAGAATGAGGAAGGGAAGTGTACGGGAACAGACCGGGAGCGTCAAAAATATGCACCTTGTCCACGCCATAAGGCATCACCTGCTTTTCAATCCCTTCCAGTCCGGAACCGGCCACAATGGCTTCGAGTTGGCAGTTCAACTGGTTGGCTAACTTGCGACCTTTGGTCAGCAGTTCGAGGCTTACATCGGCAATCGTTGTACCTTCAAGCTCACAATATACAAATACATTATTCATATTGTTCAATCTTTTTTACCGTATGAATTGTCAATTATCAATTGTCAATTATCCGATAGTGTGGTTAGCTAACAGTTCAACAATCAAATCTTCCACATCCTTGTCTGAGCTGGTCAGCGTCTTGCTTTCCTTTGCCTGGAACACGATGTTCTGAATCGCTTTGACTTTTGTCGGCGAACCGGACAAACCGCATTGTGCGAGATCTCCGTTTACATCGGCAACACTCCATTCCGGAATATTCAGGTACGGGCGCTTTTCATACAGTTCGGGGTATGGCAGTGCCGATACGCCTTCCGGATGGCAGGCGGGAGCGGGAACTTTTTCCTGCGCGCCCAATGCCCGTTTGTATTTCATCACCAACTTGGCATTACGCGGACGGCAGGGGGCAGCCGAACCGTTGACCGTAATCACGATAGGCAGCGGACCTTCCACTGTTTCGACACCACCGTCGATATGCCGTTTCACTGTGATACTGCGATTCTTTTCGTCTACGTTCAGGATTTCTTCGGCATATGTGACCTGTGTTAATCCTAACTTTTCAGCGACTTGAGGACCTACCTGTGCTGTATCGCCGTCAATAGCCTGGCGTCCTCCGATGATAATATCGTAGTCACCTATTTTCTTGATTGCTGTGGCAAGCGCATAAGACGTTGCCAAAGTGTCGGCACCGGCAAATGCACGGTCGGTTAGCAGATAACCACCATCTGCTCCCCGGTATAAACCTTCCACGAAATAATTTCAGCTGCACGCCCCGGACCCATTGTTAACAAGGTTACCGTAGTTCCCGGATAGGCGTCTTTCAAGCGGAGGGCTTGTTCTAATGCGTTCAGATCTTCCGGGTTGAAGATTGCGGGAAGTGCGGCCCGGTTGATAGTTCCGTCCTCTTTCATCGCATCCTTTCCCACATTGCGTGTGTCCGGAACCTGTTTCGCCAATACAATAATTTTTAAACTCATATTATAGGAATATTAGATTTCTATATTGGATATTTGTTCGAATTAACTTTCTGAATACTGACCTGCAAAAGTAATCAAACATTCTTTATATCAAAGAACTTTCGTCTGGAATCTGCACACTTTAGGTTTTTTTGAGCATATCCTTTCTTTTTACTTACCACCTTACTAATCACCATAATTTAGGCACGGATTACACGGAAAACACGGAAAGAAAATAAATTTATCCGTGTCAATCCGTGAAATCGTGCCTGAAAGATCGTGATAAAGGTGCTTTGGCACCGTTTTGTCAAGTCGAAATCGAGTAATAGGTTTGCGCCGGTTTATATTAAATTTCGCATGCACAAAGTGTTGGAATCAGGTTGCGGTCGCCATACGCATTGTCTACGCGGGCTACATTCACCCAGAATTTGCTGTCGTGCAACCATTCCAGCGGGAAGGCGGCCTTGCTGCGCGGATACTCGTGTTTCCATTCGTCGGCCGTTACTTCATATTCGGGATGAGGAGCGTTCTTTAATACGTTGTCTTCCTTTGAAGCCTTGCCTTCTTCCACTTCCTTGATTTCGTTCCAGATACATTCCAGCACCTCGACGAAACGATCCAGTTCGGCTTTGCTTTCGCTTTCGGTCGGTTCGACCATCAGAGTGCCGTGAACAGGGAAGGAAAGAGTTGGAGCGTGGTAGCCGAAGTCCATCAGGCGCTTGGCGATATCGCTTCATCGATACCCGAACGTTCTTTTACCGTGCGGCATTCCAGGATCAGTTCGTGACCGACGCGACCTGTAGCACCTGTGTAAACGATTCCGTAAGTATCTTTGAATTTGGCTGCCAGATAATTCGCATTCAAGATCGCGGTCTTGGTGACCGTTTCCAACCCTTCTGTTCCCAACATGCGGATATAAGCATATGTGATCGGCAGAATGCCCGCGCTACCGTAAGGTGCGGCGGAGACTGTGTTCAGGTCGCTGCCCCATAATATCGGATGCTGCGGCAGGAACGGAACGAGATGTGCGGCAACGCAGATCGGACCGACACCGGGACCGCCTCCTCCGTGAGGAGAAGAAAAGGTCTTATGCAGGTTTAGGTGGCAGACGTCTGCACCGATAGTACCCGGATTGGTCAGACCGACTTGTGCATTCATGTTTGCGCCGTCCATATACAGCTGACCACCGCAAGCGTGAACAATGTCGCACATTTTCTTGATGTCCACCTCGAAGATACCGTGAGTAGACGGATAGGTGATCATGCTGGCTGCTAAGTTGTCCTTGTTGGCTTCGGCTTTAGCCCGGAAATCTTCCAAGTCGATATTACCCTTGTCGTCACATTTTACCGTAACGGTCGTAAAACCGCATTGAACCGCACTTGCCGGGTTCGTACCGTGGGCAGAGGCAGGAAGCAGGACGATGTTGCGATGTCCCTGCCCGATGCTTTCCAGATAAGCCCGGATTACGCGCAGACCTGTATATTCGCCGGCGGCTCCGGAATTAGGTTGCAGCGTACAGCCTTTGAATCCGGTGATCTCACACAAGTAAGCCGATAGGTTTTCAATCAGTTCCGTGTAGCCTTCGACCTGGTCTTCCGGTGCATACGGATGTATATTCATGAATTCCGGACGGCTGAGTGGAAGCATGGTCGATGCCGGATTCAGTTTCATTGTACAAGAACCTAAAGAGATCATGGATTGGGCCAATGAAACATCCTTTCGTCCCAGGCGGGTGATATAACGCATCAGTTCCGTTTCGGTATGATATTTTTTGAATACGTCTTCTTGCAGGAATTCGGAAGTACGGGCGAATTTCGGATCGAAATAAGTTTTCTCAGGAACGGCTTCTTTCAGCATGTAGTCCTTTCCGGCTGCCCCTGCGAAGATATACAGCAATACGCCGATATCGGTCGGTCCGGTCGTTTCGTCCAAGCTGATGCCGATCTGTCCGGCATCGAAGTAACGCAAGTTCACCTTACATTCCAATGCGATCTCGCGGAGTGCATTGATGGATACATGTTCCGGCAACTGGATTTTCAGTGTGTCGAAATAGTTTTTGTTCAATTGTTTGTAGCCTAGTTTTTCCAACTCGCCTGTTAGGAAACCTGCAGAAGCGTGGATACGACCTGCGATGTTCTTCAAGCCTTCGGCACCGTGGTAAACGGCGTAGAAACCAGCCATCGTGGCTAGCAAGGCTTGGGCGGTACAGATATTGGAGGTCGCCTTTTCACGTTTGATATGTTGTTCGCGTGTTTGCAAAGCCAAGCGGTAAGCCGTGTGTCCATAGGCATCTTTGGAAATGCCGATGATACGTCCGGGGATGGAACGCTTGTATTCGTCTTTCGTGGCGAAGAATGCAGCGGACGGACCACCGTAGAACATCGGGATACCGAAACGTTGGCTGCTTCCGAACACGACATCTGCACCCCATTCTCCCGGAGGAGTCAGCAGGACAAGACTCATCAGGTCGGCAGCAACGGCAACACGTGCTCCACCGGCATTGGCACATACGATGAATTCTTTATAATCTTCGATCGAACCGTCGGCATTCGGATACTGGACGATAGCCCGAATACATCCGGTGTGAATTCAAATGTTTTGTAATCACCCACAACGACCTTGATGCCTTGCGGGATCATGCGAGTGTTGATAACGGCCAGTGTAGAGGCGAATACGTTTTCGTCGACAAACAACGTATTGGCTTCTGCTTTCACCTGTGCACGGCTACGGCTACCGTAGAACATGGTTGCCGCTTCGGCTGCTGCTGTCGCTTCGTCCAGTAGGGAACAGTTGGCTAGCGGCAGGCCGGTCAGTTCAGCGATAACAGTCTGGAAATTCAACAAAGCTTCCAGACGTCCTTGTGAAACTTCTGCCTGGTACGGAGTGTAGGAAGTGTACCAAACCGGATTTTCAAATACGTTACGTTGGATAGGAGCCGGACATACTGTGTCATACCAACATTCCGATATAAGAAGTGAAGACTTCGTTTTTGGATGCCAACTCCGAGATGTGTTCTGCGAACTCACGTTCCGTCATGGGTTCGGGAAGGTTAAGCGGTTCTTTCAAACGGATGTTGGACGGGATGGTCTGATCGATCAGTTCGTCAACCGACTTGACGCCGATGGCTTGCAGCATGGAAGGAATGTCTTCTGCCGAGATACCAACGTGGCGGTTTACAAATTTATTTGTGTCCATAATATTGTGATTTATGATTTATGAATTAATTCTTAATTGTCAATTACAAATAGGGATTGTTGAACTTCTCATCGATGACTCTTGTTTCCGGTCCATGCCCCGGATAGATTACTGTCTCGTCGGGAAGTGAAAGGAGTTTGTCGTGGATGGCGGCAACCAATACCTCCTGGTTGCCACCCCCAAAGGTCGGTACGGCCGATACTTCCGGCAAACAGTGCATCGCCGACGATCGCAAAGCCGTTCTTTTTGTTATAGAAAGCGACGCTGCCGGGTGAATGTCCGGGAACTGTCAGCACTTGAAGTTCGGATGTGCCGAACTTAATGATCTCGCCTCCTACGATATATTTTTCAACCGGGACGTTCTCGACATGCTGACGGAGTCCGAACAACTTGGCCTGTTCGTCCGGAGAGGGTAGTTTCTCGACATCCTGCTTGTTCGCTTCGGGTTTCAAACCGTATGTCTTATATATAAAACCGTTTCCAAATACGTGATCCACGTGCAGATGAGTACAGAGCAAATGCTTTAATGTCAACTTGTTTTCGAGGATAAAGTCGGTTAACTCCTTTTCCTCTTCCTTGCGACAGCAACCACAATCGATCAGTACGGCCTCGCGTGTATCATCATACAGCAGGAATGTGTTTTCCTGGAAATAATTGAACTCAAACGATTTTATTGTAATCATAACGGTACGTAAACAACTTTTTTAGTTTGGAAAAATTCTTCTTTAAAATGGTCACTCAGGTTGAGGCTGACAGCTTGCTTGTGGAATGGCAATATTTCATGCTGCAACTCTCCTCCTTTCAGACAAATCAAACCGTTAGGAAGTGCATTTTGTTGTTCCTTCTTTATATTCTTACGGGCGATTTTTACCAGATCGGCCAGTGGCATGACGGCACGACTCACGACAAAGTCGAATAATTGTTTTTCCTCTTCGGCACGACAATGGCGGAAAGTGACGTTTTTCAGACCGATCGCTTCGGCTACAGCTTGTCCGACCTTGATTTTTTTTCCGATACTGTCTACCAAATGAAACTGTACTTCAGGGAGCAGGATCGCAAGTGGTATGCCGGGAAAACCGCCTCCCGTACCAATATCCATAATTGTCGATCCTTCTCTGAATTTCAGCATTTTCAAGATACCTAACGAATGAAGTACGTGGTGCAGGTACAGGTTCTCTATATCTTTGCGTGAAATTACATTGATTTTGGAATTCCAGTCTGAATACAAATCAAACAGGGCGTCTATCTGTCGCTTTTGCGCATCGGTTAGCGTTGGAAAGTAAGACTTTAGAACCCCCAATTGACAATTGACAATTGACAATTGGGAGGATATTGTTGCACTGTTATCCATAAATTATATGTATGGGATTATTGTTATATTTTATTTGTCAATTGTCAATTAGTTTCGCAATTGGACTGTCTTTTTTCAATAGATATAGGATTTCCGCATAGGGTAAGAATACGTTTGTTTCCCTTACCACGTAAGCGGCGATCTCATATTCATTAAAGGTATACGTGATGCCGTCCTCGTCGACCAGGAAATTACCGTTCGGAAAAATTTCTTCGACACTGAAGAAACCGATGTTTTCCAAATCTTTCGGATTCTCCACCTTGTTTTGTTTGGCAATATGATCGATCAATATCTGTGCGAGGCTGTCCTGGAAGTTCTCGATGAAAATATCTTCTTCTGTGATTGCATTGCCTGTTTTCAAGTTGATCACGTGATTGTTGTAGGCATGCGAACCGTGTGCACCGCCTGTATAGTTTTCGAAACTTACAGTATAGCTCAGAATGTCATTCTGGTTGTAGACGATTTCATCCGATGACATTTCGAAATAAGAGAACCAGGCTCCGACTGGCAGATCGTCCTTCTTTTCCAACTCTGCCTTGAAATCGGCTTCCAGTTCTTTATAGTTGTTCAGATAGTCTTCCGTGTACTTGGCGACCGCCTCTTCTGGAGACAGGTTCTCATAATTCTCGCCGAAGTAGGAGAGGACAAAGTCATTCTGTATCTTTTTCAGAATCTCTTTATCGGAAAATTTGGCAGGATAGGTGAAGTTCAATTGCAAGTTGCAATTGGGATTATCGGGATTATTCAGCAGATGATAGGTCCTATCCACCCGGATAGAATCGAATTTAATATCATTATCGGCCGTTTGCTTCGTGTTGGTATTGCAACCGGTTACGAACATTCCTAAAAAGAAAAGTGCTATCAGGCTTTTACTAATTTGTGTACTCATCGGAATCATAGATTTTAGATAATACTTTTAGATGCAAATGTAAGCTATTATCTTGTAATAAACGAATGGCTGGTTTCTTTTTTCAGCCTCGGAGGCATCAAAAGGGTGAGGAGATAGCAGTGCTGGTGTTGTTTCCTACCTATGTAACGGTCGTTCCCTACCTATGAAACTACTGTTTCCTGCCCATGAAACGGGAGTACCATGCCAGTGGAACTCTTGTGCCAATAAAATGTAACAGGCTTGGCACTGCGTTCTGGCTTATCATCCGGAAAAGGAATTCTGCTTGGCGAAGGTTGAGTTGTAATAAATGTTTTAAACGAAAATAAACGCTAATTAGGCAACCTTTTGAGAAAAAGGTTGCCTAATTCTATTTGTGAAACGAACAAATCCCCTATATTTGCAGAGTGTGTACGCACACCTCTTTGAACCATGTAAAAAATAACAGGTAACAAATGGCTTATTCTAACTATTATGCGGCTTCTGGGCTTTTCCATGGATCTATGTCGTCGGTAATGGGAACGCAGTTTGACATCTTGATGGTCGGCAGTGATCCCCGCCTTCTTGGTACGGTCTGGGAAAAGGTCGAATCGGAAGTGCAGCGATTAGATAAAATGCTGAACCGGTTCGATCCGGAGAGTGAGGTTTCATTTGTTAACCGGGAAGCCGGGCACTACCCGGTGACGGTGGGGGAAGAGCTTTGGAATATATTGTTGAACTGCAAGCGTTACAATGAGCTGACGGAAGGATATTTCGATATAACTTTGCAGGGATTCGACCAGGTATTGCTGACGGAAGAAGATAAAGCATTTTTTTCTTTTCTGAATCTTTACACATTGATCTCGGCGGGTACGGGAAAGGATATGCGCTTGCTAAAATACGGGAACTGTTGGAAGAAAACGGGATTGGTAAGGCGCTTGTCAATTTCGGAAATAGTTCGGTTCTGGCGGTCGGTACGCATCCGTGCGGCGAATATTGGCCGGTGGGTCTTGACAATCGTTTACGAAAGAGCGGATTGCCGATTTGAAGTTGAGTGATAGTTCGTTATCGATATCGGGAAATATGCCTTCCCATCCGCGCCATATCGTGAACCCGCATACGGGAACATTCGTGGAGGATAAGAAAATGGTGTCGGTGGTGGCGAAAGATCCGGTGGTGGCGGAGATTCTGACAACTGCCTTTATGATCTGCGGCGACGAGCGTGTTCCGGTAATCGCGTCTCAATTTGATATTTATGAAAAACATGTATATAAGTTATGAAAAATGATGAGAATTCAGTCAATTTAAGCCGGCGGGACTTCTTTAAGGAGTTGGGAATGATTGGTGGAGGCGGTGTGCTGCTTTCCGCGTTTCCCTGGTTGCAGTCCTGTAGTGCCGACGATAAGGTGCAGATCGCAAAGGAGAAAGTGCGGATCGGATTTATTGGTACAGGTTCGCGCGGACAGTACCACTTGAATAACCTGAAGACGATTCCGTATGCCGATGTGGTTGCCTTGTGTGATAATTATCCTCCCCACCTGAAAGAGGCTTCGGCTCTCTATCCGAAAGCCAAGACATATGACGATTACCGGAAGCTTTTGGATGATAGAGATATACAAGCTGTCATGATCGCCACTCCGCTGTACGAACATGCGCATATCACAATAGACGCCTTGCATGCCGGAAAGCATGTCTTCTGCGAGAAATCGATGGCGATGACGTGTGCTGACTGTCTGGATATGTATAATGTGTTTAAGGAATCCGGCAAGGTGATGTTTATCGGCCAGCAGCGCTTGTATGATCCGAAATATATAAAGCGATGGAAATGATCCATGCCGGCTTGTTGGGAGAGATAAATTCGATACGGGCGTATTGGTTCCGTAATAACGACTGGCGCCGTCCGGTCCCTTCTCCCGATTTGGAACGTAAGATCAACTGGCGTTTATATAAGGAATATTCATGCGGCTTGGTAACAGAATTGGCAACTCATCAGCTGCAGGTTGGAAACTGGGCGCTCCGGATGCTTCCCGAAAAGGTGGCCGGCATGGGGGATATCGTCTATTGGAAGGATGGTCGCGAAGTGTATGACAGTATCAATTTGATTTACCATTATCCGAACGGCGTGAAGATGACCTATGAGTCAATGATTGCCAACAAGTTTTATGGCCTTGAAGAAGAGATTATGGGAAGCAAGGGCACGATGGAACCGGAAAAAGGTAAATATTATTTTGAAGATGTCGAACCTGCTCCTGGTATCATGCAGTTGATCAACCAGATTGAACATAAGATCTTCGATAATGTTTCATTTGCCGGTCCGAGCTGGGTTCCTGAAACTGCATCGGTAAACAAGGGACATCTGATCATGGACAATGTCACAACGATCAGTGGACAGTCATCGGTAGGAGCTGCTGGCGACGGTTCTATCGAGTTGGTTACTGCTTTCTGCGAAGCGGCTATTACTGGAAAACCGGCTCCTAACCTGGTGGAAGAAGCTTACTATTCCTCTGTTTTGGGTTTGTTGGGCTTGCAGGCGATTGATGAAGGACGGGTGATTACTTTCCCGGATGAATATAAAATACCGTATCTAAATTTTGCATGATTATGAAAGAGATCGTATTATCTGTAAAGAGACAAAAAACGGAAATCAAGATATTCTGTGTCTGTATCGCGCTCGCTTATCTGATGAACATTATCTCAATCATAGCATACGGTACAAGCTGGTCCGAGCTTTGGACACAATCGTTGTGGATGCTACTCATTACGTGTGGCTTTTACGGATTGTCGGTTGTACTCCGTTTGCTGTATTATGGACTGAGCCAGTTAAGAAAGTGATTGTTGCTTTTCTTTAGAAAGAGAAGTAACCAAAGGATTTAATATCGTTCTATTGTTTTTTCATCAGGAGAAAGTGATAGAACGATTTTTATATGTTTTTGATTGATTTCTTATCATGTTTTTCTGTCATAATCCTTTCCTTTGCCCAATAAATCTGATAAGCATGAAAAAGACGATTTTATTTTTCTCAATTCTGTTGGCGTCGTGTGCAGGTAAGCAGACGCAAGAGATCCGGACAATGGAACGTTTGTCCACTGCATCTCATAATGATTACTATGTAAGTAACCGGGCTCCGTTGCAACCGTTGCAATTTATTAAGCTGCCCGCCGGAAGTATCGAGCCAGAAGGCTGGATCAGGCGACAGATCGAATTACAGAAGGATGGACTTTGTGGTCATTTGGGGGAGATTAGTGCCTGGCTGCAAAAGGAAAACAATGCCTGGTTGAAAAACGGAGGTGAATGGGGGGTGGGAAGAAGTGCCCTACTGGTTGCGAGGGGTATGGTAATATGGCGTATGCCTTGAGAGACGAAACTTTGTTGAAGGAAACGAAATTCTGGATAGAGCCATCTTGTCAAGTCAGCGGGCGGATGGTAATTTCGGGCCGGTGCATTTGAATAACGGCAAGCAGGATTTTTGGCCGAACATGATCGTCCTTTGGATCATGCAATCTTATCATGAATATACGAACGATAACCGGGTGATTGACTTCATGACCCGCTATTGTCATTATCTGCAAACGGTTCCCGATGACGCTTTCCTGTCGAGTTATTGGGAAAATAGCCGCGGGGGGGATAATCTTTGGAGTGTGGTTTGGCTGTATAACCGCACGGGTGACGAGTCACTTCTTCCGTTGGCCGAAAAGATTCACAGGAATACGGCGGATTGGACAAAATCGACTCAGCTTCCTAACTGGCACAATGTGAATGTCGCCCAGTGTTTTCGCGAACCTGCCACTTATTTTCTGTTTACAAAAGATTCGGCGATGTTGCTGCCAGCTATAATGTCCAGAGTTTGGTACGCCGTGCTTTCGGCCAAGTTCCTGGTGGAATGTTTGGGGCGGATGAGAATGCCCGTATCGGTTTCTTCGATCCTCGACAGGTACGGAGACTTGTGGTTTTGTGGAGCAGATGGCTTCCGACGAGATCATGCTTTTGATCAGTGGCGATCCTTATTGGGCAGATCACCTCGAAGATGTCGCGTTCAACAGTTATCCGGCTTCTTTGATGCCTGATTACCGGGCGCTTCGTTATCTGACTTGTCCGAATATGGCGATCAGCGATTCTCGCAATCATCATCCGGGATTGGATAATTCCGGTCCGTTCTTGGCCATGAACCCGTTCAGCAGTCGTTGCTGTCAGCACAATCATGGTTTCGGCTGGCCTTATTATGTCGAACATTTGGTGTTGGCGACGCCGGATAACGGGGTAGCCGCCGTTTTATACAATTCTTGTAAGGCAAATGTAAAGGTGGGCGATGGAACGGAAATCACCTTACGTGAACAGACGAATTATCCGTTTGAGGAAATGACACGTTTTACGGTTGGAACGTCCGAAAACGTATCTTTCCCCTTCTATCTCCGCATCCCGTCCTGGTGTAAAAATGCATCTGTCTTGATCAACGGAAAAAAACAGCAAACAAAGCTTGCTCCCGGAACATACGCTTGTATCGAACGGGAATGGAAAGATGGCGATGAGGTAGTCCTGAACCTTCCGATGGAATATGCCGTTCGTCAGTGGCAGGTAAATAAGAATAGTGTCAGTGTCGATTACGGTCCGCTAACCCTGTCCTTGAAAATAGAGGAAGAATACAAGCAAATGCCCAGCACCGAGACTGCTGTTTGGGATTCCAAATGGCAGGAAGGAGCGGATGCCTCCGCATGGCCGACATTCGAGATTCTGCCTGCAAGCCCGTGGAATTATGCCTTGAGAGTCCAGTCACCTATCACGTTGCAACGCAGAAACTGGCCGTCGGACAACAATCCTTTCACTCTCTCTTCCGTCCCGATGGAATTTAAGGCTCAGGGACGTTTGGTGCCGGAGTGGAAAATTGACGAATACGGATTATGCGGAGTCCTTCCATACGAAAACGCCCGCAAGTCCGACTGCCTGGATGAAATCACCTTGGTCCCTATGGGAGCGGCAAGGTTGAGGATTTCTGCTTTCCCAGTGGCAGAGCGGTGAGAATTAAAAAAATAATGATCGGTCTCTATTTTTAATTCTCAATTTTTAAGTGCTTCATATATTCTGATGGAGTCTTTCCGTACTGCTTCTGGAAGCAGGTGGAGAAGTAGGCAGGTGACGAAAAGCCGACTTGGAAAGCGATCTCGCTGATGCGGTTCTCTCCGTTCTGCATCAGCAGGATCGCCTTCTTTAAGCGGGCAATGCGGATGAAGTCGTTAGGAGAAAGACCGGACAGACCCTTAACTTTGCGGTAGAGGCTGGAAGTGCTCATTCCCATCGTATCGGCAAGCATCTCAACGGAGAGTGCTTCATTGCTGAGGTGTTCTTCCAAATAATCGTTCAGTTTGCGAAGGAAAATATCATCCACCTGCGAAACGGCGAGAGAGGCTACCGGGGCGAACGGCTTCTCCAAATAGGTTTTGTTCAGTAGCTTACGGCTTTTCAAAAGGTTGCCCACTTGGGCCGTCAGCAGTTCGATAGAGAACGGTTTCTCCATATAGGCATCGGCTCCAGAGTTCAGTCCCTTCAGGCGTGATTGCAGGTTGTGTTGTGCTGTCAGCAGGATAAACGGGATATGGCTGACATTGACATCGTTTTTCATTTCGTTGCAAAGTTCGAAGCCGTCCATGATCGGCATCATGACATCGCTGATGATTAGGTTGACCGTGTTTTTACGGACCAGATCAAGAGCTACTTTCCCGTTTTCCGCTTCTAGCACTTGATATGTTTCCGCCAGTTCGCGGGCGATGAAATGGCGCATATCATTTTGGTCTTCGACAATTAAGATAACCGATTTGCCCGTTTCGGCCAATGTGACTATTTCCGCTTTCTCTTTTCCAGCAGTGGTCTGGAAACTGTCTTCCTGCTGTTCTGGGAGCATCAGGACAAACTGGTTCAAGCCGTCCGGCGTTTGTCGATAGAACAGTCTGCCGCAGTGGAATTCGGTCAAAGAGTGGGCCAGCGACAAACCGATACCGCTTCCTTGCTGGTTTTCTGTCTCTTTGAGGCGGTAGAACGGATTGAATATATTTTCGATTTCACTGTCGGGTATCAGATGCCCGTCGTTGGTGACGAGCAGGGTGAACATGCGCTCTTCACCTGAAGGAGGGAGTAATTCGAGCGATATCCGGCTGTCCGAGTACTTCAGTGCATTGCTGACCAGGTTGCTGACGATCTTCGAGAATGCTTCTCGGTCCAGACAGGCCTCGAAAGGTAGATCCGGCAGCTTGACTGTGAAATTCTTGTTTCCCTGTTCGAAAGCCGGACGGAACGGATGCAGGATCGTTTCCAGCCAGAGGACGACATCGGTCTTGACATAGTTCAGTTTGAACCCGCGGCTTTCCGTCTTGCGGAAGTCCAATAGTTGGTTACTTAGGTCTAACAGTCGCCCAGTGTTTTTCTCGATGATTCGTAGGTTCTCCTGTGTGGCGGGCGTTCCATCCCCTGAACGAAGGATTTTTTCCAGCGGGGCTTTTATCAGGGTAAGAGGTGTCCGTATTTCATGCGTGATAAAGGTAAAGAACTGTATTTTTGCATTATAAAGTTCTTTTTCCTTCTTACTTTCGAATATTTCACGGTTGATGCGGTGTTTTTCTTCCAGTTTGGCTTTTTTATAGTTATACCAGAGTACGATCAGCAGGCATAAGATCGTGAAATAAATGAGTAATGCCCATCCGGTAGCCCAGAATGGCGGTGTCACCGTGATCCGAAGAGTTGTCTCGTTATCTTGCCAAACCCCGCTGCTATTGGTCGATTTTACCCGGAAAACATAGTCGCCGGGTGACAGGTTGGCAAAGGTCACGTCTTTATTCTGCTTCATATAGATCCAGTCTTTGTCACTCCCTTCCAAACGGTAGGCATACTGGATTGCGTCTGGAGATGTATAGCTCAATGCCACATACGAAAGGGTAAAAGTGGAGCGGTTATGCGGAAGTTTCAATTCTCCGTTTTTCATAATCTGGTTGACATTATATTTAGGAGCACCGATGCGGTCGTCCTGCACATCTATGCGAGTGATACATACCGACGGTGAATAAACATCCTCTTTGAAATCGCGCGGATTAAAGGCGATCATTCCGTTTATCGTTCCCATATACATGGTCCCATCCGGCATCTTGTAGGCAGAACAATAGTTGAATTGCGTTTCAGGCAGGCCATCCGTGTACGAGAAAGTCTTCATCACATATGTTTCCGGGTTAAAACGAACCAGCCCGTTGGCCGTTGCAATCCAGAAAGATGTTCGTCGTCTTCTAAAATACGGTGTACGATATTGCTGGGCAGTCCGTTTTCAACCGTGATGCGGTTGAATGAATCCGATATCTCGTTGTAGAGGGAGAAACCATAGGTCGTTGCCACCCAAATCCGTTTTTTCGAATCTTCGAATATGGATGTCACGTTGTTGTCGCCGATGGTCTGTGACCGCTCGCGGTTGGATGTATAGTGCGCTAACTTCTTGTCGGTTTTAGAATAGCGATAAGCGCCGGAGGTGGTCGCAACCCAGATATCCTCTTTGCTGTCTTTGTAGATTTGACGTACCATCGACTTAATCTCTGTCCCCCAGGGAGTGAAACATTCTTCTTTTTTATGGAAGAGGACAAGCCCTTCGGAGGTCCCGATCAGGATTTCGTCTTCGGAGAGTTTGCAAAAGCAGAGTATGAAGTCTGCCGGAAGCAGGTTGCCGGTATTGTTCCGGGTATATCGTTTGATGATTTTCCCGGAAGGGATGTCCAGAAGGTCGATTCCGGTGTTGAATGTCCCTACCCACAACCGGCTGCCGTCGCAAGCAGGCCGTGGATATTGGTTGCCGAAAGCGGGTGGACTGGGTTGGTACGGGAGAAGTTCGTGATCTCGCCGGTAGTCGGGTTATAGCGGTTGATCCCGTTATCTTCCGTTCCTAACCAGAGGTTGCCGTATCGGTCCGGACAGATTTCACGTACGGCATTTCCCGGCATTCCCGGATGGGTTTTCCCTCCGATAAAATATTTAAACGGGACATATTCTTTGGGCAGGTAGTTGATTCCTCCGAAAAAGGTGGTAACCCATATCCCCCCTTCACGGTCTTTTGTGATCGAATAGGCTGCATTGTCGGAGATCGTATATTCGTTTGTCAACGATTTTTGCAGGTGCGTGATGCTCCGGTCTGCCATATTCAGGATGTAGACACCGGACTCGGATGCGATCCAGTACGTATTCTCACTACACTGCTTGATGTCGCGAACCTGTATATCTGGGATGACTGTTTCCGTTTTCCGGTTGTGCCGGTCGTAAAACTTGAGTCCTGCCCGGTCTGTCCCGACCAGTATTCCCCAATCCGGCACGAGGCAAAGCTTGGTGAGGTTGATCGGATTTTCTTTTTCCTTTTCAGTCAGTATCGGGATACGGGCGAATTTGTCTGCCTCCGGTTTGTAGAAAAACAGGTCGCTGCGTCCGGCGAGGATCGGCTCGCTCTCTTCGTTCATCGTGATGTCTATCATGCTTATCTGCTCCCCTTCGGGGTAGAAATGCGGACTGCTTTCGCCTGAAAGGGCATAGCGGGCGATCCGGTTGTAGCTCATCAGCCACAAATTCCCTTTTTTATCTTCTCTGATTTGTTGGAAATATTCTGGGGCGTTGTTGCTGTCGGAAAAGGTCAGGGGATGGAAAGCATCTGTTTGATAGTCGTAATAGCAGGTGTGGGAATAGGTGCAGACCCATATCCTACCGGTCGAATCTTCGAAAAGGCTGATGATCCTGTCGTTCGGCAGACTTTCCGGCTCGTACGAGTTGTAGCGGTATATCCGGAACTGATGTCCGTCGAAACGGTTCAATCCGTCGTCCGTCCCGAACCACATGAATCCTTTTTTATCCTGTAGGGCACAATAAACCGTGTTGTGCGACAATCCCTGTTTGTTGGTATAGTGGCGGAAATAAAGGTCGTGCGACCAGCCGGACCGGGGGAGGAGGAGCGAAAGCGTGCCCAGTAGAATGATAAGGAATGTTCTCATGCCCTGCGAGTGTTTTTTTTGTAAAGTACAAATGTAAAGGAATTTTGCAAAACACTCAATATCGAGGTACAAATTCGGTTTATGGGTGGTAGTAACTTGGCGTCGTAAATAGTTCAATGCGGCAAACGTAGGGGACTTTCGGTACGATCCGTCCCGCCCTGTCCGGACGGACGTGGGGCGGGATGGAGAGCCGGATCATCTTACCGGAAATTCCGTAATCCGGAGGGTCGTGCATCCGTAAGGGATCAGTTCGATCGTCTCCTCGTCGCCAAAGTCTTTGCCTTGCTGCGTGTAGTAGGGTACCGGACCTGCCGAGCCTCTGACTTGCGTCCAGCCGTTCAGTCGCATTGCCTTCGTTTTGATGCGTATGGGGGCGTTCTCGACATTCCATGGATAGGGGGTGGTAATGTCTGATTTTTCTACCGTGAAAGCATCCTTGATCCGGTCGGGCGAGAAGGAACGGGCCGGCAGGGCGTAGTTCCAGGGACTGTCAGACGTCACCTCGTAATACCATTTGCCGTACACGTCGGACTTATCGCTTTCAAACGCTTTCTTTTCCCATTTCTCGTTCATCTTCAGGCATAGACCAGCGGTCCCCGTTCGACAACAGCGCTGTTTTCATACCAGCGGCTGACGGTCACCTCCATCGGCAGTTCGAGGGATAGGATATCGCCCTCTTTCCATTCCCGGTTGATACGTGTGACGGTTCCGGGATAGGCATCGACCGTCAGCGGTTTGCCGTTGAGCTTGACCACCGGTTGCTTGCACCAGCCCGGTATGCGCAGGTGGAAGGGGAAGAAGACCTTTTTCACTTTCTTGTCCGTAAACGAAACATGGTAGCGTACTGTCTCCTCGAAGGATAGGCCGTTTCCTCTTTCAGGTTCACCTCGATTCCTCCTGCCACTCGTGCCGTTACTTGCGAGGGGGCGAAGAGCAGGGAGGCGAGTCCGTTGTCGGCAGTCGCGTACCAGAGGTTCTGGACGAATTTGGGCCAGCCTTGGTGAAGATTGGACGTGCAACAGGGATAGCCGGTCAGCTCGCCGAAAAGCAGGTCGGTGTCGTCGTGCGGGGTGGAGAACTCCCTCCACTCGCGGGTGACGGCGATCTGGTTGGTCTGCTGGTAATACTGGCGGGCGGAGTAGTCGTCGGTCACTTGAGTGGGCAAGGCGTTGTATGCCACGCGCTCCAGGTAGTCGGCCCATTGCATGTCCCCTGTGACCTCCAGTATCGTTTCCAGTGAGTACATCATCTCTACGGAGGTACAGAGCTCTGAGCCTGTCGTCGGTTTGCCGAAGCGCAGCAGTTCGTCTCCTCCCCAAAGGCCGGTAGGCAATCCGATGGTGTGACGGATGTCGTTGACCGCTTGGCGGGTGGCTTGGATTTGCTTGGAGTCTTTGCCTTGCTGGTAATAAACGATCGGTTCCTTGAAACCTTGTGCGAGGTTCACACAGTGCAGGCTGTGTTGGCGTCTGAGATGATTTTGATTTAAAAAGATATCTGTCCAGTTGAACGTCTGTTTATGGATTAACTCGCCTAAATCCAACAGGAATTTGTCGCCGGTGATGTTGTACAGCCAATAGACGACCATCAGGTTATCCCCTCCGCGCTGTTCGCCCCAGAAGGTCCATTTGCCTAACGGTTTTTTGGGCAGTTCGTCCAGTTGGTATCGGAAATATCGGGTCATGAAGTCGATCACGCGCCGGTCCTGCGTAGCCGTGTAGTATTGTTGCATGACTTTCAGCATGACCATTTTGGGCCACCAGTCTTGCGCGTTGTCGCGTTGCAGACCGGGTTCGTAGTCGCGGTCGGTATCGGGGCCGAAGTAGCCGTTGGGCTTTTGTGATGCCAAGGTCCATTCGATCCAAGGTTGTACCTTTTCGATCAGGCTTGGTCGTTCAGGAGATAAGCCAACGGCAGAAGTCCGTCGATCCAGTACGGACCCCGTTCCCACACGTCACCGTCACCGCCGAGCCATCCGTTTCGGGGACCCATTACTTTCGTGTAGACCTTATCCAAGTGGCCGGTCATTCCGTCGCGCATACGGGTCAGTTGGTCGTGCATCCACCTTCGGCGCGGATGGTTCCGAGAGGCAGTTGGATGTAGTCTTTTTGCAAGAGCGGGTGTCGGTTGTTCCGGTAACTTTCGGCTGCGGGTTCTTCGCCGGCGGCCGAGACAGTCGCCACCGTGAGGGTGGCGACTGCTGTCAGGAAAATTTTTTTCAATTTGTTCATGGTGATAGGATGATGTTATGTTATTCTTGATAATCGATCCATACTTTCATCTTGCCTGCTTTGCGGTTGTCCCAGGCATAGTAAGGAATGAAATGTAGTGTTTGTCCATTCGATATGGCTTTGATTGAGCGGATGCCACCCAGGTTGTCCGGTTCGTCTTTGACCTCGAATGAGGAGGTGGGCGTCAGTGCGAGGTCGGCAAAGTCTTTCGCGTTGTCCGTCTCTTCGAGGCAGTAGACCAGCGGTCCGCGTTGCAGGGCGCGCTTGCCCGTGTTTTGCCGCACGCGCGGGTCGGCTGATACTTTTTCGACCGGCATGTCCATGTTGAGCACGATCAAGTCGCCGGTTTTCCATTCCTTGATGACGGTATATCCTTGTCGGTCGTACTGTCGACTTTGTTCCCGTTGACCGACAGGGTGTATGACTTGCACCATCCGGGGATACGGATGCGCAACTCCTTGCCGAGCGGTTGTTCGGAGGTGACGGTCAGCTTGACCAGCCCGTCCCAAGGGTAGTCCGTTTCTTGTTTCATGACGACCTTTTTCCCGTCGATCGTGACTTCGGTGGTGTTTCCGATGAAGAGGTTTACCCACAAGGCCTTGTCCGATGTCCCATAGATATAGTTCCCGATGGAAGGTAGGAAGCGCGAGATCTGGCTCGGACAGCAGGCGCACCCGTACCAGGCCTGGCGGTGATGGTCTCCGTTCGATTCCAGCGGATTGACGTAGAAGAAGCGGTCTCCAGCCAGTGAGACGCCAGCCAGCGCACCGTTGTACATGGAACGTTCCAGTACGTCTATGTATTTCGAATCGCCTGTGAACTGGTTCATGCGTTGGTTCCAGTAGACCATCCCGACGGAAGCGCATGTCTCGCAGTAGGCATCGAGGTTCGGCAGGTCATAGTCTTCGGTAAAGCCTTCGTTGTGCCGTGAAGAGCCGATCCCGCCGGTCACGTACATGTTACGTAGTACTACGTCGTCCCAGAGGCGGTTCAAAGCCTCGACATAAGCGGTGTCTTTTTTCAAGGCTGCCACATCGGCCATCCCGCAGTACAGGTACATGCAACGGACGGCATGCCCCGAAATGTCGGTCAGTTCTCTTACCGGGATAACATCCTGGTAGTAGGCTGGGTCCCATTTCCCTTCGCCACCCATGCTCCGTGTCCGTGTCCGCGTTCTTCGAGCAGCCAGTTGGCGAAGTCGAGATATTTTTCCTGACCGGTTGTCCGGTATATTTTCACCAAAGCCAATTCGATCTCCTCATGTCCCGGCACCCAATGGCGCTTGTCGGGACCGAACAGTTCCATCATGTGGTCTGCCATACGGATGCTCACATCGAGCAGTTTCCGTTTTCCGGTTGCCTGGTAATAGGCGACGGCGGCTTCCATCATGTGACCGGCACAATACATCTCGTGCTTGTCCATGTTGTTCCAACGTTTGTCTTGTCCGGTCAGTGTGTAGAATGTATTGATATATCCGTCCGGTTGTTGGGCTGCCGCGATCTTGTCGATCCATTCGTCCGCTTTCTTTTCCAGTTCGGGGTCCGGGTTGTTGATCAGGCTGTAGGCGATACCTTCCAACGCTTTATATACGTCCGAATCGTCGAAGAAGATACCGGAATGCTTCCCTGTCCCTCTGGCTGCATTTTCAAAATTTTGCATTCTTCCGGTTTGGTTCTCTATTTGGTCGATACAGACAGGGAGTGTAGCCGATGTGTGCTTGGCGAGACGTGGCGACCAGAAGTTGTCCCGGATGTGCACGTGCGAGAAGTCTATCTGGTCGATTATTTTCAAAGGCGGGGTTTCTATTTGGTCTTGTCCGCCGCATCCCCATAGTGCCATACAGGCAAAGGGTAGTACAAAATACTGTTTCATGGTTTTAAAATTTAATGTTATAATTTGCAACTTATTTTTGTCAAAGTAGGAGAGGTGGCTGTCTTTGTCCCGTTGATGAAAATCGACAGTCCGGCTCCTCGTTTATATTTATCACCTGTCTTATCATAAAGCACGCATATTGTTTTGCCACGATAAGTCAGATTGTCCAGGCAAAAGTAATCCCAATATCCTTCCGGTATCAACGGGTTGACATCGAGTTCCTCTTCTTCACTTGGCCGGATTCCGATTAACCCGTTGATGACGAGGTCGCAGAATAAAGAATGATTATAATCTTTTCCGCGTTCTTCGGGTTTTTGGTGACGTGTTGACAACATTGTCCTGGATATCCAATCGCCAGTAAAAGGATTCAGGTTTTCGTCAATCCATGGTGTTAGTATGCCATTCGCGTCTTTCTTATACAGGCTTCGTGCATAAATCGAGAATAAAGTTATGAAATCTCGTGAATCTACAAAAGATTGCGTTTGATTATTTAACAAATTAGCCAATCCGACCAATGTCATCGAGGTCGCGTATGGCCAAGAAGGACCGTTCCACTGGCATTCATGTCCTTCGTAAGCAACTTTGAATTGAGGATGGCATTGTTCGGCAGTTGTTGGCCCGTAAGGAGCGAGAAAATGTCGTGTGTTCATCAGGAATTTCCAGGCGACGGCATAGTCCGCGGAAGCCAGGTCGAATGCCCAAGGCGTATATCCGTGTAGTTCGCGTACGTCTTTTAAAGAAGCGTTTTTTTCAACAGACAGTACTTTTAGAAATTCCGCTTTGGGGTCCCATAAATATTTGAACATGTTTTCTTTGATCCGGCAGGCTTCGGTTTCGAGTGCTTGTGCTTGGTTGTCGTTTTTCCAATGTGCGATTTTGGATAAGGTGGCGGCTTCGGCTGCCATATATGAGTTGATGGTTACCCGAAAACCGTGTCCGCCGATCGAAACTTCCATGCCGTCTTCTCCGTCTTTTTGCCAGAACAATCCTTTTTCAGCTATGAATTTTTTTTCTTCCACTCTGAATAGTTTTGTAAAAGTTCCGGATATAACTCTTTCAGCAATTGATAATTCCCCGTGATCTGACAATATTGGTAGATTGCATGGGCAACGGGAAAACTGTAGGAATGCGTGTCACCTCCTCCCTTCAGCCAATAGTACGCATAGTCTTTGAGGAAACCGGAATACTTCAGCCACCTGCCTTCCCGAAAGTGGAACCAGGCAGGGCAACAGATGCCGTTGTGCTTTCCGGCCCACGGGACATCCGGAAGGAATTCGGTTACGATGAACCCGTCCGGTGTCTTTTTCAAATGTTTCCGGAAAGTCCACCAGCGGAAATAATAGATTTCCTCTATGTTTTTGTCCGGACATTCGAATAGCGGTATATTGCCGGATAAGAATTCTTTTGCCTGTCCGTTTGAAATATGTTGCACATACAATTCCTTGTCTTGCATGTTGAACCGGTCGATATACGAGCCTATCATGGCGGGATCAAGGACCTGCCCTGTGGTTGTATATGGAAAAGCCGTGACTGTGAGAAGAAAGTATAGGAGAAGGATTACAAGTTTGTTCATAAGGACATTTTTTATTTGCAGGGAAGCTTGCTTCCCTGCGAGGTTTGTAAGTTGATTACGTTTGTTATTTATAATGGGGGTTTTGTTCCAAGTTGGGATTGGAGGTCAAAACTTTTTCGGGTATCGGGAAGACGGATCGGTAATCACCTTGTGGTTTATGCGAGAGCCAGCTTTTTTTCGTGTAAACACCGAATCGGATGGCGTCTCGTCTGCGGTGCATTTCCCATGCGAATTCCCAACCCAGTTCGTCATACATTCTACCGAATCGGATGAGTCCGTGTTCCCTTTGTCTGTAACGGTGTAGTGTTCCACATAGCCATATTGATATGAACTGTTTTCTTGTAACTGTGCATCGGTTACTATCGCTAATTCGGGATTGTCTTTGAATGCCCGTTTGCGGACTTCCGTGACCAAGAGGCCGGCTCCTGGTTTTCCCGAACGCAATAAGCATTCCGCTTTCATCAGGAGTACTTCTGCGTATCGGAACAGAGGCACATCCGTTTCGGATGAGGATTGCTCGCCTTTTACGATTTCGAATTTGTTCATGCGAAAACCTTCCATCTCACTGGTGTAATTCCCGTCCGGAAGATCTTTCGTATAGACAAGCGGTTCTCCCATTTTGTCGTATGTCCCGTATAGAGACTTCCGTCTGCAGCTCGTTGTTCGCCCATCAGCCAGCTATCGGCCAGACGGGAATCTTCGGGATCATACGTGTCGATGAATTGAGTGACCCCCATAGCTGAACCGCATCCCCAAGGAGTCGCTTCGGTTTCGTATTTCTTTTTCAGTTCCCCGTGCCAGGAAAACATGTGGATCGAATTACCCCCGGCGATATTTGCATCGAACGGATGGTGAAAATGACCTCTTTGGATGTTTCCACGCCTGTAGAACGGAAGGGGTCTTTGTAGTTGTCGGACAATGCGAACCTGTTGCTGTTTATGATGTCATCACACTGTTGGATACAGTCGTCCCAGTGTTCTTCGCCTGTATATACCTTGGTATTCAGGTATATGTTTGCCAACAGCGTCTTTGCCGCCCATTTGTTCATCCGTCCGTAAAAATTTCCGCCTTGTTCTTCACTTAAAGAAGGGATGATTTCTTTCAGTTCTTTTACTATGAAGTCGAAGATCTCTTTACGGTTACTTTTGGAGGGTAGTTCCATCGTGGTTGTCGTGACTAACGGAGCGTCTCCGAAATTGTCGCAGATTTGCCAATAATAATAGGCTCTCATGGCCCGTAATTCCGCTAATCCCATTGTTTTGTCCGCTTCGGAAGATGCCGGTAAAATACCGTTTTCTATTTGTTCTATCACTTTGTTGCATAATAAGGCGCCTTGATAGAAGTTGGACCATATTTCTGAGACGTGTCCTTGTTCGGAGTTCCATGTTTGGTAGTGCATACGTCGATAGACTCCGCCATCATCAGCCGGAAGCGTTAGGGGGCATGACGATGGCGTCGGGCACTGACCTCTTGTGTCGTGAAATATCCTCCATGACTGGGGAAACTTCTGAGTTGGCTATATACGCTGGCAATAGATGGTGAGAAATCGTCGACCGTGTAATTGTAGGTTTGTTCGGTTATTTTGGAATATACTTTTTCATCCAAGTCATTGCTACAGGAAACGATTGTTCCGGAACAACATAACGCTAAAAAAAATTTTGTATAAGTATTCATGATAATTACGTTACGATTAAAATTTGACAGATATTCCTAATGTGTAAGTCCGTGTAGAAGGATAACGGTTCTTATTGTCGACTCCTGGTGCCAAGCCGCTTATGCTTACTTCCGGATCAATGCCGGAGTAGCCTGTGATAGTGGCGAGGTTGGAAATCGTGCCATAGATTCTCAAGCGTTTTATCCAAGAATTGAATTTGAATGTATATCCTAAGGTCACGTTGTCGATTTTCCAATAATTGCCTTTTTCGATATAATAGCTGACATATTGTAATTCTTGGTCGGCCGCTAAAGGAACTTTCCCGTATTTCGTATCGAATGCCGCATTCAGCACGTTCCCTCTTGACAACATGACCGGCGATTCATATTGCAGGCGTGGCATGTTCAGGATGTCGAAACCGAAAGCACCGCGCATGGTCATGTTGAAATCGAAGTTTTTCCAATTTAGGGTGTTGTTCCAGTTCAAGTAATGTTTAGGCAGGCCGTTCCCGATGATCTGTTTGTCTGTCGGTTGTAGTTGTGATATCGGTTTCGGACTGCCGTCGGCTCCTTCTATGATCCAGTGTCCGTTCTCATCGATATCGATACTTTTGTATCCCCAGAAATTACCAATCGGTTGTCCTTCCTGAATGCGGTGGGTTGTCGTTTGTAAGGGTTCTCCCGTAGAACCTTGATCCGAGTAACCGCTGGAGACAAACTGATCGTTGGAAAGTGACAAAAGTTCGTTTTTGTTTGTCGAGTAATTCATGGATGTCGTCCATTGGAAATCTTTTGTTTGGACAGGGATGACCGTGATACCGGCTTCTATTCCTTGGTTGCGCATCGATCCGGCGTTTGCTACCATACGGGAGAACAGGTAAGGAGGAGATGGCACGTCATAGTCCCATAACAAATCTTCTGTTTTGCGATTGTAGTAATCGATATTACCTGTGATGCGATCTTCCCAAAAACCGAAGTCGACACCGATGTTGATCTCTTTTTTCTTTTCCCATCTCAATTCGGGGTTCGCATTTGAATCCGGTCTGATGGTTTTGATCCATTGATTGTTATAATAAACATAAGTTCCGAAGTTCAGCGTGTTCAGTGACATATACGGATCACTTGGAACCGTTCCCGTGACACCATATCCGGCACGTAGTTTCAAGATGGACAAGACATCGGTGTCTTCCAGGAACTGTTCTCCTTTGATGTTCCATGCAGCAGAAACAGATGGGAAGTTGCCCCATTTGTGATCGGCTCCGAATTTGGTGGAACCTTCGTGACGGAGACTGGCTGCAAACATATATTTCCCTTTATAGCTGTAGTTCAGACGGCCGAAGTAACCGATCAGTTTGCTTTCATTGGCCGTCGAGTATTCCGTTCCGCGTCCGTCTTTCAGTGCCTGCCTGTGCCCATATTATTATAGGTATAGTCATTGGAGGGAAAATTGAAATTCTGCATGTAAAAATTCTGGTAATGCGTCTTTTGCCAACTATATCCTCCTAAGAGTGTAAACGAATGGTCTTCAAAAATGGTTTTCCTCCATTGTACGGTCAGTTCCGACAAATCTTCATTTGAGCGCGTGGAACCACGGGAAGCATATCCGTTTTTGCCGTCTTTCCAAGTGGATTTGTGTTGCTGGGTCTCGTAATATCCTCTGACTTGGTTATAGGTATTGGAAGAAAACAGATATTTGATATCTAATCCTTCGATTGGTGTATAAGTGATATTGGCGAACATGCGCAGGTTGGTTGCTTGGTTTTCTCCTTCCACTTCGTTCAGGAGGGATACAGGTTGAAGTATTCGTTTTTAGTGCTTTCCGAATAATTGCCGTTTTTGTCGTACACAGGAGTGGTCGGATTGTATATCAAAGCGTTTCTATATACTTCGCTGTTGTAGCCCCCACCATCGGAACCGGAAAAATAGGTTTGTTTGTAACCGCTCAGGCTTGCGTTCAGTTTCAATTTGTTATTGAACATGCGATGAGTGATTTCTACACGCGGGTAGAACATCTGGTTGTTTGTACGTTTGATCAGGCCGTTCAGACCACGGTATTCGAAGCTGGCCACATAATTGGTCGTACGGCTGCCACCGCGCAGGCTGATGTTGTAAATCTGTGTGAACGGTGTACGGGTCACTTCGTCCAGCCAGTCGGTTGATGCACCGTCGTCTTGGGCTCCCGGCCATCCTTCCTGTACGCGTCGGCGATATTCGTCTGCTTTCATGAACGGCAAGGTCTTTGTGATTTGCTGGGTGGAAAGATAAGCATTGACATCTACTTCCGTAGGCATTTCTCCATTGGCATTCTTGGTGGTAATCAATATGACGCCGTTTGTTCCTCTGGTTCCGTAGATCGCGGCGGCGGAACGTCTTTCAGGACGTCGATCTGTTCGATGTCATCGGGTGAGACGGAGTTCAGGTCGCCGGGTATCCCGTCGATGAGCACCAAAGGCTGGAGCTGGCTTTCAAGGTGGTGATTCCACGTAAGGCGATCTGCGAGGTGGAAGTCGGGTTGGCATCCGGCGTAATGATACTTAGGCCAGGAACTTTCCCTTTGATCAGTTGTGCGGCATCCGTAGTCGGTGTTTTTACGAAATTATCGGATTTGATTGTGGAAATGGAACTGGCCACTTCCCCTTTCTTTTGCGTACCGTATCCGACAACTACCACTTCATCGATCTTTTGGGTGTCTTCGATCAGTATGACGTCGGCCGTTTTGTTGTTATCGATAACGATTTCTTTTGTCAGGTAGCCGATGTAAGAAATTTGCAAGATGGCTTTTGGTGGAACTTCCAAGGTGTATTTCCCATTGACATCCGTGACTGTTCCGATAGAAGTCCCTTTTATGATCACGTTCGCACCAATGACGGGTTCTCCGTTGTTGTCGGTTACTGTACCTGTGATGGTCCGGCTTTGTTGGCCGATAAGAGATGTCCTGCCCTTATCGTTCTTTTTCAACAGGAGGATGTACCGGTTGTCGAATTCGTAGGTGATATCAGTATCTTTGAAAGCTTCTTCAAGATAGGATATCATTTTCCGGATGTGTTTTGGACAGTAATGTAACGTTCTATGTCTACTTCACGACTTTTGAAAACGACCAGATAATCGGTTTGATTTTCAATTTGAGTGATCAACTGGCCGACTGATATCACGCTCTGTTCCAGTTTTATGATTGTGTTTTGTGTTTCCGAATTAAGCGCTATCGTCTGAAAAGTACAGGCGAAAAGCATGAAGGACGGTAACAAAGTTTTCATTTTCATATCTTTTCTAAGTAATAAAGTGAATACTAAATGAATTTTGTAGATAAAGGCTTGTCTGTTGATAACGGATGTTTCCGATATCAATCATTGTTTTTACAGATGTGTTTCCATAGGCATTTTTTTTAGATATTAAACATTCGATTAACTAAGTGTAATGATATTGTTTTCTTCATCCTTTTGTATCTTGAATTTGTGTATTTTTTGTAACATTCTGAGAATATCGTCGATGCTGTCTCGTTGTCGGAATTTTCCGGTATATTTCTCTTGATTGATGGACGGGTTTCTTATGATTATCCGGACATCATAATAGAGTTGCAATTTGTTCAGTATATCAACAAGCAACTCGTCTTTAAAACTGTAAATTCCTTCTTTCCATAAAAAATAGTCATGATGAGAAATCGTGTCCACCTTTATGGTTCCGTTTTTTATGCTTATTTGCTCGTTGGGGCTCAATATGATACTTTCATTTTCTTTCCCTGTAAAATAGATTTGGAGCGAACCTTCTATCAGGCTGGTTCTCACATCGTTGTTTTTTCGGTAGCTGCAAATGTTGAATTGTGTGCCCAATACTTTCGTTTCTATGCCTTGCGATGAGACGATGAACGGTTTGTGTTTGTCTTGAGCTACAATAAAGAATGCTTCTCCGTCTATGGCGACTCTTCGTTCTTTTTTGTCAAAAATGGCAGGATAGGTGAGAGTTGTGTGGGAGTTCAGCCATACAGTAGTTCCATCCTGAAGTGTCAGTTTGATGCGCTGTCCGGCAGGTACGTGCAGTTTGTTTTCGATATTCTCCTGTAAAATTTCGGAATGCTGGTTCACGCCGGCTGATAAGCGAATATAATGAGTAAAGTGATGATAGCTGCATATTTGATAGGTAGAATGAAATCTGTCGTATGTGTTTCGCTCTCATTTTACACAAGAACTGGGTGTAGCTGTCTCGAGTAGTCTTTTTCCCGCAGGCGGCATCGGAAAATGATAATAGTGCGTATGTATTTTTGAATTTGATGAATTGTTTTTTCAATTCGTTATCAGATTCAATCTGTTTTAAGAAATCCAGTCTTTCGTCTGCATTCAGTTCTTCTTGAAAATATTTTTCGATTTGTCTTTCCATGCGAATGAAATGTTACATGCTGTAAACACTTACTCCGGAAAAATGTACCAAAAGAAAATCATTTTTTTTACGTTGGATTTCGGATTCATCGTCTCGTCCCCAGACTGTCACTCGTAAACATCTCCGCGATTCTATGTGCAATGAAAAAGGAAAAGCCATAAAGGAAGATAGTCCTTTAGTTCGTTCCTAAGCTTTTTATAGGCGATGCTGATTTGATTTCTGACCGTGTTGGTTGAGAGGTTTAGTTCGGTGGCGATCTGTTCTTGCTTTTTCCCTTCCAGTTTGTTCATGATAAAGATTTCCTTGCATTTGGTCGGCAGGCTGTCTAAGGCCCGGTTAATTAAATCTTCAATATCTTGGTCGGAGAAAATATGTTGCTCGAAGGCTTCTAAAGAATCTAAATTCATACGAAGGGTCATGTTATATTCTTCTTGCATATTGTTGATGGTTTCCAGGGCAATCGTTTTATGTCGCAGGTGGTTGAGGCATTTGTTCTTGATGATGGTGAACAGATAAGCGATCCGGATTGTTTGACAAGTAAACATTTCTCGTTTTTCCCAAAGTTCCGCGAACATGTCTTGCACGATATTTTCCGCATCTTGTTCCGATATCACATATTCTTGTGCAAAGCGTTTCATTTTTGGAAAGTAGGAAAGGTAGATGTTTTCGAATAAACGATCTTCTTTTTGTTGGGCGGACATTATTGTCATATATTTATTGTGGCCTTTCAAACAGCCAGAAAAGGCATAATTGTTAAAAAAGAAGTGGGCTGCTGTTCTTTTTCCTGTTAGGTGTCGCCAAACCCCTGTACACGCACGAACAAGCAACCCACTTGATATAGCAGGTCACCTGTGCCTTGCGTGTTGTTAAAAAAATGGCGACTTTAACAGAAAAAAGGCACTTCTGAAATATTCCTTATACAGTCTCTCCAGACATTGCAAATGTAGGTAAATTTTTTGTTTTCCGTGAAAAAGATTAAATAAGCTTCGTATATTTGTACCCGAATTGAAAATAAAAAAGAACGTCGGAATCCGGATGAATACGAATAGTGATGACATATTATTGTTGAAATTGATTAAACAAGGAGATCAGATCGCTTTTCGGCATTTGTTTTATCAGTATGCGGATTCTTTGGAACGTTTTATTACTTATTACATCCATGACCGGGAAAAATCGCAAGACTTGGTTCTGGATATTTTTACCTATATATGGGAAAACCGGCAGAACTTTGAGATAAAACTGACCTTGAAAGCCTATTTGTTCCAGGCGGCACGCAATAAGTCTTTTACCTATATCCGGGACAAGAAGATTCCGGTTTATCTGGAAGAAATGGAGGGTATGGAGATTGTGCAAAACTATGATTCGGAATTGGAGTTGCAGGAACTTCATCATCTGATAGAAGAAGCGGTGTCGCTTTTGCCGGATAAATGCCGTGAAATATTCCGGAAAAGCCGGGAGGAAAATTTGACCAATAAGGAAATAGCCGGACAGCTCCATATCTCGGAGAAGACGGTGGAGGGGCAAATCACGATTGCTTTAAAGAAAATCAGAATTCATTTGGGCGATTCTTATTCTTATTTGTGGTAAAAACGGGCTGGGCAACCGTACCAGAATCATAAAGCGTCCATCCGTTTTCGCCACCGACCCATACAGACTAATTACATACATGTTTTTGCAAAAACAACTATCATACTATCATATCCGCCTGTATATCGGTTTAAACCAATATGTTATGGCATGATAGTTGCCGTTTTGTACTATCTTCATCTATCATAACTATCATGGTGTAAAACGATAATGTCTTGTGTATCAATCATACGATAAAAACAGTGACCGTCCGGAAACAGGTGCAAAACATGTTAAAACGGCTTCTTTTTTCATCAAGACAGGCTTTTCTTTTGTCAAAAACCGTTTGCAAAACCGCTTGAGACCCGGGTGTACCCGCCACGGAGACCCGGGCGCGGGAGAGGTGCAGACCCGGGTCTGCACGAAGCCCAGACGGGGATGCAGAGAAGTTTATCAGCCATGTTGGAGGTACTTTTATGCCTTGTTTTTGCATCTTATTCGGCGAAAAAGGTCGTTTTATATTTAAATGACCCCGTTTTGTCGATGGTTATTTTTGCATATATAAACATAAATATCATATTATCAGCTATATAAATGAATAGTCATGTAAAAAGTGTGATAGATGTATGATAGTAGAATGATAGTAAAAAACAGCAACTGTCATTTTTTAACGTATTGTGAAACAGTAGTAACAACCGGATATGATAGTATGATAGTTGGTTTGCGAAATTTTCATAAAAGAAAAGATGTGGTTCCGGATAGCAACTTTTGGTGCGGTTGCCTGTAAAAACGGGGATTCTTTTAGGGGAGAAAGTGCTTTTTGGAGTCTATATATCCAAGAGGGTGGTACAGAAGATGGGTTCTTGGCTACCGCATGATATATAATAGATAAGATGAAGAAGGCTAAATCATTCTTTTTTTGGGGAACTGTTTGCTGCTGTCTGTTCTGCTTTTTGCAGATATGGTATCCGTTTTATTTTTATTATGTCGAACAATTGCAGGTTTTTCCTCTCACTTGGGCTTGTTTTGAGGAAACATGCCGACAACCTGGCGGGTTGGCTTGCTGGTTGGGTGGTTTCCTTTTGCAATTCTATCATCTTCCTTTGGGTGGTGCGTTGGTTTCGACCGGTTTGTTTTTGGGGATCGGTGTGCTGATGCAACGGATCTGCCGGCAAACGACATCGCCTGTCTTTTGTTATTTACCGGCTCTTTGCCCGATTCTGGCTTTGCTCCCTTTGCATGTCGATGTGAATTACCGGTTGCAGGGGACGGTTGCTTATTGTTGCATGCTTGGGGCTTTTGTACTCTATGTGCGTATTGTCGTACCGTGGAAACGGGTATTGGCGGGTTGGCTGTTGATGGCTGTTTTGTTTGTATTGGCAGGGCCGGTGGCAACCTTGTTCGTTGCCGGAGTCGTGGTCCGGGAGATGTTGTTGCGGGAGAAGGGATGGCAAGGATGTCTGGCACTTCCGTTCGGGATTGTCCTGATGCTTTGGTGGTCTTATCATTTCTTTTGGCAGCCGGAATACCGAATGATCGTTTTGCCGGATTTTTATTATGAGCCTTTGTTGAAGGCGAATAAGCTCTATTGGGCTTGGTTGGCTTTTCTTTCGGGGCTTTTAATGGCTTGCTTCCCGATCGGAAAAGGCAGAGGCGTGTTGGATCGGACTGCTTGGTGGTGGACCACAGTCCAGCTGTTGCCTTTGGTTGCCTTTTTGGGGTGGATGAAAAAAAAAGAGAATTGTATTTGGTTGAAAAACATGGAGTTGTATTATTATGTGCGGGGAGAACAATGGGATAAGGTCGTTGCCGGATATAAGGCGGCAGTATCGGACATGCGGACTTTGAGCTTGCTGAACTTGGCTTTGGCGTGCCAGGGCGAATTGGGAGATAAACTGTTCCATTATCCGCAGCAAGGCAAAGGCGGATTATTGCCAGAATGGAACAGTACGGTTCCGGGGGCAATCGTGTTGTCGGATATTTGCTACCAAATGGGGGATCTCTCTTCCGCTCAAAAGTTTGCATTTGAAGGATATGTCTCCTCTGTAGATGGAAACCCGCGTCTTTTGCAACGTTTGGTACAGACGAATATCCTGACCGGAGCTTATGCGGTAGCGGAAAAATACATCCGGATATTAGAGCAGACTTTGTTTTACAAAGAATGGGCTGCTGAATGGCGGAAGTATCTGTATCGGGATGATCTTGTGGAAGAAGAACCGTCGTTGGGCGGGAAAAGGCGGGCGTGGGGAAAAGGCGGACAGTATGCCGTGTCTGCAGATTTGTTGGAAGTGTGGGAACGGTTGGCAGTGAACAATCCGGACCGGTCGGTCGCTTTCCAATACTTGTTGAGTTTTCATTTGTTGGGCAAGACTTTGAATCGTTTTGACGAGTTGCATCGGAAGTATTACCGGACGAAGGTGTGGCCTTCCCTTTCCATCCACCAACAGGAAGCCGTGATAGCGCTTTATCAAAAGACTCCCCGATTGTGGCCCGAAAAAGGGGTCGGAATGAAAGTCGAGTTGCGCTACGGTGCGTTCGATCAGGATATGAACACGAAGCATGGCTATGTCAATTTTCGGGATGTCATGGCCGGTTCGTATGGAGATACCTATTGGTTTTATTTGATGTTTAAGAAATAAAGGTACGCGATGAAACGATTTTATTGCTTTTTGGTGGCGGCAATTTTGTTTTGTGCTTGTTCGGAGGATTGGAAAAATGGGAAACGGTTAGGTGAGAAGCCTGTTCTATTTCCTGATTATGCGCAAACCACTATCCCGTACAATATAGCTCCGTTGAACTTCACGGTCCGCGCGGACGGATGTCGTGTGTCGGTCTTGTTGGAAGCAGGAGTGGTAAAATTCAAGGTGGAGGCCCCCGACGGGAAAGTCAGGATTCCGGAAAAGAAATGGAAGAGGCTTTTGCAGGAGGCAAAAGATGATTCCGTTCGGGTTACGGTGGCGCGTAAGAAGGGCGATCGGTGGGAGATTTGGCAACCCGTATCGTTGAATGTGGCGGCAGATCCGGTTGATCCTTATTTGGTATATCGCTTGATAGAACCTGGCTATGCATTATGGAACAAAATGGGAATTTACCAACGTGGAATGGAGTCTTTTGATGAAACGACTGTTTATGAGAACAAGATGACGGACTATAATTGCGTGAATTGCCATTCTTTCTGCGGCCATGATCCGGACAAGATGCTGTTCCACTTGCGTGCCAAGTTGGCCGGGACTGTATTGGTTGATGGAGACGAGGTCGAGTTATTGGATACGAAAACAGATAAGACGATATCAGCTTTTACCTATCCTTATTGGCATCCTTCGGGTCGTTACATCGCTTTTTCCATCAATAGGACGACCCAGCAGTTGCATTCCACTCAGCGGACGGAGGTTTATGACACGGCATCGGATGTGATCGTTTACGATGTGGAGCGCCATACGTTTTTGTCTGTGCCCGGACTCGCTTCGCAGTCAAGTTTTGATACGTTTCCCTCTTTTTCTCCGGATGGTAAGAGTTTGTTTTATTGCACTGCTCCGGCTTGCTTGATGCCTGATTCCATTGGAAAATTGGCTTATAGCTTGTGCTGCATCTCGTTCGACCCTGAATCCGGAACGTTCGGTTCGCAGGTGGATACGCTGTTTGATGCTCGTGCGAATGGAAAAAGCGTTTCTTTTCCAAGAGTTTCTCCGGATGGTCGGTTCATGCTTTGTACTTTGTCTGGTTATGGCACTTTCCCGATCTGGCATAAGGATGCCGACCTGTATATGATCGACTTGAAGTCCGGAGTCGGTTCCTATCCGGAAACGCTCAACAGCAATGATACGGAAAGTTACCATTCGTGGTCGTCCAACGGAAGATGGGTTGTGTTCAGCAGCAGGCGTTTGGATGGATTGTACACGCGTCCTTTCATTGCGTATGTCGGGAAGGATGGCAAAACCGGTAAACCGTTTTTGCTCCCTCAAAAGGAGGCGGACTACTATGCCGGCTTGATGAAATCGTATAATATTCCCGAGTTTGTCACCGGTAAAGTGACTAATCGTTCTTATCAGATTCGCCGTTTGGCAGAACAGGGCGGAATATCCGTTTCTTGTTCAACTTTTTGATTTTTTTTACAATAAGTCATTCTTCCTGTTTGCAGGATATTGTCATGGCTTGGAATCGGGGAATTGGAAAAAAATCGATTTGTTTTTAGGGGATGCCTTCATTTTTCG
>ENA-OQCE01000106-OQCE01000106.1-human-gut-metagenome-genome-assembly--contig:-NODE-106-length-38319-cov-2.090124_pt1 | contig 38319 bp, 39 predicted proteins | sample MGYA00242495_ERZ504572 | MGnify/ENA primary metagenome ERZ504572 (study PRJEB26092, sample SAMD00036228) | human gut metagenome | host: Homo sapiens | study: EMG produced TPA metagenomics assembly of... | reverse complement strand
CATAACCACTCTTTTTTAAAAAAATTCAATATTGTAAATATTACAAATTAATACAATAAACAAATCATAATAAGGAAAAGTTTAACAAAATAAAGCATTTCTTCCCCTAAAGGCTGAGATTTATTACCTTTGCAGGTATGAAAGAACAAGATACAAACAGTCCTATTATACACCTCCAACGGCAACAGCTTCTGTTGCGTATGGAATACGAATACGAAAAAGAAGAATTCAAGCGACAAACAGAGAACATGGGCGTCGCCCGAAAAGTCAAGCGGGGAGTTTGCTGGTATCCTGCCTCACCGGGCCGAAGTTACTATAACTCGTTGAATCAATTAGTAATAGAAATTACACATACCGAGAACCTTGATATAGAACATAACTTTGAGTTCGGACGTCCCGTCTGTTTCTTCCGGCAATCTGCCGACGGTAAAATCACTTACTTCAATTTTACAGCCACCGTCAGTTATGCTGACGAAGCACGCATGGTAGTGATTATGCCGGTGCCGGAGCTATTATGGATATACAATCCGCAGATAATCTCGGAGTCCAGCTTTATTTCGATGAAACTTCTTACCGCACGATGTTCGAGGCACTGGAAGATGTCCTGCGTGCAAAAGGCAACCGGCTTGCTGAATTGCGGGATATCCTGTTGGGTACGGTCAAAACCGGTTTCCGTGAGCTTTATCCGGTACGCTTCCCCTGGTTGAACTCCACTCAGGAGAGCGCCGTCAATAAAGTGCTATGCGCCCGCGATGTAGCCATTGTACACGGTCCTCCGGGAACAGGCAAAACCACCACGCTTGTAGAAGCCATCTACGAAACCCTGCACCGCGAACCCCAAGTATTGGTATGCGCCCAAAGCAATATGGCTGTCGACTGGATTTCCGAAAAGCTGGTGGACAGAGGCGTGAATGTGCTACGAATCGGCAACCCCACACGCGTCAACGACAAAATGCTCTCTTTCACTTATGAACGCCGTTTCGAGAATCATCCGCTTTATCCCGAATTATGGAGTATCCGTAAAGAGCTGAGGCTACTGGGCGGTAAATCCCGCCGCGGCAGTTACGATGAACGCGAAGGGATACGCAACCGTATGAGCCGTCTGCGTGACCGTGCCACCACACTGGAAATACAAATCAACAGTGAGTTGTTCGACAGCGCCCACGTCATAGCCTCCACACTTGTAAGCAGCAATCACCGCCTTTTAAACGGACGCCGTTTCGGCACACTGTTTATCGACGAAGCCGCCCAAGCCCTAGAAGCCGCCTGCTGGATAGCCATCCGTAAAGCAGACCGTGTAGTATTGGCAGGAGACCATTGCCAGCTTCCGCCTACCATCAAATGTTACGAAGCCGCACGTGGCGGGCTGGAACGGACTTTAATGGAAAAAGTCGTAGCCGGCAAGCCATCTGCCGTATCTTTATTGAAAGTACAATATCGCATGCACGAAGACATCATGCGCTTCTCATCGGATTGGTTCTATGGCGGAGAGCTGGAAGCTGCTCCCGAAATACGTCACCGGGGAATATTGGATTGGGATACTCCCGTTACATGGCTCGACACATCCGAAATGGATTTCAAGGAAGAATTTGTCGGAGAAACCTTCGGACGTATCAACAAAGAGGAAGCAGGCTTATTGCTGAAAGAGCTGGAAGCGTACATCCAACGGATAGGCGGAAACCGGATTCTCGAAGAACGTATCGACTTCGGACTCATCTCACCTTACAAGGCACAAGTGCAATACTTGCGGGGAAAAATAAAAGGCAGCGCTTCGCTACGTCCCTACCGCAGTCTGATAACAGTCAATACCGTCGACGGATTTCAGGGACAGGAACGTGATGTAATCTTTATCAGTCTGGTACGTGCCAATGAAGAAGGGCAAATCGGCTTTCTGAACGATTTACGCAGAATGAATGTGGCGATAACAAGGGCACGCATGAAATTGGTTATCCTGGGAGAAGCGGCTACGCTAAGCCACCATGCTTTCTACAAGAAACTGCTTGAATATGTAAGGACAATTAATGATAAGTAATGGAAAAGAGGGTATGTCAAAACTAAAATTCGCTTGCCATTTGTTTCTTTTCAGATACGGAATCATCAAGCGTATTTTGACACACCCCCTTTTGTCATTCTCCGATTTACACCGGGAATCAGTTGTTTTCCGGACGGAGTTTGCGAACCGTTACGGCTGTCTGCCACATTTCGCTTTCACGCAATGCTTTCAGCTCTTCGTTCAGTTTCTCGCGATAGTCGGGTTTGGAATTGCTGTCGATGGAAATCTGGGCTTCGTTACCGGACTTCACACTCTGATACAGTTTCTGTACAACCGGCTTAATGGCATCATGGAACGGGCCCATCCAGTCGAGTGCCCCGCGTTGGGCAGTAGTGGAACAGTTGGCATACATCCAGTCCATACCGTTCTTTGCAAACAACGGCATCAATGACTGGGTCAGCTCTTCAACCGTTTCATTGAACGCTTCCGACGGAGTATGGCCGTTTTCACGCAACACCTCGTACTGAGCCAACAGCAATCCCTGGATAGCACCCATCAAAGAACCGCGTTCACCGGTCAGGTCGGAAGTTGCTTCACGGATGAAAGTAGTTTCAAACAGATAACCGGAACCGATGCCGATACCCAACGCAAGCGTTCTGTCCAAAGCCTTGCCCGTAGCATCCTGATAGATAGCGTAAGAAGAGTTCAAGCCACGGCCTTCGAGGAACATTGTACGCAGTGACGTACCCGAACCTTTGGGGGCAACCATAATAACATCAATATCCGTGGGAGGAACCACACCCGTACGGTCGCTCCAGGTAATAGCGAAACCGTGAGAGAAGTAAAGAGCCTTTCCGGGAGTCAAGAACGGCTTGATAGTAGGCCATACGGACATTACAGCCGCATCCGACAACAGACACATAACGATAGTACCTTTCTGGCAAGCATCCTCGATGCTGAACAACGTCTCGCCCGGAACCCATCCGTCTGCAACCGCTTTCTCATAAGTCTTACCCTGACGCTGGCCTACGATAACGTTGAAGCCATTGTCGCGCAGGTTGCAAGCCTGACCGGGACCCTGTACACCGTAACCGATAACTGCGATTGTCTCATCCTTTAAAATCTCACGTGCTTTTTCCAAAGGAAATTCTTCGCGGGTCATTACATTTTCAATAACACCGCCAAAATTCAATTGTGCCATTTTTTAGTTTTAATTTTTATTTGTGGCTTATGCCAACCGATTGATTAATAAATTATTTCTCTACAAATATCACTTTAGAACGCAAACCGCTTCGCCGCCATTCTTTCTTACTTCTATATCATACGTACCGTTTCCTACATAGTCCTTATAAAAGGTAAGCTCGTCACCGTAATAACTCTCCGCCACATAGGCCATTTCGAAACGGCGGATGCGGCTCTCCTTATACAACTCTATCGGAAACAAATCAAGAATATGCTCGATATAGCGAATGCTGTTCACATGTCCGTTAATATCAATATCGCTATATTTGGCATTCAGGGAAGAAGCCGGTTCCGTAGAAGTCACTTTTATACGCGAGGGCTTCTCGATGGGGCAAGGCTCATCGCACACATAATCCACGATACTGCCGCCATGCAAAGCCAGCAGGTCGGCGGGTTTACGGGTATTGAGACTAATCATCGCCCATACGGAACGGGCATACCCTATCTTCTTTCCGTCTTTGTCGATAATGGCAAAGTTACGGTCGGTGAAGAGACGGTACACGTTTTCCACCCACGTCCGGATAGAAAAATCCTCGTATTGATACGGCATTTCATCCAACTCGACAGCCAGGCGGGAAAGCACCCACGTATAATTGTCCTCATTCAAGGTAGCAATACCGAAACCGCGTTCCGTGGCATGAAACCCTGCACAGTTCAGCAGATGGTTGCCAAGCACACCCATTGTCAGGCGGCCGGTAAAGTCCACATGAAACGGTTCGGCTACAAACTTATAAGTTCCTATCTTATTATTCTCACTCATAGTCCTTCTTGTTCTTTACTCCGGCGGTATTTTGCTTCACGGTCCGCCAGATATTCGTTTACGCGTTCAAAACAGCTTGTCGTGATGGCCACGCGGCCGGAACGTACAAATTGGAGTACGCACTCCAAAGCACTCAGCTCTTCATAGAGGTTGGTTATCTCCTCGCTCATGCCGTTCTTTTCTACAATGGAGAACACGGAATTCACCTCCACGATGCGCGCGTTGTATTTACGGATGATTTTGGACACTTCCGGTTTCTCTTCCAATATGGGGGTCGTTATCTTATACAGCGCAATCTCATGCTGGTAGATTTCATCGTCCGTAAAATAGTGTGCCTGCAGCACATCTATCTTTTTGGTGATTTGCTTCGTCACCTTCTCGATAGTATCCTTATCCGTCCAGGCTGTAATGGTATATTTATGTACCCCCTTGATAGAGGATGCCGAAACGTTCAAACTCTCGATATTGATTTGCCGGCGGGTAAATACAGCCGTTACCTGATTCAGCAAACCTGCAAAGTTTTCCGAATGAACGATGATTGTATATAATGTCTTGTCCACGTTGGTTTAATTATAATTCATAATTCTCTAACATTCCAGCAACATCTGGTTCACCGAACCGCCCGGCGGTGTCATCGGCATCACATTTCCTTCCTCCTCTACGCAAGCTTCCAGCAGGAACGGGCCGTCTGTTGCAATCATCTCATCGATGGCTTTCGCCAATTCCTCGCGGGTAAATACCCGACGTGCCGGAATTTCGTAGGCGGAAGCAATCTTCATATAGTCGGGATTCATCATCGGAGTGAACGAATAGCGGCGGTTGAAGAACATGGCCTGCCATTGACGAACATTACCGAGGAAGTTATTGTTCAGCAAAATCATCTTGACGGGCGCTTTCTGTTCCATTACCGTACCCAGCTCCTGCAGGTTCATCTGCAAACCGCCGTCACCCATAAAGACGCAAACCGTGCGGTCGGGGCGGCCGAAAGTAGCGCCGATAGCGGCAGGAAGACCGAAACCCATTGTGCCCAAGCCGCCGGAAGTGACGATGCTGCGTTCCTTGCTATACTTAAAGTAACGGGCGGACATCATCTGGTTCTGACCTACATCCGTCACCAAAACAGCCTCATTGTCCGTAGCCTCGCTGACGGCACGCACCACTTCGCCCATGCTCAACTTATCTCCTGCCGGATGCAGTTCGGGACGGATAACCTTCTCCTCTTCCATCTGCTCGTAGGGCAGGAAGCTGTCCAGCCACTCTTTATGTCCGGCAGGTTTCAGCAATTCGGTTACTGCGGCAAGAGTCTCCTTACAGTTGCCCAATACGGCCACATCCGTCTTTACGTTCTTGTCTATCTCCGCCGGGTCGATGTCGAAATGGATTATTTTTGCCTGCGACGCATACGTAGCCAGCTTGCCCGTAACACGGTCGTCAAAGCGCATACCCACTGCAATCAGCACATCGCATTTATTGGTATTGATATTCGGTCCCAGATTGCCGTGCATACCCAGCATGCCTTTGTTCAGAGGATGAGCCGTGGGCAATGCGGAAAGCCCCAGCAGCGTACATCCTGCAGGCATATCCGCCTTTTCGATGAAAGCACGCAATTCGTTCTGCGCATTGCCGAGTTCCACTCCCTGCCCCACCAATACCAACGGACGCTCCGCCGCATTTATCAGTTCGGCGGCTTGTCGTATGGCTTCCGGTTCCATTTCGGGCACAGGCAGATAACTGCGTACATAATCCACTTCGACAGGCGTGTATTCCGTCTTATCCACCTGGGCATTCTTGGCAAAATCCAGTACCACCGGACCGGGACGTCCGCTCCGTGCGATATAGAAAGCGCGGGCCACCGCCCATGCCACATCTTCCGCACGGCGAATCTGGTAACTCCACTTCGTGATAGGCTGCGTAATGCTACCAAATCCACTTCCTGAAAGGCATCCGTTCCGAGAAATCCCGTAGCCACCTGTCCGGCAATGACAACAACCGGCGTGCTGTCTATCATGGCATCTGCAATACCTGTAATGGTATTCGTAGCGCCCGGACCGCTGGTAACCAGACATACGCCGACCTCGCCCGACACACGTGCAAAGCCTTGTGCGGCATGAGTAGCCCCTGTTCGTGGCGAACCAGGATGTGATTCAAATTCTTCCGGTGATCGTACAAGGCATCGAATACCGGCATGATGCTGCCACCCGGATAACCGAAAATGGTCTTTACTCCTGATGCTCCAGAGAGCGCATCAATGCTTCTGCGCCTGTTATTAAGTTTTCCATATCTATTTATTATTGTTTTTCGGGTACGGAATTCCCAATTATTCTATCAGTCTCACAGCCCCTTTATCAGCCGAGCTTACCATACTTGCATACGCTTTCAATGCTTTCGACACCTGGCGGTCGCGGGTTACCGGCGTCATGGGACGGACAGCCAGTTCCTCATCCGTCAGTTTCACATTGATAGAGCGGTTCGGTATATCTATTTCGATGATGTCACCGTCCTGAATCTTACCGATATTGCCTCCGGCAGCAGCTTCGGGAGAGATATGTCCGATGCTCAGTCCGGAAGTGCCGCCACTGAAGCGTCCGTCGGTAATCAGCGCACACTCCTTGCCTAAATGGCGGGATTTGATATACGAAGTGGGATAAAGCATTTCCTGCATGCCCGGACCGCCTTTCGGACCCTCGTGGGTAATGACAACGACATCGCCGCTGACAACCTTTCCACCCAGAATACCGTCGCACGCTGCTTCCTGCGAATCGAATACTTTGGCAGGACCGGTAAACTTCCAGATGCTTTCATCCACTCCCGCCGTTTTTACCACGCAGCCGTCCTGCGCTATATTTCCTTTCAGTACAGCCAGTCCGCCGTCCTTGCTGTAAGCATGCTGCAGGTCGCGGATACAACCTTCGGCACGGTCGGTGTCCAATTCCTTATAATAAGTATCCTGCGAACCGAGTGCCAGATTAAACTTTCCGGCAGCGGCACTGGAATATTTCCTGACCGCCTCCTCACAGACGTTCGGGCCGGTGATGCAATACCTGTCTATCTCCTCGGCCAGCGTCATTCCGTCTACGCGGCGTACGGCCGTGTCCACCAATCCGCCTTTGGCAAGTTCGCCCATAATGGCAACGATGCCGCCGGCACGGTTTACATCCTGTACATGATATTTTTGGGTATTGGGAGCAACTTTACACAGGCAGGGCGTTTTGCGCGACAGCATATCTATGTCGTCCATCGTGAAGTCCGCTCCGGCTTCATGGGCCACCGCCAGCAGGTGAAGCACCGTATTGGTAGAACCGCCCATTGCAATATCCAGCGTCATCGCATTCAGGAACGCCTCGCGGGTGGCAATGCTGCGGGGGAGCACACTTTCGTCTCCTTCCTCATAATACTTATAAGCGTTTTCAACAATCAGCCTGGCAGCGTCCTTAAACAGTTGCTTGCGGTTTGCATGGGTAGCCACAATCGTACCGTTACCCGGAAGAGCCAGTCCGATAGCTTCGTTCAGGCAGTTCATGGAATTGGCGGTAAACATACCCGAACAGCATCCGCAGGTGGGACAGGCATGCTGTTCAATCTTGGCAACCTCCGCATCGCTCACGCTGTTGTCGGCCGACTTAATCATTGCATCAATCAAGTCGAGATGCTGTCCGTTCCACTCCCCGGCTTCCATAGGACCGCCGGAAACGAACACCGTAGGGATGTTCAGCCTCATCGCAGCCATAAGCATACCCGGAGTAATCTTGTCGCAATTGCTGATGCACACCATGGCATCCGCCTTATGTGCATTTACCATATACTCCACGCTGTCGGCTATGATGTCGCGCGAGGGCAACGAGTACAGCATACCGTCATGCCCCATCGCAATGCCGTCGTCAATGGCAATCGTATTGAATTCGGCAGCAAAGCAGCCTTGCTTTTCTATCTCTTCCTTTACAAACTGACCTATCTCGTGCAGATGCACATGTCCCGGCACAAACTGGTAAAAGAGTTGACTATCGCGATTATGGGCTTTCCCATCTGTTCTTTCTTCATGCCGTTGGCCGTCCACAACGCGCGGGCACCTGCCATACGGCGGCCTTGTGTGCTGAACGAACTGCGTAACTGATGTTTCATCTTATCTGTCTCCTTTTATGAAAAAAGCCTTTCTCACCGTAATGAGAAAGGCTTACTATAAATATCTTTACCGTACAAATACATACACAACCTTTCTCACGCTCTTGATGCCACCACCACGACGCGAATAATATGCAGGACTGCCAGGTTTATGGATGTATGCAGGTTCATAACTAAATTATCTTTATTATTCTCTTATCCGTTATTTATGCTGCAAAGGTAAATGCTTTTTTATAATCTCCAAACAAATTGAAGAAAAAAAAGATATAAACATGAATAATCGTAAGGAAACCATGCTTTAAAATCTTATTTTATCACTTGACGGTTATCCATAAAACGATTCGGATACTTTGCAGAAGTAATGCCAAACACTTACAAAGCACTTAATAATCTGAAAATTACCGGGACGCTTCCTCTCCCGAAGCAAAATATTCGTATCTTTGCGCATTGTCAAAACAGACAATGCAGTATTTACTAATAAGAAATAACAAATTAATGGAAACAGTAGAAAACAAGTACATCACCTTAGCATATAAGTTGTACACAATCGAAAACGGAGAAAAAGAGTTCACAGAAGAAGCTCCCGCAGAGCACCCGTTCCAATTCATATCGGGACTGGGCCTCACATTGGAATCTTTCGAAAACCAGGTGAAAGACCTGAACAAAGGCGATAAATTCGACTTTACAATCAAAGCCGAAGAGGCTTACGGCGAGTATGACGAGGAACATGTCATCGACCTCCCCAAAAACATCTTCGAGATAGAAGGCAAGTTCGACAGCGAACGCGTAGTAGAAGGCGCCGTAATTCCCTTGATGACCTCGGAAGGCCAACGTATCAACGGAAGCGTAGTCGAAGTAAAGGACGATGTAGTAGTAATGGACATGAATCACCCCCTGGCAGGCTGCGACCTGAACTTCGTAGGTGAAATCACCGAAAACCGTCCTGCCACCAACGACGAACTGTCGGAAATGGCACGTATGATGAGCGGCGGCGGATGCAGCGGTGGATGCGGTGGCGGATGCAACTGCGGAGACTGTAGCAGCGAATGCTGTAGTTAACGGTTAGTGATTAAGGGTTAGCGATTAGTGGTTAGTGATTAAGAGGTGGTGATTTGGTTTATCAATGGCACATATTCATAATGCTGCGATTAATCGCTAACCATTAATCACTAATCATTCCCCTTTAATCACTAATCGCTAACCTCTAATCACTTACTTGTCATTATTTCCAGGACAACTTTGTCGGTTTCATTCATTCCTTTGGAACCTATCTTCGTGAGGTTTCGGATACTTTGGTCTACATCTTCATCAATAATTCCTTCGACGGAAGTGACGCAGCGGTTTTCCATTGCCATGACGGCGGAGAGGACGGCGGTAGAGACGCCGGTAGTTACTTTCAAGGCACAACTGGGTTTGGCGCCGTCGCAAATCATTCCGGTAAGGTTGGCAATCATGTTCTGAACGGCAAAGGATACTTGTTCGTAAGTACCGCCCATGAGCCAGGTAATGCCGCAACTGGAGCCGGTGGCGGCTACTACGCAACCGCACAGGGCAGACAGGCGTCCCAGACTTTGCTTGATATAAATCACGGTCAGATGGCTGAGCATGAGGCACGGATCAACTCTTCTTCCGATTTGCCGTTCTCCTCGGCATAGACCAGCACGGGCAATGTAGCGGAAATACCCTGGTTTCCACTGCCCGAATTACTCATTACCGGTATCATAGCGCCTGCCATACGGGCATCGCATGCACCGGACGTATAAGAAAGGATATGGGAGAATACGCTGTCGCCCAAAATCTTGTGTTCATAATTGCCACGTAACATTCTGCCCAGTCCATGACCGTAGTTCCCGTCGAAAGAACGTTCGGCGGCGGCTTTATTCAAACGGGCGGTTTCAAGGATAAAACGGATTTCGTCCAGCGGGGCATTCATGGCAAAGTCATATACCTTCCGCAAGGTCAGGCCTGCGACTTGCGCCTCCTCTTCTCCGCAACCCGCACTTTGCTTGTTTAAAAGGACATCGCCGTCACGGGCTATATATATAAAGGTGGTATGGCCGCCGGCTATAATGGCAGTGGCTTTATTCCCGCCGGATTTGCAGCACACCTCGATATAAAGCTTTTCCGTGATATTCTTTTTCAGCGATATATCGATGCGCTTTTCGCCGATAAAGCGTTTTCCCTCTTCTACGGCGGCAGGATTGCTGTCTTTCAGCACTTCCAACTGATACTCCGACTTACCTATCAGCGCTCCCAGGGCTATAGCTATGGGCAGTCCAATCATACCTGTGCCGGGAATGCCCACTCCCATTGCGTTCTTCAGGATATTGGCACTCAACAAGACATCTATTTTCTCCGGCTTTGCACCCAAGGTTTCGGTTGCTTTCGCCACACATAAGGCAACAGCAATGGGTTCCGTACAGCCAATGGCAGGAACTACTTCGCGCTGTACCAAAGCAATTATTTGTTTCCTTTCGGCTTCAGTCATACCATATATATTTTTATTCAATCTTTATACAAAGATATACGGAATAACAAATAAATACCAGAGTTTACCGCACTTTTTTCTTCTTGTACCTGTTATTACAAAATAATAGCGTATTTTTGCAAACTGCTAAACTGTATTTATTTATCAACATTCAAAAAAGAAGGATATGAATTTTAAGAAGTGGACTACTGCTCTCATGCTTGCCTTAGCCGTTTCGTCCTGCATACAAGACGAAGCGCTCAACTCCGAAGCAGCCATTGACGCCTGTACAGGCGCGGATGTACAATTGGCTCACATCAACAGTGACTCTAAAGAAATAAACATATATGTACATAAAGGGGCAAACCTTGCCAAACAGCAACTGCTGTTTACGCTGCCCGACGGTGCCACCATCAAGCAGACGAACATTCACCGAATGACATCCTTAACAATTACGATTTCAGCAACGAGTCTCACTCCCGCACCTTCACTGTCACTTCCGAAGACGGCGAATGGACCGCTACCTATACCGTAAAAGTAGTACCTGCCGAAATGCCGGAAACATTCCATTTCGAAGACCTGCTCCCCTCTGCCGGTACTGAATACGACATTTTCTATGAGTTCGAACCCGGAACTTCAACCAGTGTTTCACGCGTAGCGCAATGGTCCAGCGGCAACCCCGGCTACAAACTTACCGGCATGACAGACAACCGCACCGGCTATCCTACGCAGCAGGTTGCCGACGGCTACCGCGGCAACGGACTGAAACTGACCACTTGCGACACCGGAAGTTTCGGAGCCATGGTGCAAATGTATATTGCCGCCGGAAACCTGTTTATCGGTTCCTTCGACCTGGCAAACGCACTGAAAGATCCTCTGCGTGCCACCAAGTTCGGCATACAGTATTACAAACGCCCCATAGCGTTGAAGGGTTACTTCAAATTCAAGGCAGGAGAAGTTTATACCGATGAAGGCGAAGTACAGAAAGACATGAAAGACCGTTTCGACATTTACGCCATACTGTACGAAGCAAACGAGAACTCCTTTATGCTGGACGGCAGCAACAGCCTGACTTCCGAAAACATCGTAGCCAAAGCCCAAATCAGTGAAGAGGCTGCTGTAGAAACCGATGAATGGACAGCGTTCGAGTTACCTTTCGAACCAATGAACGGTAAAGAGATAAACAAGTCGAAACTGCAGGACGGCAAGTACAAATTAAGCATCGTCCTCTCCTCCAGCGTGAAAGGCGCATACTTCAAAGGGGCAGTCGGCAGCACATTATACGTAGACGAATTAGACTTATAAGCGAAGAAATCTGATTATAGAATATGAAAAGCATCATTTTATTTGCACGATAGCCGTACTGCTGGCAATGGTAGCCAACGTACAGGCACAAGAAGAGAGAAACAAAAGTCTTATCAACTCCTATCTGCACGGTTGGGAATACAACATTAAAGCCGGATTCAATATCGGCGGTACATCTCCCATTCCCCTGCCCAAGGAGATACGCAAGATAGACAGCTACGCACCGGGCATCGCCATTGCCATTGAAGGTAATGCCACCAAGTGGTTCGACGAAAAGAAAAAGTGGGGACTTACCCTGGGACTGCGGTTGGAGAACAAGAACATGACCACCGAAGCCACCGTAAAGAACTACGGTATGAAAATCATCAATACCAACGGCGGAGAGCTGGCAGGTCTTTGGACGGGTGGAGTCAAAACCAAAGTGAAGAACTCCTACCTCACCATTCCCATCCTTGCCGACTACCGCATCAGCAAGCGCTGGATAGTATCGGCAGGTCCGTACTTCTCCTATCTGCTGGAAGGCAACTTCTCCGGACATGTGTACGAGGGTCACTTGCGCACGCCCGACCAGACCGGTTCCAAAGTGGAATTTACCGGTGAAAGCATCGCAACTTACGATTTCTCCAACGAGCTGCGCAAGTTCCAGTGGGGTATCCAATTCGGGGGCGAATGGAAAGCGTTCAAGCATCTCACCGTGCATGCCGATGTAACGTGGGGATTAAACAATATCTTCCAGAAAGACTTCGATACGATAACATTTAATATGTATCCTATCTATCTGAACTTAGGATTCGGATATGCTTTCTAAACAAGATTTTTTCGTTTTTTCTCGTCACTCGTCACTTTTCGTCTTAATACACTAAGAACAAGAGTATTAACGGGTAACGATAAGTTATATCAACGGTGATGACCAATATTGGTCGTCACCGTTTTTTCTATAACATCTTAAATCAAACAGAGCTATCATTCTGTTATTCAGCATAAAGCGAAGAGATTATTCTTCTCATATAAAAAATGTGAAAATCTTCGTTTTCTCCCTAATATCCTACATTTCGTACGAATTATTCCAATTAACATCAGACTTCGTGCTTAATGTATCGAAAAGCGGTACTTATATTATATTGATAACACACTTTTTAAAGCTATCATAAAAATATTCTTTTCCTATATTTCATAGTATTTCGCAGCCGCTAAAGTAGACCTTTACAGTTCTAAAGTAGGCCTTTACGGCTCTAAAGTAGACCTTTACTCAGTCAACATCGCTTAGAACGACACAAGTTTTAATCTCAGTCCAAAAAGGATGTTGTTTCTATACTACATATATAAAAAAGAACGGATATCTATTCTTCAATAAATAGATAATCCGTTCTTATATAATAGGTTACTTCTAATATAGTTATTTATTGTCTTGAAAAACAACTATACTACATAAATTAAGTTATTCTCCTATAACTTCAAGTTCGTCAACGATTAAAGTACTATTAGCCGCACCATTGAAATTAGCACCATCCTTACTTGAAGAACATACGATTGCTAACTTATATGTTTTTGTAGCATCATAAGCTGCGCCTTCTTTCCATTTAAATTCAAGATTGAAAGGAGTCCAATCATCCTTAGCTGTTCCATCTTCCAACCGAGCTCTTGCTACAATTCTTTCATCGTCACTATCAATATTAGTACCATCTAAAGTTTCATCTTCTGATGTTATTGTATAAAGAACTGCTTGAATAGCACACTCGTCTATAGCATCTGTCTCTATAAATTCATACTGTAGAAAGCCTGATTTTTTATGTGTTTCAATAAAAGGATGTCCTGGGGTAAATTTATAAACCCCTTTAAAGAATAAAGGTTTTTTAGGATACAAGACTCCAAATTTTGTATATTCAATTGTAGTACTTTCTTCACTAAACGCAAATCTACCAGTGAATAAAGAACCAGAGGTTATACCAGCACCCTTTATAGCTGCAGAAGTCTTTCTTGTATCAAGCGTCACCAATTTGGCTGCACTACCGGAGACTCCTTGAACATCTTCTAAAGCCGGCCATTCTGTTAGTTGATTAAAGGAATGAAGCATGGCAGCACCTGGTTGGAAGTCGCAAGTACATTATTTTTCGACTTTGGAGCTGGATAAGCTCCCAAGTCAGATTGAAGTTCTTCCCATTCATCAAAAGTAAACTTCATCACAGCATTTTTAGTCGGAGATTTCACTACATACTCCACTACCTTACCATCTTCCGCTGTCACAGCAATAGTCACATCTGATGAAAGATTCATAGCCTTACCACTTTCTACAGAAGAAGTAGCCTTATCAGAAATAGTAAAAGTAGGAACCAAGTTCTTCAAAGCATCTGCATTCTTTTCAACTTCTTCCTCATTGACTCTGAATGTAATCGTATTATCCTCATTAATAACCGGTTGCTCAATTACAATCGCATTCGCCTCATTGGAGATATCGAAAGAAAAAGCCGTAATCTTTGCCTCACTACTTTCAGAACCTGTCAGGCGAGTACCTCGTATACAACTTTTACACTCTGCTTCAATGCCGCCTACAGTAGCATCAATATCCATATCTACCTTTACAGCACTATTTGCAATAGTACCTTTGGCATTGATTGTACAAGACAAGGCATCAACCTTTAAATCTTGAGTACCGGTAAATGTATATACATTACCATTTTGAGATAATACACAATTCTTTAACTCTACATCACCGATAGTAATTCCCATAAAGCTAAAATTGGCCAAAGAGAGATTTATAGCAGAAGGACCGGCCTTTTCAATCTTTATTTTTTGAGGTTCTGAAGGCATTGTAGTTCCCTCTACTGTTACAGTCAATGTACCTTTATAGTTACCGGCCATCTCACTTTCAATGACCTTAGAATAATCCGGCGCCTCATCGTCATCGCTACAAGCGGTAAATAAACTCATTGAACAAATCAATGCGAATAAATAAAACAAATTTTTCTTCATACAAATACTTGTTTAGTTAATAAAATCCCTACATAGTTAAGGGTTAGTTAATATTCTCTTTTATATCGAGGGTGCAAAATAACAGTTTTTAAAGCCTTTAAACAAGGTCTTTAATAAAAAATAGATGTCCTTTTTTTCATATAGGAAGAATTATAAGCATTCTTTACATTATTAAATACTCTTACATATTTCCGCAAAAAGATACGGTTTCAAACAGTATTTTTATTCTCTAAAAGTCGGGAAATAAAAGATTTATTGTCATTTTTGAAACGTTTTACAAAAAAATTGTTACCTTTATAAAGTCAAAGCCTTTTATAACAAGGCAAACTGGCACATTAACCTCATTATAAACCCTTAAAGCAATTGATATGTTCAACTCATTCGGCAATATTCTCCGCCTTACCAGTTTCGGAGAATCACACGGTAAAGGCATAGGCGGCGTAATAGACGGATTCCCCGCAGGAATCACCATCGATATGGACTTCGTACAATCGGAGCTCGACCGCCGGCGACCGGGGCAATCACGCATCACTACCTCACGCAAAGAATCCGACAAGGTGGAATTCCTTTCCGGCATCTTCGAGGGCAAGTCCACCGGATGCCCCATCGGATTCATCGTGTGGAACGAGAACCAACACTCCAACGACTATAACAACCTGAAAGAAGTGTACCGCCCCTCGCACGCCGACTATACATATAATGTAAAATACGGAATACGCGACCACCGTGGCGGCGGACGCTCATCGGCACGCGAAACCATTTCGCGCGTAGTGGCAGGCGCATTGGCAAAACTCGCCTTGAAACAGCTTGGCATCCGCATCACCGCATACACCTCGCAGGTAGGTCCCATCAAACTGGAAGAAAACTATACTGCCTACGACCTCGACCTGATTGATACCAACCCAGTACGTTGCCCCGACCCGGAGAAAGCCAAAGAAATGGAAGAGCTTATCTTCAAGATAAAGGGCGAAGGCGATACCATTGGCGGCGTGGTGACCTGCGTTATCAAAGGATGCCCCATCGGACTGGGACAACCCGTTTACGGCAAACTCCAATCCGCCCTTGCCGCCGGCATGCTCAGTATCAACGCCGCAAAAGCGTTTGAATACGGCGAAGGCTTCAAAGGACTGAAGATGAAAGGCTCCGAACAGAACGACGTGTTCTATAACAACAACGGACGCATCGAAACGCATACCAACCACTCCGGTGGCATTCAGGGCGGCATCAGCAACGGACAGGACATCTACTTCCGCGTAGCCTTCAAGCCCGTGGCAACCGTACTCATGGAGCAGCACACCGTAAACATGGACGGCGTGGACACCACCCTCAAAGCCCGCGGACGTCACGACCCCTGCGTACTGCCCCGCGCCGTGCCCATCGTGGAAGCCATGGCAGCCATGACCCTGCTCGATTTCTACTTGATTGACCGTACTACACAATTATAACAAACGGGTGATAAAGTGATAGGATATCACCTCATCATTCACATTATTATTATGGAAATAAAGAAATATATCGCAGAGAACGAATCCGGAATGCTGGAAGAGCTGTTCAGCCTTATCCGTATCCCCAGCATCAGTGCCAAACCCGAACACCACGACGACATGCTGGCGTGTGCCGAACGCTGGGCGCAACTGCTGCTCGCCGCCGGTGCAGACGAAGCACTGGTAATGCCTTCGGCTGGCAATCCCATCGTATTCGGACAGAAGATTGTAGACCCGAAAGCCAAAACCGTATTGATATATGCACACTACGACGTAATGCCCGCCGAACCGCTGGAACTCTGGAAAAGCAATCCCTTCGAGCCCGAAGTACGCGACGGCCACATCTGGGCGCGCGGTGCGGACGATGACAAAGGACAGTCCTTCATCCAGGTAAAGGCTTTTGAATATCTGGTAAAGAACAACCTGCTGACTCATAACGTCAAGTTCATCTTTGAAGGAGAGGAAGAGATTGGCTCGCCCAGCCTCGAAGCTTCTGCCGGGAACACAAAGAACTGCTGAAAGCCGACGTAATCCTCGTATCCGACACCAGCATGCTGGGTGCAGACCTTCCCTCGCTCACTACCGGCCTGCGCGGACTTGCCTATTGGGAGATAGAAGTGACCGGTCCGAACCGCGACCTGCACTCCGGACATTTCGGCGGTGCGGTGGCCAACCCCATCAATGTGCTTTGCGGAATGATAAGCAAGGTGACGGATGCCGACGGACGCATCACCGTTCCCGGCTTCTACGACGATGTGGAAGAAGTGCCGCAGGCGGAACGTGAAATGATAGCGCACATCCCGTTCGACGAGGAGAAATACAAAAAGGCTATCGGCGTAAACGCCCTTTTCGGTGAAAAAGGATACAGCACGCTGGAGCGCAACAGTTGCCGTCCGTCTTTCGATGTATGCGGCATCTGGGGCGGCTATACGGGCGAAGGTTCTAAAACCGTACTGCCTCCAGGCATACGCCAAAGTATCCTGCCGACTGGTTCCGCATCAGGATCATCACAAGATTTCGCAACTGTTTGCCGATTACATCATGGCTATCGCTCCCGATACCGTACAGGTAAAAGTCACCCCCATGCACGGCGGGCAGGGATATGTATGCCCCATCACGCTCCCGGCATACCAGGCTGCGGAGAAAGGCTTCGCCAAAGCTTTCGGCAAAAAGCCGTTGGCAGTACGTCGCGGTGGCAGTATTCCCATTATCTCCACATTCGAGCAGGTACTGGGCATCAAAACCATACTGATGGGATTCGGTCTGGAGTCCAACGCCATCCATTCTCCCAACGAGAACATTCCGCTGGATATACTGCGCAAAGGAATCGAGGCGGTTATTGAATTCCATCTGAACTACTGACAGCTGAAAAGCGATGAAACCGATGAACGATTCCGATAAACCCTGGGAAGTCATTTCCAGCGAATACCTGCACAGGGCCCCATGGCTCACTGTACGCAAAGATCATCTAGTATTACCGAACGGCAACCATATTCCTTCGTATTATATATTGGAATATCCCGACTGGGTAAACACAATCGCTGTTACGAGCGACGGACAATTCGTTTTTATCCGTCAGTACCGGCATGGTCTGCAACAGACATCGTACGAACTTTGTGCCGGTGTATGCGAGAAAGAAGATGCCTCCCCGCTGGCTTCCGCACAGCGGGAGCTGCTCGAGGAAACCGGCTACGGTAATGGCAGTTGGCAGGAATACATGCAAATATCCCCCAACCCGAGTACCCATACCAACATTACGTATTGCTTCCTAGCTACCGGTGTGGAAAAGATTTCGGAACAGCATTTGGAAGATACGGAAAGCCTCAGCGTACATCTGCTTACGCTTGCAGAAGTAAAGGAACTGCTGCAAAAAGGAGAGATAAAGCAAGCGTTAATGGCCGCTCCCTTGTGGAAATATATAGCCGAAAAAGGATTATAACCGGATATAACTTTACTCGAACGGCTTGCGGAATGTACAACCGCTTTTCCATTCGGAACAACCGTAAGCCGTTTTTCCTTTAATAACCGTTCCTTTTCCGCAAAGTGGGCAAGGTTGGCCTACCAGCGCATCGGCAGGCTGGTTCTCACCGGCTGCCTGCTCCGTTTTCTTCGTTGCAGACTTCCGCGGCGCTCTTTTCTTCGGTTCTTTCTTCGGTTTATCGGATGCGGCAGCGGCTTTTTCTCCCTTACCCTTTTCCGGCACGGGAGCCTGTATTGTGATATGACGGTTGCTGTTATCGGAAAGTACACTCATCACAATCTCCGATACCATCTGCTTCAACTCCTCCAAAAACTGTCCGGCATTATAGGTACGCTTCTCTATTTCACGCAACTTCTTTTCCCATATACCGTCAGTTCGGCAGATTTCAACAACTCTTCGTGGATAATCTGAATCAGTTCCACACCCGTAGGGGTAGCTATCAGGTTCTTTTTTCTCCTTACGGATATAGTTGCGCTTGAAGAGCGTCTCGATAATGGCGGCACGCGTGGAAGGACGGCCGATACCGTTCTCTTTCAAGGCATCGCGCAGTTCGTCGTTGTCCACCAGCTTGCCGGCAGTTTCCATGGCGCGCAGCAAGGTGGCTTCGGTGTACGGACGCGGCGGTTGCGTCCACTTCTCGTACAGGTCGGGCAGGTGCGGGCCGCTCTCTCCCACCACAAAGGCGGGGAGCACATTCTCTTCTTCGCCGCCCTTCTCCTCTTTTTCCTCCTGCGACTGTGCCGAGGGCGTGCCGAATACCACACGCCAGCCGGGTTCCAGTATCTGCTTGCCCGAAACCTTAAACTCTATCTGCTCCACCTCGCCTATTACGGTGGTTGTAGCGAACAGACAGTCCGGATAGAACACGGCAATGAAACGGCGTGCAATCAGGTCGAATACGCGGCGCTCCATATCCGTCAGGTTCTGGGGCGGCTGGCCGGTAGGAATGATGGCATGGTGGTCCGTCACTTTCGAGTTGTCGAACACCTTCTTCGACTTCGGCAGAGTAGCTCCGTCCAACGGAGCAGTCAATGCCTGGTAATCGCGCAGTCCCTTCAGTATGCCGGGACATTTGGGATAGATGTCGTCACTCAGGAAAGTGGTATCTACACGCGGATAGGTCGTTACTTTCTTCTCGTAAAGCGACTGGATGGTTTTCAGCGTCTCATCAGCGGAGAAAGCGAATTTCCGGTTGCACTCCACCTGCAAGGAAGTCAGGTCGAACAAACGGGGCGGAGCCTCTTTCCCGTTCTTACGGGTGACATTCGTTATGGTAAAAGGAGAATTCTTTATCTGTTCCAGCAAAGCCTCACCCCGCTCCCGGTCTGTGATAGGTTCTATACCCCGGTTATCTTCGGGTTTGGCAGCTTTGGCGGCTGCCCCTTCTTTCTGTTTTTCCGCTTCCAGCACCAGTTCCTCATCGCTCTTGCGGAGAATGGCGGAGAAGGTGGTGTCGCGATACACCGTCTTCAGTTCCCAGTATTGCTTGGGAACGAAGTTCTGTATTTCGAGCTGTCGGTTTACGATGAGCGCGAGCGTAGGCGTCTGCACACGTCCGATGGAAAGTACCTGCCGATTCTGCCCGTACTTCATGGTGTACAGGCGGGTGGCGTTCATGCCCAACAGCCAGTCGCCGATGGCACGCGAAAGCCCCGCCTCGTACAACGGCTGGAAATCGGACGCATCCCTCAGTTTGGCAAACCCTTCGCGGATGGCTTCTTCCGTCAGCGAGGAAATCCACAGACGCTTCACCGGACAACGCGCACCGGCTTTCTGCATCACCCAACGCTGAATCAACTCTCCCTCCTGTCCGGCATCACCGCAGTTTATAATCATGTCGCATGCTGCATGAGGTTCTCGATTACGTGGAACTGGCGTTCGTAGGTAGGGTTGCTGATAAGCTTGATGCCGAAACGGGGCGGAACCATAGGCAGGCTGCCCAAGCTCCACGACTTCCAGTTGGGTGTATATTCGTGCGGTTCCTTAAGGGTACAGAGATGCCCGAACGTCCAGGTCACCTGGTATCCGTTTCCCTCGATGTACCCGTCTTTCTTATCTTTCGCTCCGAGTACATCGGCTATGTCACGCGCCACGGAAGGCTTTTCGGCAATACAAACTATCATTCGCTTTTCTTTTTTAGGCAATGCAAAGATAATGCAAAAATTCGATTAAGCGAGCCGGGGAAGGAAGTTGTTCTTGTTTCAGACACAGAGATGCAGAGACACAGAGTCTTAAAACCGGCTCTTTTCATGTAAGGCTGTTCCTCTCCCTATCCCCTCTCCTGCTCTGTGTTTCCGCATCTCCGCGTTCACATTCCTCCCCGCGTTTCAGTGCCTCTGTATCCCTCTTTTAGCACAAAATTAAAACAGAACTATACAAAATTAGCAATCAAATAAACATTCCGTACCATAAAAAAAACATTAGAGTCCGCAGATACATGGAAAAAGGCGTAATTTAGCAATCGAGGAACAGTCTCCGAAAAAACAATTATAAAACTAATAATATGGTAAAACGAATCTCAGTGAAGCACATAGCCTGCCTATCCCTGCTCAGTACGTCAATGGCACACGCTGCCGAACGTCCCAACATCATCTACATCTTCACCGACCAGCATACGGCAAACGCCATGAGCTGTGCCGGAAACCCGGACTTGCACACGCCCAATCTGGACAGACTGGCTGCCGCCGGTATCATGTTTCAGAATGCTTACTGTACCGCACCGCTCAGCGGCCCTTCACGCGGCGCCATGTTTACAGGATGCTATCCAGGCACAACAGGACTGTTGGTCAACGGTGCTCCGCTACAAGAATCGCTCCAGACACGGACTTTGGGCACACTGGTAAAAAATGCTGGATACGAATGCGCCTACGGCGGCAAATGGCATGTGCCCGAACTCGATATTCCGGATAAAGTGCGAGGATTCGACCAAATTTACAAACACAGCGATGACGGACTGGCAGAAGCATGTGTGGAATTCCTTTCGCGCAAACACGACAAGCCTTTCTTCCTGGTAGCTTCTTATGACAATCCGCATAATATCTGCGAATATGCACGCAGCCAGAATCTTCCCTACGGCAACCTGGACATACCCGAAATACGCAATTGTCCGGGACTTCCCCCTAACTTTGCCAAGAACCCATACGATGCCGATGTCATCGAGAAAGAAAGGGAAAACAATTTCAACGTCTACCCCACCGCCACTTTCACCCCCGAAGACTGGCGTATGTACCGCTACACATACTATCGCCTCGTAGAGAAAGTAGACCGTGAAATCGGCAAGATTGTAGATGCCATCGACAAGAATAACTTGTGGGAGAATACCGTCGTTATCTTCTCCAGCGACCACGGAGACGGAATAGGCGCCCACCACTGGAACCAGAAATCGGCCCTGTACGAGGAAGTGGTAAACATCCCGTTCATCGTAACCCTGCCCGGCAAGAAACATGCCGGCACGAAGCTGCCGCAGCTCATCAGTAACGGTGTAGACTTCTTCGCTACCGTTTGCGACTGGGCAGGCGCCAAACTGCCGGAAGACGCTGACGGAAAGTCGTTCCGCAAAATAGCCGAAGAAGGCAATCCGCAAGCTCCCCACCAGGAGTATGTCATTACCGAAACACAATTCGACGGCAGCAAGACACGGGGCTGGATGGTACGCACCGCACGCTACAAATATGTATTGTACGACAAAGGAAGACACCGCGAACAACTGTTCGACATGCAGAACGACCGGGGCGAGACAAGAAACCTGATGATGGAGAACGCCTATACGAAAGTGGCGCAGGAACATCGTGATATTCTTGAGAGGTTCATGAATAGCCATAAAATCAGACCGACGCGTCCCAAATTGCACGACGTACCGGGAAAGGTGCTCACAAAAGCAACCAAACATTAATCCGCCATCAGACCAGGAATCAATAAACTTATATAATGCTGTATATGAACAAAATAGTATCCACCATCATTTTCTTCAGTCTTGCAGCCACTGCACAGGCGCAAACGGCCGGAGAAGCCACCATCAGGCTCACCGACACAACGCTGATGCACGAAATGCGTGCAACTCCCTCGCCGCTGGACGGCGCTGAAATCAGCGACCGTGCCGTGTCCTTCCAATGGCCGCTGCCGGCAGGTCTCAACATCCTGCGAAGCGGACTGGACGGTGCGGAAGAGAACACCCCCAAAAAAGAAACAGACAAAAGCAAGCTACGCTACTTCCTGCGCTACTCGCAAACTCCGGCATTCAAGCCGAAAGCGACCGTACAAGCCGATACGCGCTGGCCGTTCTTCAACCCCAAACAGGATTTGGCTCCGGGCACATGGTACTGGCAATACGGCTATGTTACGGACGGAAAGACCGAATGGAGCGATACGCTGCAATTTACGGTAAAGAACAATCCCCGGAAGTTCTGCCCGCCCGCACTGGATGCCGTACTTAAGAACCTGCCTGCCACCACCCCGCGTATGGCTCGACAGGGACGAATGGGACGGTTTCATAAAGCGCAGCGAGGGCAAAACCGAACGCAAGACTTACCTCAAACGTGCCGACAAAGTACTTGCCACCCCGATGAAGTCGGTAAACGACATTAACTCGGACCTGGCAAAAGGACTGACCAACGAGGTGCAGAAAAATGCCATGCTCACCCGCGAAAGCCGCCGCATCATCGACAGCGAAGAAGCGAATACCGACGTACTTATCCGCGCCTACCTGCTCACCAAAGACCGCCGCTATGCCGACGAAGCCGTGAAGCGCGTCAAGGAGATGGCCACCTGGGGAGACAACAAAAACGTAGTGGGCGACTTCAACGAAGCCACCCTGCTCTCGCTCTGCTCCATGGCATACGACGCACTGTACGATGTTCTGGACAATGCCACGCGCAGATTCCTGCTGAACGAAATAAAGGAATTCGGCAACAGCATGTACATGCACGATATCAACCGCCTGGAAAACCACATCGCTGACAACCATGTGTGGCAGATGACTTTCCGCATCCTCACCATGCAGCCTTTACCGTTTACGGTGAACTGCCCGAAGCCGATGCGTGGACGGACTATTGCTATAACCTGTGGCTTGCCCGCTTCCCCGGTCTGAACAAGGACGGAGCCTGGCACAACGGCGACTCCTACTTCCACGTCAACATCCGTACACTTGTGGAAGTGCCTTATTTCTATACCCGCCTCACCGGCTTCAACTATTTCTCCGACCCCTGGTATCAGGGAAATGCCCTGTACGTCATCTACCAGCAGCCGCCATTCTCCAAATCGGGCGGTAACGGCAGCTCGCACCAGAAGATACTTACCCCGAGCGGTACGCGTGTTGCTACGCCGATGCTCTGGCGCGTATGACCGGCAATACATTTGCCGCAGATTACGTGCGCCACATCAGCGCCCGCCAGCCCGACATACTCGAACAGGGAAGCACCTCGAAAGCCGGCGGCCTTGCATGGTTCCGCCTGCAATGCGACAAGCCCTTGCCGGACGGGCCGGGTTTGAAAGACCTTCCCATGGGACATGTATTCCCGCAGAGCGGACTGGCCTCGTTCTCCACCAACCTGGACGATACCCGCAAAAGCGCCATGCTCAGCTTCCGCAGCAGTCCTTACGGCAGTACCTCGCACGCCATAGCCAACCAGAATGCTTTCAATACTTTCTGGAACGGCCAGTCGCTCTTTTACAGTAGCGGACACCATACCAGCTTTACCGACATACACGGCGTTTACTGCCACCGCGCCACCCGCGCCCACAACACCATTCTGGTGAACGGCATGGGACAACGCATCGGAACGGAAGGTTACGGCTGGATTCCCCGTTACTATGTCAGCGACAATATCAGCTATGTGGCAGGCGATGCTTCCAATGCTTACGGAAAGGTTATCTCTCCGCTCTGGCTGCTACGCGGCGAACAGAGCAACCTGGAATTTTCCCCTGAAAACGGTTGGGACGATACCGGTCTGAAAATCTTCCGCCGCCACATCGTAACTTTAGGCAAAAGCGGTTATTCCTTTATATACGACGAGCTGGAAGCCGAAGAACCCGTGACCTGGAGCTACCTGCTACATACGGTTACCAACCCATGAATGTGGACAAGACCCGGGAATACGTACACATACAGGCCACCAGCAAGGACGGTGCGTCCGATGCCTATCTCTTCTCCTCCGGAACGCTGGAAACGGATACGACCTCCCGGTTCTTCGTACCTGCCGTCAACTGGCTGCGTGCCGATGAGAAGGGACACTTCGCACCCTATCCCAACCACTGGCACTTCACCGCAACATCGGACAAGCAGAAAGTGTACCGCTTCGCTACAATTGTGTACACACATGCCAAAGACAATGATGCGGAAAACGCACAAGCTGCTCCCCGCAAACTGAAAGACGGTAGTATCCAAATCGGTAACTGGAATATCAAAGCAAACATATCCACCGCCGGAAAGCCTTCTTTCGAAGTACGCAACACGCGCAAAGACTGCGACGCAAGCGTCAGTTACAAGGATTACGGCGCAACCGTGATACATGATAACGGCAAAAAGACCGAGTTGAAGGATGAGGTTCCGGAACTGGAAATCTAACAGCAAGAAAACATATCAGCAAGAAAACATATACGGACACATGAAGAAACTGCTACTGCTCACAATCGCAATCTGGTACCTGACAGCCGGCTGTTACAGCCAGACAGACTGGAAAAGTTTCATGTCACAGCAGGACATGACCTGGACCCGCCTGCCCCAAACCTGGTACGAAGCCCCCTTCATGGGAAACGGCAGCATGGGTTCCTATATCTGCAAGGAACCCGGAAAAAACGCCATACGGGTAGATGTAGGCAACAGTATGGTACACGACCACCGCACAGACGATGCGAGCATCTATGGAAGAGGCCGGCTGCTTATCGGTTATTTTCTCCTGCATCCCGTGGGAGAAATAAAATCCGGCGACCTGAGGCTGGACTTATGGAACGCTGAAACCACCGGGTGTATCCGTACCACCCGGGGAGAGATAAAGCTGAGAGCCTGTATCACTTCCGAGAGTCCCTATATCCTGGTCGAAGCCGAAGCTACGGCAGGCGAAAAGGAGTTCACCTGGAAATTCTATCCGGAAAACACGGATTCGCCGAGGCAGTTGAATGCAATCCGGAAGGGTAACAAGAACCACCTCAAAAAGCTATGTGTCCAACTCCCGCCCCGCAACTGTCCGCACGCATGCTGAGCCTCTGCTGGCAGCCCCTGCTCGCCGGCGGCGGTACTGCCACAGCCTGGAAAGAGATTAGGAAAGAGAATACAAGCACGCTTATCGTAAGCAACGCACATTCCTTTCCCGGAACAGAGGCTTTGCAAAAGGCGGAAACGGCACTGGCAAGCCTGCAGGAAGCCGACCTGCCCGTGCTCCGGAAAGTACACCGGGAATGGTGGCATAACTACTATCCGCAAAGTTTCGTGAGCCTTCCCGACAAGAAGATGGAGAATTTCTACTGGGCGCAGATGTACAAGCTGGCATCGGCCACCCGCACCGGCGGCGGACTGCTCGACAACAGCGGTCCCTGGCAAGTGCTGACTCCCTGGCCCAATGCCTGGTGGAACCTGAATGTGCAACTGAGCTACTGGTCCGTATACCCATCCAACCGGCTGGAACTGGGCATGCCGTTGGTGGACGCAATAGGAAACAATCTGGACAACCTGATAAACAACGTTCCCGAACCCTACCGGAAAGATGCCGCCGCACTGCCCGTAGCCACCGACTTTACCCTGACGGGGGCAACGGTGAATGTTCCCGGAACCGAAAAGAAAGCTCAGGTAGGCAACCTGACGTGGATTTGCCATAACCTCTGGCTGCAATACCGCTTCAGCATGGACGAATCGATATTGAGGAATACCCTGTACCCTACACTGAGACGGGCCGTCAATTTCTATCTGCCTTTCCTGACAGAAGACAAATCGGGCAAGTTTCATTTGAAAAGAACCTATTCTCCGGAGTACGGTACTGCCGAAGACTGCAACTACGACATCGCCCTGCTGCGCTGGGGATGCAATACATTGCTCGAGGCAAGCAGGATTCTATCTGTCGATGACGAGCTGATACCCCGCTGGAAACAAGTCGCAGAACACCTGACCGACTACCCGCAGGACGAAAACGGCATGATGATAGGCAAGGATGTACCTTTCAGCCGCTCGCACCGCCACTACTCGCATCTGCTGATGTTCTATCCGCTCTACCTGTTGAATGCAGAGCAGAACGGCAGCAAGGAACTTATGGAAAAATCCGTAGAACACTGGCACAGCCTGCCGGGCAATATCCTCGGATATACTTATACGGGGGCTTCTTCGCTGTATGCTGCATTCGGCGAGGGAGACAAGGCGCTGGAGAAACTCAACGGCCTGTTTGCCCGCACCCTGCGCCCCAACACCATGTACATGGAAAGCGGACCGGTTATCGAGACCCCGTTGTCGGGCGCACAGTGCATACACGACATGCTGCTGCAAAGTTGGGGCGGAAAGATACGTGTATTCCCTGCCGTACCTTCCCAATGGAAAGATGTACAGTTCAAGGACCTGAGAACCGAAGGCGCTTTCCTCGTATCCGCTGTGCGGAAAGGCGGAAAGACAAGCTTCATCCGTATCAAAAGCCTTGCCGGAGAACCGTGTATCCTACGCACCGATATGGCAAATCCGGTTGTAAAGGCAGGCAATGCTACATTGACCCTGCAAAAAGAGGGTGAGTACCTATTGGATTTAAAGAAAGGAGAAAGCGTAATCCTGACTGCCGCAGGGGGGAATATTCCCGTCATAAGCCTGTCGGTGGAGAAGGAGAAAATTATTTCGGACTGAAATAGAAGGGCGGCTTTGGCAGAATAAAAAACAATCGGTAAACAAGCCCCCGCAAATACCCGTAAAACAGCCTAGGGATTGACATTGAATACGTAATCCCAGGCTGTTTTTATATACTTGTCCCATACTTTTTCTACAAAAATATAAGAAAACTGGACAGAACTAAAAGCCAAATCAACGATACTGTAGAATTACAACACACACTAAAAAGCGATTAAATGGGAAAGAACCTAATTTAGCAAACGCAAAAACAAATTGTTATTACTATCATAGATTCCATATGAAAAACATCCGAAGAATCGTCCTTGTAAGACAGAGATAATAGCTTGATTGATAAGGAAAAATCGCTTATTTTTTTTATTTATTCCGTTATCCAATATCACTAATTTTGCAAAAGGCAATTTGGAATATAGCCCAATGATACGGTTAAAGACAAATAAAATAAAGCTTGATGAAGTTATATAGAACAAATGATACTGTAAATGATACTGCAAATGATACTGTAAATTCCAAAGAGCAGGAAGTCTTAGATATCATCAATCAATATCCGGGACTTAATTCGTCTAAGATAGCTAAATTGATAGGGAAAAGTACATCTACTACTAAGCGCTATTTAAATTCTTTAGTTAGATTATGAATATTTGTCATCACTCATCACTACCTACATTAACCTACTGATTATAGGACAATTGACGTAGTAAAAAGAACATTATAACAGTGACGACCAATATCCGGTCGTCACTGTTTTTAAGGTACATTCCGTTATATCTTACTCTGCAACACACTGATTTACAACCCTTACATACACTTTATGCGACCCTTGCCCCAATGTTGTTAAAATACCTTTCTCCACCAGTAAATTGAGGTCATTCAACGCCTTGTTCTTCAAAAGTCCCGTAATTCCGCTGTAATCCTTGCGCGTAATGAAAGGATTTGCATCCAAAAACGCGCATAGTCTGCGGTAACGTTCCGCACCGCTGATATCCTCACTGTGCCGGAAGCCATACCCTGCCCTTACACGTTCCACAAATCCGGCACACTGTTTCCGGAAGCCGGGCGATACGCGGAAATGCACCTTGCCGAAAAATATCGTCTGCGCATGGATTTCCTTCTTGTCCATGACGGGACGCGCTGTCAGTCCCGCCGAGAAATGTCCCATATTGCCCAACTGTACATGATGCCCTTCGGAAAGGTAATAGGAGATGCGGCTTTCCAATGCAGCAAGCACTCCCTCGACGTCTCCGGGAGTAAAACTGGTTGCCTGTGAAATATCGCTGACCAGACGTTTGCCGGTGATAGTCCCCTTGTTCACGATGCGGGGATACATGGGTTGTAATTCGCCGTCTCCTTTCGGGTTGGGCTTTCTTTGGAAATCATACTCTGCTGCCATTGTCGTTCTGTTTTTTTTAGTTATGTAATAATTGAAAATCCTGTTGTATCGGTAGCTTACGCCATTCGGCGCATAAATTCGGATATTCTCCGCGGTCCGTTCGGGAAAAGCTGGAAGATAAACAACGCTTTGCTTCGTTGTTTTTATTTGTCCGGACCATGCAAAATGCCGTTATGCTTATAGTAAAACCCCGTTTTGCAGTTGCAGGCCCGGCGGTTGCCGGCTGCGGGCTGTGGGGCCCGCATATGAAGCTCTTCGGCCCGCAATTGCAAAACGGGGTTTTACACCTTGTAAAGATACAAAATCCATCAGGAAAAGTCAAGTTTTCAACGGTTTGTTTTCCAATTATTTCCATTTATTTCCGGAGATAAATACTGGCAAAAATCTTAAAACAAAAGGGCGGATTTGCTTGCTTCCGGCCCGTTTTATGCGTATCTTGCAGAGTCTAAGAGAAACGCTCTTATCTCCACTAAATTTTTCCAAACAACCAACACCGGATGAGAATAACCTTTATCAAGGAAAACCGTGACGCGGGCACGGAAAGTATCAGCACCTGCGATACAGCCGCATTTATTACCAGAATCAAGTCGGAAACCAAACCCGGACACGTCAGTGCATTACGCACCATGCTCGAATATACAAATCATGGCAGCGGCGGAACCTACGGGCATATCGACAAGCTCCCCCGCATATGCCCCGCTACGGAGTACGGAGCAACCGCGAGGGCGAACGGCGAATGAAACGCTACAACGGCATCGTACTGCTGGAAGTGGGCGGTCTGTCCGGCATGTCCGAAGCGGAACTGGTGAAAGAACAGGCGGCACTCCTTCCCCAAACCTATGCAGCTTTCGCAGGAAGCAGCGGACGGAGCGTGAAGATATGGGCGCTGTTTGCCTTACCGAACGGCAAACTTCCGCAACGGGAAGAAGAAATCAGCCTGTTCCATGCGCATGCTTACCGCATGGCGGTACAATGTTACCAGCCCTGCTTCCGTTTCCCGTAACGTTGAAAGAGCCCTCGCCTGCCGATACTTTCCGCATGACGCTGGACGAAACGCCTTACTTTGCTCCCGATGCCGTGCCTTTCTGTCTCGAACAACCCGTGACGATGCCCGGCGAGCGGACATTCAACCAACGAAAATTGGCGGAAAACAATCCTTTAAAGCGGTGCAGCGGGATTCGACTCCTCGCAGACTTTCACCCTGCTGTTTGAGGCAGCCCTGGGGTGTGCACTGGACGAGGTGGAAGACTGGCAGCGCGACCGGGATGATTTTCACCCGCTGCTCATCCCCATAGGCGAGCAATGCTTCAAAAGCGGCATCCCCGAAGAGGAAGCCGTCCGGCAGGTAATGATGCACTACCGACGGCAGGCAGACGAACAGACGGTGCGCACCGCACTGCACAATCTCTACCGCGAGTGTCGGGGATTCGGCAGGAAATCCGTGCTGACTCCCGAACAGGACACGATGCTGAAACTGAACGAGTTCATGGAACGCCGTTACGAATTCCGGTACAACCAGCTGATGGGTGATTTGGAATATCGCCAACGCGACTCCATCCACTTCTATTTCCATGTAATGGACCAGCGAGCGCGCAATAGCGTGGCTATGGATGCCTGCAAGAGGGATTGCGTGTGTGGGACAGGGATGTGAACCGCTACCTGACCTCTAACCGCGTGCCGCTGTACAATCCGGTGGAAGAATACCTGTGCGGTGTAGGCCGCTGGGACGGCAAAGACCGCATCCGTGCGCTTGCCGGACTTGTTCCCTGCAACAATCCGTATTGGCGCGAGCTGTTCTACCGTTGGTTTCTGAACATGGTGGCGCATTGGCGCGGACTGGGCAACAGGATGCACGCCAACAGCACATCACCGCTGCTGATAGGTGCACAGGTTACCGCAAGTCCACTTTCTGCCGCATCATCCTTCCTCCCGAACTTCGCTTCGGCTATACCGACAGTCTGGATTTTGGCAGTAAACGCGATGCGGAAATGTACCTGGGGCGCTTTCTGCTGGTGAACATCGACGAGTTCGACCAGGTGAGCATCCATCAGCAAGGCTTTCTGAAACACCTTCTGCAAAAGCCCGTTGCCAACCTGCGCAAGCCCTACGGAAGCAGTATCCAGGAGATAAGGCGGTATGCTTCGTTCATCGGGACGAGCAACCACAAAGACCTGCTGACAGACAGCAGCGGCAGCCGCCGTTTTGTATGTGTGGAAGTGACTGCCCCCATCGATACGAACGTGACGATAAACTACCGCCAGTTGTATGCACAAGCCATGCAAGCGATACGCAGCGGCGAAAGATACTGGTTTAATGACAAGGATGAAGCCGTTTTGAAAGAAAATAACCGGGAATTCGAGCAAATCAGTCCGATTGAACAATTATTCCATTGTCATTTCCGTTTACCACAAGAAGGGGAAGAGGGAGAGTGGATGTCGCCGATACAGATTTTGGAAATTCTGCATGCAAAAAACAGTGACATAAAGCTGACAGACGGGCATGCAAAGCATTTCGGGCGTATCTTGAAGAAGAATAACCTGGAAAGCAGGCATACCCAAAAAGGAGTTGTATATCGAATTATAAAATCCTGATATTTTACTTTTTGTGGTGATGACCGGAATTTGGTCATCACCACAAAAACTGTTATCAGCATGCAATAAAGCACTATTATTCAACACATTATCACGCAAGTGATGAGTGATAACCAAATATCCGTTTTTACTATTGCAGATAAAAACAACCTATCCTATGCAATGCACAATAAAATATAACACATAAAATCCTTCCAACACAACCGGGCTCTACTTTACTAAAATATTTGGTTACCTTTGCCACAACAGCAAAAACTACTATCAGAATATCAACTGTAAACTAAAGTAATATTTATGACAAAAAGCTCCTTTCACAAATTGCTATTGGGAAGTGTACTGATGTTACTTCCTTTCGCGGTTCAGGCACAGGTCGTTTTAAAGAACTGGACCATCGAAGACCACTCCGGAAAAGTAAAAATCCTTGTATCAAGCGATACGCTGGAAATTACCGCACCCGACGGTCTTACACTTTGGTACAACCAACGCCTTACCGGTGATTATGAAATCGGCTATCGTGTGAAGATGCTGATGCAAGGCGGAAAATACGACCGACTTAGCGACCTGAACTGCTTTTGGGGCGCCAATGACCCGGAATACCCCGACAATCTCTTCGCACGCAGCGAATGGCGAAACGGAATTTTCCAACGTTATAAAACGCTAAGCCTGTTTTATGTGGGATACGGCGGAAACCACAACTCCACTACCCGCTTCCGCCAGTACTTTGCCAAAGCGGCGGATACCAGTGATGCCATAGCCCGCCCCGTAATCAAAGAGTATACGGACAAGGCGCACTTGCTGATTCCCAATAAATGGTACGACATCAAAATCCGTGTGGAAAAAGGAATCACAACTTACAGTGTCAACGGCGAAGAGTTGTTCCGACTGCCGGTTAAAAAGAATGAGGGAGACGGATATTTCGGACTCCGCCTATTGGAAAACCACACACTATTTACAGGCTTTCAGGTAAAAAGCCTGAAGGGGTAAATGTAAGGCTTCCACCCAAGAAAATACAGAATTAAAACAGTATTCGACAAAAGTAACATACCTTTAAACTACACCCAAACACCTTTCAACAATCCTGCACAGGATATTTCACGAATATCCATATTTTTGCCGGTGAACAAAAATCACTAAATATTTACTGACATGAAAAGAAACTCTCTGTTGCTTGCAACCGCTCTGCTCATAGGCATGACAGGCTGCAAAAACACTCCGGTCCAGAAAGAAGCCTGGATAAGCAACGCACTCGATGCCGCTTCCTATCAGTGAAATCAACCGCCGAGGAACTCTCCGGAACAAACAAGTTCCCACGTTCCATACATTCCGGCTATGATGTAAACTTTCTCGATGCTCAGTTGCAGCGCGAGAACAAAGCATACATCGACTCTTTACACCCCAACCCCGAAGCCCTGCAATTAGGACAAAAACGTCTTTGCGGCATTGCCGACTGGACCAGCGGGTTCTTCCCCGGAAGCCTTTGGTATGCCTATGAACTGACCGGCGATGAAGAGTTGAAAAAACGCGCCATCGAATATACCAACATCCTGAATCCGATACGTGAGCTGAAAGGTACCCATGACGTGGGCTTCATGATGAATTGCAGCTATGGCAATGCCCTCCGCCTCGCCCCTAACGACACCATTAAAGCCGTACTCGTAGAAACAGCGGATAATCTGTGCGCCCGTTTCAACCCGGAAATCGGTTGTATACGCTCGTGGGACTTCGGTGCATGGAACTTCCCCGTAATCATTGACAATATGATGAACCTGGACCTGCTGTTCAACGTATATAAGCTGACAGGAGATGAGAAGTATAAGAATGTGGCTGTAAAGCATGCACAAACTACTATGAAAAACCACTTCCGTCCGGACTACACCTCCTATCACGTGGTCAGCTATAACAATGACGGAAGCGTGGAAATCAAACAGACACACCAGGGTAAAAATGCAGAATCGGCCTGGTCGCGCGGCCAAGCGTGGGGAGTATACGGCTACACTTCCTGCTATCGCGAAACCCGGGACACGGCTTTCCTGCAGGAAGCCGTTCACATTGCAGACATGATTATGGAACGTGTAAAGACGGACGACCTGATTCCTTACTGGGATTATGATGCCCCGGCAGGTGAAAAGACTCCGCGTGATGCGTCTGCCGCAGCTGTCACGGCATCTGCCTTCCTGGAGCTCAGTACATTTGTACCCGACGGCAAAAAATATTCCGACTATGCCGAAACAATCCTGAAAAACTTGTCCGGCACGAAATATCTGGCAGCCAAAGGCAGCAATCAAGGTTACGTGCTGATGCATTCCACCGGCTCACTGCCGCATGGCTCTGAAATAGACGTACCGCTGAACTACGCGGATTACTACTATATGGAAGCATTAAAAAGATACATCGATTTGAAAAATAAAGGGTAAAGAATACATTCCGCAAATGTCAAAAATAAAAAGCCTGTTACTGGCAAGTTCAGTATGTATCGCAACTGTCTGTATCAATTTTCCCGCCCACGCAACCGAAAGGCATCTTCTTGAACAGACCGTTTCTTACGAGGAATTGGGCAATGTACTCCGCTACCGGCAAAGCTGGGTGGACTATCCCGCCTATACCGACCGGAAATCCTGGAAAGAGAAAACAGCCCCCGAAATGAGGAGCTTATCATCAGGAACGGCGAACGCGCCCTGAAACACGAATGGAAACCGGATCTTGCCTCCGACTACCTTGCCTTTAAGCGCACCGGCGAAATCCGCACCGGACGCGCCAACCACAAAGCCCTGCAAGCCTTGACCCTCGCAGACTGGTAGAGGGACAAGGCAGATTTATGGATGCCATCATAGACGGTGTATGGTTTCTGTGCGAGACATCCTGGATACACTCGGCACATCTCGGCTTTCAGAAAGACCGCTCCGGACTGCCCGACAGGCATGAACCGACCATCGAACTGGTAGTGGCCGACATCGGCGCGCAAATGGCATGGACTTACTATTTCCTGAAAGACGAATTCGACAAGGTAAGCCCGCTGATTAACGAACGGATTATCGAGGAAGTCAACAGAAACCTGATAAACCCTACTTCGCACGGGATGATTACTGGTGGATGGGATTCGGCGGCCAGCAGGTAAATAACTGGAATCCGTGGATTAACTACAACGTGCTGCAAGCCCTGATGCTGATAGAGAAAGACCCGGAACGTGTACGGCAAGGAGTCTGGAAACTGATGAAATCCACTGATTTCTTTTTCAGCATGTATCACGAGGACGGAGCCTGCGACGAGGGTCCCACCTATTGGAGCGGGGCTTCCGGCTATGCCCTGAAGTTTCTGGATTTGCTGGCTAAAGTAACCGGAAACAAGGTGAGCATATTCAGCTCTCCCCTCTTGCGCAATATGGCGCAATACATTTACCGGGTACACATCGGCGGCAACTATTTTGTAAACTTCGCCGACTCCGCACCCAAAGTAAGTCCAAGCCCGGGTATCCTCTACCGGTACGGAGAACTGACCGGAGACCCCGCCATGATGAAATTCGCCTCATTCATGGCACAGCAAAACCAAAGTTTCAAGGACGGGGTAAACGGATACTTCGCTTCTGCATTGGACGAGCTTTTTATGTACAAAGACATCGTCGGCCATCCGCAAGGCGAACCGCTAACCGGCACTTATTGGTTTAAAGACACCCAAATCTGCGTGGCACGCGACACCGAAGGCAAAAGCGACGGCTTCTTCTTCGCAGCGAAAGGCGGAAACAATCAGGAAAGCCATAACCATAACGATGTGGGGTCGTGCATCCTTTACTACAATGCCCTGCCGGTGCTTATCGATGCAGGCGTAGGTACTTATACCCGACAGACCTTCGGACCGGAACGGTACACGATATGGACCATGCAGTCCGATTATCACAACCTGCCCCTCATCAACGGAACCCCGCAGAAGAACGGCCGGGAGTTTGCCGCACACAGCCAGCAATACAAAGCCACCGCCAAAACCGTATCCTACCAGGTGGACATTGCCCGTGCCTATCCGCAGGAAGCAAATGTAAAAAGCTGGATTCGCAACTATACGCTGCACAGGAAAAAGGATTCATAATCACCGACAAATGGAAACTTTCGGCATGCAACGAACCGAGTGTATTAAACCTGATGACCTGCTGCGAAGTCGAAATCGACCGCAACAAAAACATTATACTGACAGGAGAGGCAGGTAGGTTCAGAGTGGAATACGATAAAAAGCTCTTATCGCCCGCAACGGATACCGTCGAACTGACCGATCCGAAATTAATCCACTCCTGGAACCGGAAGAAGCTGACGCGCATCCGTTTCACAATTGTGCCGCAACAAATTTCCGGTGAAAGCAAACTGGTGATAAGGAAGGCTCAGTATAAGACCTTGAATGATTGATAATCGGCTCAGTAGATTTTTAGTGGGGATTATTTTTTATACTCATGAAGCATTACTTACTTCGCATTATGAAAAACGATTATTTGAACATGCTGGCCAGCCTTGTGTTGCCGGCGCAGATATTAGATTACTTTCTTATCTCAAGAGTTGAACAAACCTCTCAAGAGATTCATATCAGTCTGGATGAAAAGATGAATCCAGAGTTAAGCAACGACGTACATCTTGAATCCAAAGGTTTTATGGAAGCTGTAAATGTGACGGACTTTCCCATAGGAGATCATAAGGTAATTCTCAGAATCAGACGCCGGTGTTGGACAGACTTAAGCACAGGCAAAAGCTTTAGTATTCCCATCGACCTCAACGTTGTGCCAAGGGGACCCGATACTCCAAAGAATTTGGAGCTTTTTTAAAAGAAACGTATGGAACCATCCCCGGTAACCTGCCGTACGCTTGAGGAATTCTATCATATAGACTGTCATACATTTGAGAAACAGTATAAGGAGGTCCTCAGTGGATATCGCAAGTGGGAGCAGCTATCTCATGCCGATGAATGGATACTGTTTCCGGAGAATATGGGACTGCATTTGGCAATTGACGAGACCTCACTCTCCAACGGTAAACTTTACACCTTTGTGACCAACCACGATGCCTGTACGAGAGAGTGTTCCCTGGTAGCTGCCGTGGCAGGGACTAAATCAGAGGATGTAATAGCTGTGCTGCAACGAATTGACGAGGAAAGTCGCTATGCCGTTAAAGAGGTAACACTTGTTCTTTCAGACTCCATGCGCAAGATTGTACGGACTGCATTTCCTAAAGCCGGTCGTGTTATAGACCGTTTTCACATTCAAAAATTAGCTTGTGATGCCGTGCAGGAATTACGCATCAAACACTGTTGGGATACCATACAGCAAGCCAACGAGGAAATGGAGGAAGCAAAACAGAACAACAAAGATTATATCCCATACCGATATTCCAATGGTGATACTCGTAGGGAATTGCTTATACGTTCTCGGTATTTGCTTTTCAAGTCAGCCGATAAATGGACAGAAAGACAGAAACAAAGAGCAGCCATCCTATTTGAAGAATATCCTGATATCAAGAAAGCATATGGTTTGTGCCATTCCCTGCGGATGATATTCTCAAAGAATACCATAAAGGATGTTGCATATCTGGCTATGGCACGATGGTATAACAAAGTAGAAGATGCAGGGATGCGTTCATTGAACGTCATTGCTGCTACTTTTTATGAACACTATGATGAAATACTCAATTTCTACAACCACCGTTCTTCAAATGCGAAAGCAGAATCTTTCAATGCCAAAATCAAATTGTTCAGAGCAAACCTTAGCGGTGTAGCTGACAAGAAGTTCTTTCTATTCCACATTGCTAATGCTATATGCGTATCCCCACTAAAAAGCTACTGAGCCTGATAATCATTGATTTCATAGTCTCTCCCTAAGCTCATCCTGACGTAAGGGCATAAAAAAAGGAGTACCGCTGTACTCCAACCTTTGTTAACCTTAAATCTAATACTATGAAAAACACATTGCAAAGATACGGACATTTGCTAAATCTGCAAATTATCCAAGAAAAAAAGTATGTTTTATAACACAGATTAAGAAAAAAGGACGGATATGCAAACGCACACCGTCCTTTTTTTAACATTTATCGTTGCAGATTATTCCTCATCCAACAGGATTTCAAGAATCTGGCAAGCAGCCTTTGCCACCGGAGTACCCGGCCCGAAGATGGCAGCTACGCCGGCCTTATAAAGGAAATCATAGTCCTGTGCGGGAATCACACCGCCTGCAATCACTACGATATCCTCACGGCCCAACTTCTTGAGTTCTTCAATAATCTGCGGAACCAATGTCTTGTGTCCGGCAGCCAATGAAGAAACACCCACTACGTGAACGTCGTTTTCCACCGCTTCGCGGGCAGCTTCGGCAGGAGTCTGGAACAGCGGTCCCATATCTACGTCGAAACCGCAGTCGGCATAACCCGTTGCCACTACTTTGGCACCGCGGTCGTGACCGTCCTGACCCATTTTAGCTACCATGATACGGGGCTGACGTCCCTCTTTCTTCGCAAATTTCTCAGCCAACTCACAAGCTCTGTGGAAGTCGCTGTCATTCTTACTTTCTGATGAATACACGCCTGAAATAGTCTGATTACTGCTTTATAACGTCCTACAACTTTTTCGCAAGCATACGAAATCTCGCCCAATGTGGCACGGACACGTGCTGCTTCCACTGCCAGTTCCAGCAGGTTACCTTCCTTCGTCTCCACACATTTGGTGATGGCATCGAGCGCTTTCTGCACGGCAGCCTCATCACGGCCTTCCTTCAATGTCTTCAGGTTCTGGATCTGCTCCTGACGGACAGCCGTATTGTCAATCTCAAGAATATCGATAGGAGCTTCTTTCTCCAGACGATACTTGTTTACACCCACAATGGTCTGCGAACCGCTGTCGATACGTGCCTGCGTGCGTGCGGCAGCCTCTTCGATACGCATCTTGGGGATACCGGTTTCGATGGCCTTCGCCATACCGCCCAGCTTCCTCGATTTCCTGAATCAGCTCCCAAGCCTTGTGTGCGAGCTCATTGGTCAGAGACTCTACATAGTAAGAACCGCCCCACGGGTCGACATTCTTGCAGATGTAAGTTTCTTCCTGGATATAAATCTGAGTGTTACGAGCGATACGTGCAGAGAAGACATGAACGGAAATTGCCGGGTTTGGGAACTGAATTGGCGAAATACGGCCTCGTTCCCGCAAAAGCATTCGACCCCGAAAAGACTTGACCCCCGAATTACGAT
>ENA-OQCE01000105-OQCE01000105.1-human-gut-metagenome-genome-assembly--contig:-NODE-105-length-38481-cov-4.011733_pt1 | contig 38481 bp, 42 predicted proteins | sample MGYA00242495_ERZ504572 | MGnify/ENA primary metagenome ERZ504572 (study PRJEB26092, sample SAMD00036228) | human gut metagenome | host: Homo sapiens | study: EMG produced TPA metagenomics assembly of... | reverse complement strand
CACGAAATAAAGAAATGAATGTAATGAAACGGGAGAGGGAAAAATAACATTGATTTTTCAGAAGTTCGCTGGTATAATGAAAACATGATTACGGGGTATGGCGTAGCTGGTAGCGCGCACGGCTGGGGGCCGTGAGGTCGCAGGTTCAAATCCTGTTGCCCCGATCGGTAAGAGTGTCGTTTTACGGCACTTTTTTTCTTACGGACAAAGACGTGTGCGGAAGAAAATGAATTGCGCAGAAAAAACAGGGAGGAAGTTATGGGGAAAGTAACGATACAGAGTATGGCAAAGGAGCTGGGATTGTCCCGGAATACGGTTGCATGGCATTAAAGGATGATCCGAAGGTAGCTCCGGTGACGCGGGAGAGAGTTCTTCGGATGGCGAAAAGAAATGGCTATCTGGGCGAAAATGTATATGTGGAAGAAGTTCGGGCACCGCAGGAGAAGCATTACAATATTATGGTTCTGCGTACGCGGGATGCCGCTGTTTATTGGGACCGTGTCGTGAGCGGCATCTCCGAGGAGGCGAGCCTCAATAACTGTCAGACGCGCGTTGCGGTCGTGACGGAGCGGGAGGAGGCGAACGGCATTCTGCCGCTCGGCTGAATGAAAATATCGATGCGATCTTCTGCATTAAAATGCTGCCGCCGGAATATATGCAGAAACTGGTAAATCTGGGTTACCGCATCTTTCAGCTCGACCATTACTGCGGCATCGAACAGCGGCCGATGGGCGATATCGTGCGTGTGGACGGTGTGCAGCCGGTGAGTCTTCTGACGTCCCATCTGATCGGGCAGGGCATGACGCGGATCGGTTTCCTAAGTGAGCACAGCAGCACGTATGAGTCGATGCATGACCGGTATGTCGGTTTCCTTGCAGCGATGGAACAGGCGGGCATTCCGCTCGATGAGGAGCTTGTGCGCCCCAATATGGAGAGCGATCATTTTTATTACCCGGAAAATTTTGACAAGATTGTGGCGAGCTACGATACACTGCCGGAAGCGATTGTCTGCGGCAACGATATGATCGCCAAAAGACTGACAGAATCCTTCCGGAAAATCGGCGTGCGCGTGCCGGAGGATGTGGCACTGACCGGATTTGATGATGATGAGGACCGGATGCTGTATCCGTTCTTCTCAACCGTTCATGTCGATACGAAGTGGCTTGGCCGCCGTATGGTGCATGAATTTTTATGGCGGGAGGAGCACCCGGAAGCGCCGAAAGAGCGGATTCTCGTTTCGGGGGAGGTTGTGGTGCGCCGTTCCTCGTGCAAGCGCCAGGGATAGAAAGAAATAGAAAAAACAGGAAAAAGTGAACAAAGAAAGAAAGCCAGGGACGCCCCGGCGGACGAGAAGAAAAACCGTCTGCCGGGGCGTTTCCGGCTCCCTTTTTGCAATGATTCAAATTCGTGCATAAATGCCATGTAGAAAAACACTAATTAGTAATGCAAAATGGTGCATTTAAGGAAAACTAAACTGAACAAAAACGCAAGAATAAAAACCTTGTTAATATCACACATTAAAAAATAATGGTGCAAAATAATGCATTATATCGCCGGAAGGAAAGGAGAGAGCGAAATGCAGAAATGGATGGAGGACCGCTGCAACCTGGATATCGATATCATTGCACTGCCGGGCTGGTCGGATGCAACATCCAAAATTTCCCTTCTGATGGGCGATGAGACACAGCGACCGGACATCATCTGGTGGTGGAACATGGAAGCTGACTATACGAAATGGGTAGACGCAGGCCTTCTGGTGGATGTTTCTCCGTATATGAAGAAATACACCAACATGGTTGACTACTACAACAGCGTAGATCCTGGCGTTATGTTCTATGCATCCGGAGACAACGGAATTTACCGTATCCCGGGCGACGTTGCAGAGCCGGCATGTGAGACTCTGTGGATCTGGAAAGACTGGCTGGACAACTTAGGACTGGCTGTTCCGACTACACTGGATGAGCTCAAGGAAATCCACGGAAAACAGGTAGAGGATTACCAGAAATACCTGGAAGAGTACAACAAATAAAACAACGAAATCATGTATTAGAGCACCCGCCGGAGCCTCCTTTCCGGCGGGTGTATTTTTACGGAATCCTGCGTTTTGCGCTTGACAGAGATGGAGAAAAATGGTAACATAAGAGCCAAGTTAGGAAAAAGGCAAAGAAGAGGAATACTACATGGAGCTTCCGAATCCAGAAAGCTGTTGGGTGATGCGAAACAGCAGACGAATTCCGTGGAACTGACCTCAGAGCCGCTGCTCCCAAATTTAGAATAAAAAGAGTAGGTGCAGACGGAAACCCACCGTTAGAGGGGCAGGATATGCAGATGTTTCATCCGTATCCGCAGAGTGTACAGAGAAAATCTCTGTAAAACAGGAGTGGTACCGCGTAAGATAGCAAGTCTTTCGTCTCTTGTGTCAGAAGCCGACACAGAAGATGAGAGATTTTTTTATGCTTTCATCCCGAATTTATGTCGGCAGAATAAATTATATTTCACTTTCTGAGAGGAGAAAATCATGATGAATGTAAAGAAGTATCAGAAACAGTACTATATGCCGCCGGTTCCGTGCATGGACTGGGCAAAAAAAGACAGCATCGAGAAAGCACCGGTATGGTGCAGCGTTGACTTGCGTGACGGAAACCAGGCGCTTGTCATTCCGATGAGCCTGGAACAGAAGGTAGAGTTCTTCAAACTTCTTGTGGAAGTTGGTTTCAAAGAGATCGAGGTTGGCTTCCCGGCAGCATCCGAGACCGAATATGAGTTTCTCCGCACCCTGATCGAGCAGGATCTGATCCCGGAAGACGTAACCGTTCAGGTTTTGACCCAGGCGAGAGAGCATATCATCCGCAAGACCTTCAAGGCATTAAAGGGCTGCAAGAATGCTATCGTTCACGTTTACAATTCCACTTCCTATGCACAGCGTCAGCAGGTCTTCAAAAAGTCGAAAGAAGACATCCTGAAAATCGCCGTTGAGGGAGCGAAGCTCTTAAAAGAGCTGACAGAAGAGGCCGGCGAGAAATACCGCTTCGAGTACAGCCCGGAGAGCTTTACCGGAACCGAGCCGGAATATGCGCTTGAGGTGTGCAACGCCGTTCTCGACGTATGGCAGCCGACTGCAGACCGCAAAGCCATCATCAACCTGCCGAGCACCGTGGAGCTTTCCATGCCGCACGTTTATGCAAGCCAGGTGGAATACATGAGCAAAAACCTGAAATACCGCGATAATGTCGTTCTTTCCCTTCATCCGCACAATGACCGCGGCTGCGGCGTTTCCGATGCAGAGATGGGTATCCTTGCCGGAGCAGACCGTATCGAGGGAACGCTGTTCGGAAACGGCGAGAGAACCGGAAACGTGGATATTATCACGGTCGGCATGAACATGTACATGCAGGGCGTCGATCCGGAGCTTGACTTCTCCGATATGCCGAAACTCTGCCATGCATTTGAATCCTTCACCGGTATGAGCATCAACCCGAGAAGCCCGTACTGCGGATCTCTCGTATTTGCAGCCTTCTCCGGTTCCCATCAGGATGCGATCGCAAAAGGCATGCACTGGATCGAGGAGAAAGCACCGGATACCTGGACCGTTCCGTATCTGCGATCGATCCGACGATATCGGAAGAAACTACGATGCAGACGTCATCCGCATCAACAGCCAGTCTGGAAAGGGCGGTGTCGGCTATATTCTGGAGACGAAATACGGCCTGAATCTGCCGGCGAAGATGCGCGAGGCTATGAGCTATACCGCAAAATCCGTTTCCGATCATCTGCATAAAGAGCTGCGTCCGGATGAGATCTTTGAACTCTTTAAAGATACCTTCGAGAACGTAACGACACCGTACAACATCAACGGCGTTCACTTTAAACAGCTCGATGAGGCAGAATTGAAGCACAGGTTACCTCCAATTACGAGGGCGGTGAGTATGCAACTGCATATGCAGAAGGAAACGGCCGTCTGAATGCTGTCAGCAACGCGCTGAAACAGCAGTACAATCTGCAGTATGATCTGGTCAGCTATACGGAGCACGCGCTGGAGCAGAGCTCAAGTGCACAGGCAATTGCCTACGTCGGCATCAAAAAGCCGGACGGAATCCTTTCCTGGGGCGCAGGCGTAGATCCGGATATCATCCGTGCTTCCATCGACGCGCTGGTAACTGCAATCAACAACCGATAAGAAAAGAGAGAGCATATGCTGTTTAAAAACAAAATTGAATACACCAAAGGAATGTTTGTGGAGATTTACGGCACCGAGATAAAAAAAGTACGTCTGGTACTGCGGATCATTACAGGGATTGCTGTTGTGGCTGCGATCGCTTTTATGATCTACGGTGCAGCAGCGCGGGGATTTATCATGCCGGGAGACTTCTTCAATCTTGGAATCTCCATTCTGATGGCACTTCTGTGTACGTTTCTGCCGAATCTGATGGCACGTTCACAGATGAAAAAATGCAAAAAGAGAGGACTCCTTGGAGAACGTACCCTTCGTTTTACTGAGCAGGTGCTCACAATGACATACGAAAAAGAGGGCAGAAGCACTGATATTCCGCTCGAAGAGCTGACAAAGGTGACGGAGTTTGACAACTTTATCCGCATCACCATCGGAGGCAGAAGCACCTTTCTCGATAAGAAACGCTTTGAAATCGGAGACGCGGCAGCGTTTGTGACCTGGGCGGAAGATAAAATCGCAGAGAATGCGGAAAAAGAGGAAGAGGCACTCGCACTCGAGGAGACAGAAAGGGAAGCTCCGGCGTTAGAAGACGGCGAAGCAAAAACGGAGGAGTCCGACGAAAATTAAATCATACATTCTGACAAAAAATATTTTGGCAGAATGGTGGAAAATGGCTGTGCATTTTTGTGCACAGTCATTTTTTGTATATTTTTGTTGTTTTTTCATACTTCATCCATTATAATAAGAGGAAGCGTACAGGTAAAACTAATCTGAAACGTATCCGGCCGGGAGTTAGAGAGGCTCTGCGGGAGTCAAAGTGAAGGAGAGAAAGAGCATGGAAGTATTATACAAAAGTACCAGAGGCAATGGAGAAACCGTAACTGCATCCCAGGCAATCTTAAAGGGTCTGTCCGACGACGGCGGATTATTTGTACCGACCTCCATTCCAGCACTGGATGTTCCCATGGAAAAACTTGCGGCTATGAGCTATCAAGAAGTGGCATACGAGGTAATGAGCCGTTTTCTTACCGACTTTACAGAAGATGAACTGAAAAACTGTATTGCAAACGCATACGATGCAAAATTTGACACAGAGGAAATTGCACCGCTGACAAAAGCAGACGGTGTTTACTATCTGGAGCTGTTCCACGGCGCAACGATCGCGTTCAAGGACATGGCACTTTCCATTCTGCCGCATCTGATGACGACCGCCGCAAAGAAAAACGGCGTGAAAAATGAGATCGTCATCTTAACTGCTACATCTGGAGATACTGGAAAAGCAGCAATGGCAGGCTTTGCAGATGTGCCGGGCACCAGAATTATTGTATTTTACCCGAAGAACGGCGTAAGCCCGATTCAGGAAAAACAGATGGTAACACAGAAGGGCAAAAATACCCACGTTGTTGCCATCCACGGAAACTTCGACGACGCACAGACCGGCGTGAAGAAAATGTTTAACGACAAAGAGCTTGGAAAAGAGCTGGCAGATAAAGGTTTCCAGTTCAGCTCTGCAAACTCGATCAACATCGGAAGACTCGTTCCGCAGGTCGTCTACTACGTATATGCTTACGCAAACCTGGTGAAAAACGGAGAGATTGCAGACGGAGAAAAGATCAATGTAACCGTTCCGACCGGAAACTTCGGAAATATTCTCGCTGCATTCTATGCAAAACAGATGGGACTGCCGATCGCAAAACTGATCTGCGCTTCCAATGAGAACAAAGTTCTGTTTGACTTCTTCCGCACCGGCGTTTACGACAGAAACAGAGACTTTATTCTGACAACATCACCGTCCATGGATATCCTGATCTCGAGCAATCTGGAGCGTCTGATCTACCGCATCGCCGGAAACAGCGAAGCAGCAGACCGCGAGCTGATGCAGGATCTTGCAAAGGACGGAAAATATGAGATCACCGATGCGATGAAAAAAGAGCTGGCAGACTTCTACGGCAATTATGCATCCGAACAGGAGACAGCAGACGCGATTGCAAAACTGTACAGCGATACCGGATATGTGATTGATACCCATACCGCGGTTGCAGCGGCTGTATACGGAAAATACCGCGAGGAAACCTATGACGAAACCAAGACCGTCATCGCATCTACCGCAAGCCCGTATAAATTTACAAGCAGCGTTCTTGCAGCGATTGCACCGGAGTATGACACCCTTCCAGTACTGGAGCAGGTAGACAAGCTGTCTGCACTTGCCAATACCGAGATTCCGCGTGCGATCGAAGAAATCCGTACTGCACCGGTGCTTCATACGACAGAGTGTGATGTAGATCAGATGCCGGAGACTGTTCGGGCGTTTTTGAAATAAGATAAAGCAGGAGCAGAATTTTAAAACAGGCAGAGCACACAGCAGGCTTTGCCTGTTTTTGCAGGGAGAGAAGAATAAATAATGAAAAATAAAGTAATCAGGGGAGTACTGGCGGCAGCCTGCGTGACAACCGCTGTCAGTGCTGCGAACGTATTTGGAGCAGGCACAGAGCAGAGTCTGGTAAATGAGGCTTCTGCTGTTACACAGGAAGAAACAGAAGAAACATCGGAGGCGGAAACCACAGACGAAAATACGCCGGAGATGACAGAAACGGAGACGCCGGATTCGACAGCGGAAAATGCCGCCTCGGATCTTCCGGCGGCAGAAGTACAGAGCGGAAATCCCGAAGAGACGGCGGTATCCGTGCAGGCTGGAAGCTATTACCCATGGGTGAATGAGAACGGGATCTGGTATTTTAAGGATCCGGATGGTACCATTGTCAAAGGAGCCTGGAGAGAGTACGACAAGAACCGTTACTACCTGAATAATGACGGAAAAATGGCGGTCGGCTGGAAAAAACTTGATGGAGCCTGGTATTATTTCCAAAGCTGGGGCGGTGTTTACCGGGATGCCTTTTACACCGTGAAAAATGTACCGTATTATTCTGATGCGGACGGAAAAATGGCGACCGGCTGGAAACTGATCGATGATGTGTATTATTATTTTGATGATCAGGCGCGATGTACCGGAATCGTTTTTTTGAGTATGACAAGAATACGTATTATGTTGATGTGGATGGAAAAATGGCATCCGGGTTCGAACAGATTGACGGGATCTGGTATTACTTCCGAAGCTGGGGCGGCATGGCACAAAACACCTTTCTGACGCATAAAAATAATATTTATCATGTTGATACGGATGGAAAGATGACGACCGGCTGGCTGCTGCAGGATGGAACCTGGTATTATTTCCGAAGCTGGGGCGGCATGTACCGCAGCACCTTTTTCAAAGCACCGACAGGAAGTGCACTTTACTATGCCGATGAGAACGGAAAGATGGCTGTCGGAAAAAAACAGATCGACGGTGACTGGTACTATTTCAAGGACTGGGGCGGCATGTATCAGAATGCATTCATCAAAAACGGAACGAGTGTCTGCCATGCGGCTGCAGATGGAAAACTGACCGTCGGCTGGCTGCAGCAGGGCAGTACATATTACTATTTTGATGAAACCGGAGAGCAGTATTTTGACCGCTTTTTTGAATATGACAACAATACATATCGTGTGAATGCAGATGGAAAGATGGTAACCGGCTGGCAGAAAATCAATGGTACGTATTATTATTTCCGGGGCTGGGGCGGCATGTACCGTAGTACCTTTTTCCAGCTTGGCGGTGAAACGTATTATGCCGATGCGGATGGAAAGATGGTGACGGGCTGGCTTTCGAAAGAGAACCAGTGGTATTACTTCCGGGAAAATGGTGCGATGTACCGCAATACCTTCTTTACGCATTTAAACAACAGTTACTATGCCGATGCCAACGGCGTGATGGTGACGGGAGAGCGGACTATTAACGGCGCTTCCTATTACTTTAAAGACTGGGGAGGCATGGCAAAGAACCAGTGGCTCAATGCACAGAAACGGATGGTAAGCGGTGATCCGCAGACGGGCTGGTATTACTTTGGAAGCGACGGAAAGATGGTAAAATCGTATTACGCTCTGCTGAAAAAGAACAGCAGCAACTGGTACTACAGCTTTGACGAAAACGGAGTGTGCATTCTCGCTCGAGCCAGTATGTGCGTGCAAAGGACAGCGTAAGCGGAAAATATTATACGATGGAGCATCAGTATTACACGGATCCGTCTGTGAGTGACCGTGATTTCTTTGCGGCTATCTGCAGTGCGGAGGCGGGTGTCCAGAGAAAAACCGGTATGACGGCAGTTGCGATGGTCATCCGGAACCGGATGGCGGCACAGAATATTTCGCTCCGCACAGCGATTTATAAACAGCAGCAGTTTGAACCGGCGCGGAACGGAAGTCTGACAAACTATCTGACGGGAATTGCGGAGCAGAGCAGTTCGATCATCAATCAGCTGAAAAATAATGGAGCCTACGGTGCAGTGGATGAATCCCGGTCGATCATGGATGCATATCTGAAGAACGGCACAAAACGTGTGATCCCGGGCTTTGGCGATACGAGAGATGATTTTGATTATCTATATTTCATGACTCCGAAAGCATTTGAAAATCTGAATATGGATAAAGAAAAATGTGTGACATATACATACACCTATAAATGGACAACTTCCAGCGGAACAGCGCGGGAAGATTCCCATATTTTCTTTGTGAACTGGGTGAAAAAACAGAGCTGATCGGACGTCATATCGAAAGAAGGGGCGAACAAAAGATGACATTACAGGAAACAATCGGACAGATCCATCCGCTTTCGAAAGAGGCGATGGATCGTGCCAAGGCTCACTGGGACGGCATTGCAAAGCGCTCCACAGCCTCGGAAAGCTGGAGGACGTGCTCATCCAGATTGCCGGAATCACCGGAAAAGAGAAGATTTCGATTGAAAAAAGAGCACTTCTGACGTTCTGTGCGGACAATGGCGTTGTGGAAGAAAACGTGACGCAGAGCGGTCAGGAAGTGACAGCGACAGTTGCGGAAAATTTTCTGCAGGAGAAGGCGACAGCAGCCATTCTCTGCCGCGGCGCGCATGCGGATCTGTTTCCGATTGATATCGGAATGGCGCGCGATACGAAGGTTCCGCGGTATAAAGTTGCGTATGGAACAAAAAATATGGCAAAAGGTCCGGCGATGACAAGGGAAGAGGCCGTTCGTGCGCTTGAAACAGGAATCGCCGTGGCGGAAGAAAAAATTGCGGCGGGCTATCAGCTGATGGCAACCGGTGAGATGGGCATTGGAAATACGACGACGAGCAGTGCAATGGCAGCCGTTTTCCTGAATCAGCCGGTTCCGGAACTGACGGGACGGGGCGCCGGGCTTTCGAGTGAAGGTCTTGCGCGGAAAATTGCAGCGATTGAAAAAGCAATTGCCATCAATCAGCCGGATCCGTCCGATCCCATCGATGTGCTGGCAAAGGTCGGCGGTTTTGACATTGCCGGCATGGCGGGTGTCTTTCTTGCAGGGGCTGCACATGGCGTTCCGGTTGTGATGGACGGCTTTATTTCCTGTGTGGCAGCGCTTCTTGCTGCACGGATTGCACCGTTTGCAAAGGACTATATGATCGCTTCGCACGTATCGAAGGAGCCGGCGGCGCATCTGCTGCTTGCAGAGCTTGGAAAAGAAGCCTTCCTGCACTGCGATATGTGTCTGGGCGAGGGAACGGGCGCCATCATGCTTTTCCCGATTCTGGATCAGGCAAATGCCGTATACCGCGGCATGGCGACATTTGACGAGGCACAGATCGAAACGTATGTGCCGCTGACTTAAAAAAGGCAGGTGAAACGATGATACATCTGGTTACAGGCGGCAGCGGCAGCGGAAAATCGGCGTATGCGGAGCAGTGTATTCTGGATTTTGGCGGAACACGGAGGTTATATCGCAACGATGCAGCCATTCGGTGCGGAAGGGCAGGCGCGTATTGCACGCCACCGGAAGATGCGCGCGGCAAAGAAGTTTTCGACGATTGAGTGTTATACGAATTTAAAAGAAGTGGAGCTGGAACCGGGAAGCGATGTGCTGCTCGAATGTATGTCGAATCTCACGGCAAATGAAATATTTGATCCATCCGGGGCGGGAAAAGCGCGGGCGGAGGAGGAAATTCTTGCGGGCGTTTCCCGTCTGGCCCATCAGGCGCGGAATCTGGTTCTGGTGACGAATGAAATTTTTTCGGACGGATACCGATATGAGGAGGAGACGATGGAATACCAGCGGATCCTGGGAAACATTAATGTACGTCTGGCAGAGATGGCGGACTGTGTGACCGAGGTTGTGTATGGGATTCCCGTCAGAATAAAAAAAGAATAAGATGAAAACGATATGGAATAACTTTAAAGTGGCGTTTGCCATGTACTCGAAAATCCCGATGCCGCCGGCAGACTGGGAAAAAGAGAACATGAAATATGCGTTGTGTTTCTTTCCGTGGGTCGGACTGGCTGTCGGTGCAGTTTCGGCGGTGCTTTTCTGGCTGCTGCAGCAGATTGGCGCGGGAAGCATGCTGCGGGCTGCAGTGCTGACGGCAGTTCCGGTTCTGGTGACGGGCGGTATTCACCTCGACGGCTATCTGGATACGATGGATGCGTTAAGTTCCTGGAGAGAAAAACAGCGCCGACTGGAAATCTTAAAAGACCCGCACGCCGGAGCATTTGCGATTATTATGGGATGTCTGTATTTTGTACTGTACGCGGGCGCAGCCGGAGAACTTGTCTGGAAGATTTTTCCGGCGTATGCATTTGGCTTCGCAGTTTCGAGATCGTTCAGCGGTCTTTCGATCGCGTTTTTTCCAAATGCCAATCCGAAAGGAACAGCGGCAGCGTTTGGCATGAGCGCAGAGAAAAAAAAGAACGGCGGCGGTGCTTGTTGTGACGATTTTTGCCGTGACGGCGCTCTCAGCTTCGTTCTGCGTCTGGGCGGCACTGGATGTACTGGTTGTATCGGCACTGGTATTCTGTTATTATAAATGGAAAAGCAGTAAGTATTTTGGAGGAATTACAGGAGATCTCGCAGGCTATTTCCTTTCGCTCTGTGAGCTGGCACAGCTCCTGTCTCTTGTGGTACTTTCTCTTGGAATGGAGAACTGGAAATGAAATTAGTAATTGGAGGGGCTTTTCAGGGAAAGCTTAACTTTGCAAAGAAGATGACCGGAAAAGAAACAGGATGGGCCGATGGGGCAGCAGTTTCGAAAGAGGAGCTGTCGGCATGTTCCGGCGTATATGATTTTCAGGAACTGGTCCGCAGATGGCTCCTTCTGGAAGAGGAGACCGGGACTGCACCGGAAGCGGAACTGGAAGAACTGCTGCAGAAAAATCCAGAAATCTGCATTGTTACGAATGAACTCGGTTACGGAGTGGTTCCGATTGAACCCTTCGACCGGAAATGGCGGGAAAAGACGGGGCGCATCTGTACGGAGCTGGCAGCAAAGGCTGATTCGGTAACCCGTGTGGTGTGCGGAATCGGAATCCTGCTGAAAGGTGAGGAAAAACATGATTAAAATTGCAATGATCCGCCATGGAAAAACCTATGGCAATACATTAGGACGGTATATCGGCGTGACGGATGAACCACTGTGTGAGGAAGGGAAAAAAGAGCTGGAACAGCGGACGATGGATACCGTTGAGCTTCTGTTCGTCAGCCGCTGAAACGGTGTCTGGAAACGGCAGACATTCTGTATCCGTACGCCAAACAGGTCAAAATCCCGGAATTTGCAGAGTGCAATTTTGGTGAGTTTGAGAACAAAAATTATCAGGAATTAAAAGATAATCCGAAATACCAGGAGTGGATTGATTCCATGGCGACGCTTGCCTTTCCGGGCGGTGAGAGCCCGCAGCAGTTCAAGGACCGCTGCATCGCCGGCTTTGACAAGATGGTGGATACGTGTATCCGCCGCCATTACCGCAACGTGGCGATGGTGGTGCACGGAGGCACGATCATGAGTATCCTTGAGCAGTACGGCGTGCCACAGAAGAGTTACTATGACTGGCGAGTAGAAAACGGCTGTGGATATCATCTGTATCTCTCGGAGCAGAACTGGAAAATGGGCCGTAGAGAAGCTGTGGTGGAATCGGAGATAAGGCGGTAAACAAAAATGGTGACAGCAGAATGCCATGCCCATATTTTTATGGACGGTGTGGATTACAAAAAGGCGGCGGCAGCGCATGAAAACGGCCCGCGGGAGGATCTGATCCGGGAACATCTGGCGGCGTATCAGAAGGCAGGGATTTCCTATGTGCGTGACGGCGGAGATCCGTACGGGGCGGGTGTTCTTGCACGGAGCCTTGCGCCGGAGTACGGGATCACATACCGCACACCGGTTTTTGCGATTCACAGGGCGGGCCGTTATGGAAAAATTGTCGGACGCGCATTTTCAGACTGGAAAGAGTATTGCGCGCTTGTGCGTGAAGTACGCCGTGCGGGCGGAGATTTTATCAAGATCATGACGACGGGAATCCTGGATTTCGCGACAAAGGGGCATGTGACCAGTGAGCCGCTTTCCAGGGAAGAGGTTTTTGCAATGACAGCTGCGGCGCATGATGCGGGGCTTTCTGTGATGGCGCATGTGAACGGCGCACAGGCTGTGATGGATGCGGCAGAGGCAGGCGTGGACTCGGTTGAGCACGGGAACTTTCAGAATGAAGAGAGCATCTGCTGTATGGCAGAGCATGCAACAATCTGGGTGCCGACAATTGTGACGGTTTCGAATCTTCTGGAGAACGGCAGATATCCGGCTGAAACGCTGGCGTGGATTTTTGAGACGCAGAAAAAAAGGTCTGCAGCTCGCATTTGAAAAGGACGTTGTGCTTGCGGCGGGAAGTGATGCCGGCGCATACGGCGTACTTCACGGAAAAGGAATCCGGGAAGAAGAGCGTGTAATGCGAAAAATCCTTGGGGCAGAAAATGGGCAGGAGCTGGAAAAGCGGCTTGCGTTTGGAGAAAAAAAGATCCGGGAAAAGTTCTGAAAATTTTCTGCGTTTCAGGCTTTAGAAAAAATTTAGAATTAAACGGGCAGACAATGCTTGCGTTTTCGCCCGGACTGTGGTAAGTTTAAATCACTTTTACAAGAACTTTAGAGAAAATGAAACAGGGATATTCTGAGACAGAGGGTAAATGCTATCCTCTGTTTTTTGTGTGCAAAAATGATTGTCTGGATGTCCGCATCGACGGAAGGGAGAAAATGAAAGCAAAAGGAAAACTGGGGCTGCAGGGCTTTCTTTCCTCCTTTTTCTGGCGGCGGGATGGTATCTGATGCAGTATTTCTGCGCCTATGTCGTACTGTCCGGGTCCATGGAACCGGAGATCCCGAGGGATCTGTTGTGGTTGTGGATGGACGGAAGAAGGAATGGAATCCGGGGATGTGATTACCTACCGGAGAGGAAATATGGTGGTGACACACCGGATCGTGGAAAAGAGCGAGGAAGGATACTGTACTAAGGGGGATGCCAACGCGGAGGAAGATGCAGGCATCGTTTTGGAAAAACAGGTGATCGGGAATGTGATCGTAGCTCTTCCCTGGCTTGGCTTTGGTATTATCTGGCTCCGGCAGAGAGGAACACTCTTTTTTCTGGCCGTGGGAGCGGTGATGCTTTTTACAATCCGGCAGCTTTGGCACGGTAGAAAAATCATGCAGGAAAACAAGTTATAAAAAGAATTAGCAAAATTATTTAGGAAAACAGGAGGAATTGATCTATGAAAAAACAGCGGAAAATCGTATTCTGGGCAGCATCACTGCTTCTGACAGGAGCCCTGGCAGCGGGCGGAACACTGGCGTATCTGACGGATAAGGATTCTGTGACGAACCAGTTTGTTGTGGGAAAAGTAGATATCGAAGGAAATGAACCATCGTACGCACCAGATCCGGACGGAAAGACCAATCATATCGTGCCGACCCAGGTGATTCCGAAGGACCCGCGTATCAAAAATAAAGGTAAAAATGATTCTTACGTTTATATGGATGTTTCCATACCAATCGCAAAAGTGATCGTTGCAGATACATCCGGAAACCGTTTAAACGGCGGGGCAGCCGTCGATACGGAACTGTTTTCGATGAATCAGCTTTCGAAAAAATGGGTGCTGATGTACAAGAAAAAACAGAACAATTCGATGGTATATACATATCTCTACAATGAAGTGCTCGCAGCTGGCAAAGCGACGGATCCTTTATTTACGAGCGTGACAGCAGCTAATATCGTGGAAGGGCAGCTGGATGAAAAAGAGGTCGATATTCCGATCAATTATTATGCAATCCAGGCGCTGAATACCGGTGAGGGAAGTACGGCTGCCGAGCGGGCAGCAAAGGCCTGGGAGAAGTATGTAAATCAGAATAATGGGCAGAAGGGGCAGGTAACGGCACCGCAGTCGGAGCCGGAACAGACAGAAGCACCTGGAATTTAAGCAGTTTTCTGGGGGACAAAAGATGAAGAAAAAGACGAAACGGCTGTTTTTCCTTGCGGGTGCGGCCGGGTGTACGATGGCGGCAGCCATTTGGCTGCTGCGGGAACTTCGGCGTATTTTACAGATCACGAGAGTGTCTGGAATCGTATGGTGTTCGGACATAATACAAGTACTATCGATGAAGAATTTCCGACACCGACGCCCGTACCGCCAGGGAAAAGTGTGGTAAAGAGAGTAAAAATCAGAAATGAAGGTTCCGTTGCCTGCTATATTCGAGCGGCACTTATATTCAGTGAACCAATTGAAGCGATTGAGGGACTTGATACGGAAAACTGGGTAAAAGGAGAAGATGACTACTATTATTACAAAAAACCGGTTTCAGAAGGCGAAAGCACGACGGAATTGTTTACCGGAATCCGCGTTGCAAAAGAAATGGAACAGAAAGAACTTGAGGTTTCGGTCTATGAGGAATCGGTGCAGATCCAGAAGGGGAATATGGTATTTCACGGCTATCGGGAGGCATGGGATGCTTATGAGAGAGGTGGTCAGACATGAAAGGAAAACGCGTCAGGATCGGATGTGCGGCGGCAAGTCTTCTGATGGGAATCAGCGGAACGTATGCATATTACCGGAGCAGTGTTGAGACCATTAACAAAATAGCTGTCGGAGATGTAAATATTGGAATCTGGGAATATGAGGAAGACGGGGATGGAGAAAAGAAGTATGAGGGACCGGAAAACGGCATTGTACTGCTTCCCAGGTGATTTCAAAAATTCCGCGGATCACCAATTATGCTGAACCATGCTATGTCCGGGTAAAGCCTGTGTTTGATGAGGAAGAAACGCAGGATTACCGTCTGGGGGAAGAGGACCTTGGGGGAATCGAGGACGTCTGGCTGAAAGCAGGAGAGTATTATTATTATCCAAAGTGCTGGGAAAGCAGGAATCTGTCGATTTTTTCCGTACAATCACCATTCCATCTGCGTGGACCAGTGAGGCGGAGGGACAGGTGCTGTCCGTTGAAATCCAGGCGGAGGCCGTACAGGCAGCGAATGTGATGCCGGATTTTACGGCAGAAGCTCCGTGGGGAGAAGAACTGGAAATTGAACAGTGTGTCCACGAGGCGGATAATACCGTTTCGGAGGTTTCGCAGCAGAGCTTCCTCACCGTTTCGTACGAAGGAGCAGCGCGGAATCTGATCTTGGCACCCGACAATTTCTTTCGGAACTTTCCAGTGCTGATGCCGGGAGATGAATGGGAAGATACGTTCACACTGGTGAACACGACAGCAAGCCGTGCAGAATTTTTTCTGCGGACGGAACTTCCGGAAGAACTCAGTGAAACAGAAAAAGAACTGCTTTCCAAGGTGAAACTGGAAATACGAGAGGGAGACAGCGTGATTTATGAAGGTGATTTAGAGAGTGAGGGACTATGGGCAGCAAAAAGTCTTGGAATATGCAGTCCAGATGAACGGAAAGAAATCTGTTTTTCAATCCGTGTGCCGTCAGAACTTGGAAATGAATGGGCACTTCGGAAAAGCGGGGTAAAATGGATTTTTTCTGTCGAAGGAGAAGATCTGCCGCAGGAAGAAGGCCCCTCTATCTGGCACAGCGCGCCAAAAACAGGTCTGCGCGATCCGTCAGCAGCGGTCCCCATTGGAATTGCCGTGACAGGAGCCTTCCTGTTTCTTGCCGCGGGCCGGTCTGAAAGGAGGAAAGAATGAAAAGAGCAAAGAAAAGCTTCTGGTTTCTCGCAGGAATTCTGCTGTTGTTGGGATTTTGTTTTCGGGAAGATGTTCTGGCTTCGAGTCTTACGAGTCTTCCTTCTCTTTCGAAAGCCGGAATCGGAGAAGTTGTATCATCGGACTCTGTTATTGACGGCCGATATGATTTTACCCCGCTGATCGGAAGTGAGACAAAAATCCGTTTTGGAAGTACAGATGGAAGTACCTGGGACAATCTGTTCTGCAAAAACGGAGAGAGCCATTCGAAATGCTGTTCCACATGGTGGCCGGCGGCCGATGTGAAGGGATGGAGTAATCTCCGTTCCTTCACGCCGCTGGAGTCGAAAAAAGGAAAAATGTATGCGGAATATACGAATGTTGGAGAGTGCCACGGGGAAAATATAACGATGCGGATCTGGCTGGAAGACTGGCAGAACACGGTTGTACCATCAGGGTATGAGGACGTGGATGCGGTAGTCGTGGCGATTGACCACAATAAGCCGGTCATTGATATTAAAGGTCTGCTCTGGATCAAGGTACGGTTTGCTTATTACGACAGTAAAGGAAATCCGCTGAATGTGAAAGGGTATTTTACACTTTCAGATCTGGACTTTAAGCAGGGCTTTTATCTGGCTGATGAGACAGAACATATCTATCTGACGAAGGAGCAGATGCCAGAATCGTCTACGATGCCAGAACAGAAGCGATCTGGTCGGCAAGACGCGGCTCTGAGCCGGACGGTGGAACAACTCCGGAAAATTCGGAAGGCTGGGTTACATTTACCTTTGAAGGAAATTCCCAGACGATGATTTTCTATGATGGAGGCACTAACGACGCGGTAACTGGTCCCGGCGGCGGAGTGAAAGCACCGAAAAAATGGCCGGATAATTTTGTAAACGATACTTCCAGTACGTACAACAACTGGCATGGAGCATCCCGGGAAACGGGAATAACTGTTGTGCCGTGGAATACTTCGGAATTTGGTTACACAGCGAACGTTCCCTGTCATCTGTCGAAAGTAGGAGATCTTGTAGTGAAAAAAATGGATGCAGAGACAAAAGAAGCTATTTCGGGTGCAGAATTTACCGTGTACCGCTGGAAAAACAACACCTGGAGTGAATTCAAAAAGATGAACTGGGTGAAAAAAACGGGTTCTTATCTGCTGGAGGGAATTCTGGATACAGACAGTGAAAATGAAAATTCCGTGTTGTGGAGACAAAGAATCCAGCTGGTTATGCAGGAAGCTGGGAGCAGGAATTTTCCATTGACAAGGAAGGCATGCAGACGATCCATCTGGAGGCAGAAAACACAAGAAAAACAGGCTCACTGAAGATAAAAAAGACGGAAGAAAACTCAGGGAAAGCACTTTCTGGTGCAACATATCAGGTGATTGCGAGCGGAGCAATTACAACGGTAAACGGAACAGTGCTGTTTCCGGATCAGGCGGTAGCAGCTGTGCTGAAAACGGATGAAAATGGAGAGGCGTTCAAAGACGGGCTGGAGTACGGAACGTATCTTGTGCGGGAAACGGCGGCTCCAAATGGATATGTGCTGGATCCGACGGAAAAGAAAATAACGATCGGGGAACAAAACGCACAGATCACACTGACGTTTACAAACTGGAAGAACCGTTTTATTCTGCAGAAAGTAAGTCAGGGAGACGGAAAAGTGCTTCAGGGAGCAGCCTTTCATATCTGGACGAAAGATGGAAGTTTTGATGAGACAAAAAAGACGGATGCAAATGGAAAAATTGAGCTGACGGGACTTTTGGACGGTGTCTGGTACTATCAGGAGACAGCATCTCCGGAGGCTATCTGCTGGACAGCACATGCCGGGAATTTGTGGTAGAAAACGGAAAAATTGACGGTAAATCGGAACTGTCGGTGACGGTCGAAAATGATGGAACACATCTGACAATTGAAAAAATAGATGCAGAGAGCGGAAAACGAATTTCCGGCGCAAAGCTGGTATTAAAAGATATGGATGGAAACCGTGTGGACAGCTGGATTTCAGGAGGAAGCGGCCCGCATGAACTGGAAAAATTAAAGCCGGGTTCTTATGTCATTGTGGAGGAGGCCGCGCCGGATGGATACCTTGCGGCAGAACCGGTTTCGTTTGTGCTGGAGGCAAAACAGGAAGTGCAGACCGTGACGATGAAGGATCTTGCATGTGAAACCTTGACGATTACAAAGAAGATTAAGGCGGATGAGATTACATGGGCGCATGGAAATCCAACGTTTCTGTTTTCCGTGAAGGGAAAGGATCTGTATGGAAAAGAACATACATACCAATGCTATCTTACGTTTACAAAAACACAGGTGGAGAAAACGACAGATCAGGACGGCTACACGGAACAGTCGGTACAGATCCGGGGAATTCCGGCAGGAAACGATTACCGGGTACAGGAGAAGAAGGTGCTGCGGTATTCGCTTATGCAGGTGACAGGTACGAAGAATGTTACCGTGAAAAAACTAGAAGAGCCGGCATATGGAAAAGATCCTGCGCGCGTCTTTTCGGTATCGGTAAATCTTTGCGGACATCCCAAAGAAAGTGAGGTTGTATTTGAAAATCAGAAATACCGCTGGGATGATTATGGACACAACAGTATTGTAAAAAACCGGATTCCGGTTGAATAACAAAATGGAAAAAACATTCCACCATCGGTTCGGGTGGTGGAATGAAAACAAAATGGAGAGAGAAAAAATCGGCAGAAAAAGAAGAGGGATTGCAGTTCTGACATTGGCGGCGCTTTTTTTCTGGTATCTGCCGCAGATTCAGGTAAGCCGGCAGATTCGAAAAGAACAGGAAGAAGCGGTGGAGATGTATGTCAGAGAAGAAAAAGAAGAGAACAAAGAGGAAAACGAAAAAAGCGAAGAAGTGCAGGAGCAGGAACCGGGCAGTACAGACAAAAATCTGTTTCGGACAATTGATTTTGCAGGACTTCGATCAAAAAATAGAGAAATCTGCGCGTGGCTCTGGATTCCGGGCTGCGCCTTAGATGTTCCGGTTGCGCACGGGCAGGATAACGCATATTATCTGACACACGATGCGTTTTGCAGGGAGCGGATTTACGGCAGTATTTTTGCACCGTGTGATACACCGGAGGATTTTTCTGAACGTCACACGATTTTATATGGGCATAATATGCGGGATGGAACGATGTTCGGAGGATTGAAAAAGTATCGTGAAGCGTCGTGGAAACAGGAATTTCCGTATCTGTACCTGTATTTGCCGGGTGAAGCATGGCAGTGCCGTATTTGGAGTGTGGAGGAGACGGATGCCAAAAGTGATGTTTACCGGCTGGGAGCATGGAGCGATGCGGACTGGAATGCATGGTACAGGAAAGAAAAGAAAACAGCATTATCTTTGGCAGCGGTGAGGAAAAGGAAGTTCAAAAGATACTTACCCTTTCCACCTGCATTGGTGACGGCAGCAGTTCACAGAGACTGGCTGTACATGCGGCGGTGGAGATGATTTTTGCAACAAAATCTGGAAGGGAAGAGGGTTCTGTGCTAGAATAAGACAGAATCAAAAGACTTATGATACAGAGCAGGAAAAAGGATGGCGATAAGACATGAAAGAACTGTATACGGCAGCAGGAATTTTTGTGGTTCTGATACTGCTGGGAGTTTGGATGGTACAGAATAACAGAAATGAACAGGAAAAGAAGCTGGTACAACTGCGGAAGAAATGGGGAAAAAAAGCAGGAGAAACGGACGGCACGGGAAAAGAAAGAAAAACTGGAAGCGTGTCTGAGACGAAAAGCAGGGGAAAACTTCTGCGTGGACGCGATTACCTGGAATGACCTGGATCTCGATGCGGTTTTTGACACAGTCGACCACACAGTGTCGGTGTGCGGGGAAGAATATCTGTACACGGCGCTTCGGATGCCGGTCACAACAACAGAAATCAGGGAAGAGCGGGAACGGCTGATGAAGCTTTTTGCAGAGAACCAAAAAGCCAGAGAAGCAGTGCAGAAAGCACTTCTTTTGATGGGAAAAGAAAAGATGAATCCGCCGACAGAAGAAATAGCCGTACTGATGGAGCGGAGCCGGGAGAGAAGGGGAAATATCTTCTGATGGCCGGTATTGCTGTGCTTGGAATTGGACTGCTGTTTGTACTGCCTCCGCTGGGTGTGTCTGTTCTGTTTGCTTCTATGGTCGGCAACGGACTGATGCATGGAAGGGAGAGCAAAAAGCTGGAGAGTGCATTAAAAGCGTTTGGCTGTATCCTGCGGCTGCAGCGGACAGCCAGGGAACTTGGAAAAGAAAAAATTTCCGGACTGGAAATGTATCAGAAGCGTCTGGAAGAACAGGAAAAACAACTCCGTCCGATTACAAGAAAATGCAGAACACTTGTGAATACGAAAGAATCGCAGGGCGGTGCAGCAAACATGATTTTTGCATACTTTCGCACGTTCTTTCTGCTGGATCTGATCGAGTATTCTTCGGTTGTTTCCGGAGTGAAATCGTATGAAAAAGCGATTCTGCAGATGGCAGAGGATCTTGGACTCCTGGACTTTGCACTGTCTGCAGCATCGTACCGGGAGAGCCTTTCGTATTACTGCCGGCCGGAATTCCTGGATGAGAAAAAGGCGGGCTGTCGGATCGATGTGGAGGAGCTTTATCATCCGCTTCTGACACATCCGGTGGCAAACAGTCTGTATGCGGAGGGCGGAATTCTGCTGACCGGCTCGAATGCGTCGGGAAAATCCACATTTATGAAAAACATGGCAGTGAATGCGATTCTGGCACAGGCACTGAACACGAGTCTTTCGAAGCGGTACCGCGGTGTTGTGTGCCGGATCATGACATCCATGGCACTCCGCGATAATCTGGCACAGGGAGAGAGTTACTTTGTTGTGGAAGTAAAATCTTTAAAACGGATTCTGGAGGCAAGCCGTGAAAAAACACCGCTTCTGTGCGTCATTGATGAGGTGCTGCGGGGAACAAACACGACGGAGCGGATTGCAGCGTCAGAGAGTGTGCTTGCTGCCCTGCGCCGTGCAAATGTGCTCTGTCTTGCAGCAACACATGATACTGAACTGACGTATCTGCTGGAAGATCTCTACACCAATTATCATTTTGAAGAGCAGATTACCGCGCAGAGTATTTCCTTCCCGTATCGCCTGGAACAGGGGCCGGCAAGAGGAAAGAATGCGATTGCGCTGCTTGGAAATATGGGAATTGATGAAAAAATTGTGAAACAGGCAGAAAGAAGAGCTGCGGAGTTTGAAACAACAGGAAGCTGGGAAAAGAATAAGTTTCTGAGATAGAAAAACAGCCGGGAAAAATTGATCTTTTTTGAAAAAATATGCGAAAATGGTTCAGCATTTTTTCATTGTGTGTTATGATAAAATAGATCGCGTGATCCGGCAGAAAAACCGCCGGATCTGTTAAGGAGAAAAACATGAGCAGGACAGGCTTGGAAGATGCATATATTATGCGCGGCAGCAAGAAACTCCGCATGGGATATACGACGGGTTCCTGCGCTGCAGCGGCAGCGCGGGGAGCGGCGTTTATGCTGCTTTCCGGGAAAGAAATACAGGAAGTGAAAATCCATACGCCAAAGGGCATTGTTCTGAATCTGGAATTGCTGGATATCCGGAGAAGTGCCGAAAAAGTAAGCTGTGCCGTCCGAAAAGACGGCGGGGATGATCCGGATGTGACAGATAAAGCATTGATTTACGCGGAAGTGACGTTTGGAACAGAAGAGGGAATTGTAATCGATGGAGGATTCGGCGTCGGGCGTGTGACAAAGCCGGGGCTGGATCAGCCGGTCGGAAACGCGGCGATCAACCATGTACCGCGCCAGATGATCCGCGAGAATGTGGAGGAGATTCAGAAAAAACTCGATGATTTCCGCGCACTGCAGGTTATCATCTCCGTACCGGAAGGGGAAGAACTGGCAAAGCATACATTCAATCCGAGACTTGGCATCACCGGCGGCATTTCAATCCTTGGAACGAGCGGGATTGTAGTGCCGATGAGCGAGGAGGCGCTGATTTCCACGATCCGCGTCGAGATGGAAATGCGGAAAGCACAGGGTGACCGCGTCCTTCTGGTGACACCGGGAAATTACGGACAGGACTTCTTAAAAACGTATCCGTGGGTCCGTGCAGACCATTCCGTTAAGTGCAGTAATTACGTCGGAAAAACACTGGAATTTGCAGCTGAGCTCGGCTTTGACGCCATCCTTTTTGTGGCCCATCTTGGAAAATTTGTCAAGGTGTCCGGCGGAATTATGAATACCCATTCCCACGAGGCAGACTGCCGTGCGGAGCTTCTTACGGCGCAGGCGGTGCGTGCAGGGGCGGATCTTGCACTGGCAAAAAAACTGCTGGAGACTGGAACGACGGAAGAAGCGGTGCAGATTTTAAAGGAAGCAGGATGCCTGAAAGAGACCATGGAAAAAGTGACAGAAAAAATTGCTTTTTACATGAATTACCATATTGAGGGCAGAGTGCAGACGGAGGCGATTGTTTTTTCAAGCAATGAGGGCCTGCTCGGGGAAACCCCGGGAGCGGGAGAACTTCTGGAGCGCTGCGGGAGCAGGAAGAAAAAGAAAACAGAAAAGAGTAAAAACAAAATGACAGGAATTTTATTTGGAACAGGAATCGGACCGGGAGACCCGGAGCTTATGACGTTAAAGGCCGTCCGTCTGATCCGGGAAATGATACGATTGCAGTACCAGGAGAGAAACCGGAAGAGAGCATTGCCTACCAGATTGCTGTTCAGGCAGTGCCGGAACTGGCAGAAAAAGAGCTTGTTGCTATTCCAATGCCGATGACAAAGAATGCCAAAGAACTGAAGGAAAATCACCGGCGCGGTGCAGAAAAAATAGAGGAGCTGCTGGATGCAGGAAAAAACGTAGTATTTCTGACACTCGGAGATCCAACCGTGTATTCTACCTACCTTTATGTACACAGACGGGTACTGGAAGACGGTTACGATGCGAGAATTGTAAGCGGTGTTACATCGTTCTGCGCGGCAGCAGCATCTCTTTCCGAGGGACTGGTGGAAAATTCCGAAGAACTGCATGTGATTCCGGCGTCTTATCAGATTGAAGATGCACTGGAACTTTCAGGAACAAAGGTTCTGATGAAAGCGGGTAAAAAGATGCCGACTGTGAAACAGTTCCTGAAGGAAAAGAACTGCCGGGCGGTGATGGTAGAAAACTGCGGCATGGATACGGAACAGAAGTATTTCAGCGCGGAAGAAATCCCGGACCAGGCAAGTTACTATTCACTGATTATTGTAAAAGAAAAGAGGAAAAAATAGATGGTACATTTTATTGGAGCGGGCCCTGGAGCCCCGGATCTGATTACGGTAAGAGGACAGAAGCTGCTTGGTGAGGCGGATATTATCATTTATGCAGGTTCTCTTGTCAATCCGGCACTGCTGGATCTGAAAAAAGAGGGCTGTGTGGTATATAACAGTGCAACCATGACGCTGGAGCAGGTGATTGATGTTATGAAAGAGGCCGAAAGCAAAAGCCAGACTGTGGCAAGACTCCACACGGGAGATCCGTGCCTGTATGGTGCAATCCGCGAACAGATTGATGCGCTCGATGCCCTTGGAATCGCTCACGATGACTGTCCGGGTGTCAGCTCTTTCTGCGGAGCGGCTGCTGCCCTTGAAATGGAATATACGCTGCCGGATATCTCCCAGAGTGTTGTCATCACCAGAATGGCCGGAAGAACACCGGTTCCGGAGCGGGAGAGCATTGCGTCTTTTGCGGCACATCAGGCAACGATGGTTGTATTCTTAAGCACGGGACTCTTAGAGGAACTTTCCCGTGAGCTGATTGCAGGCGGCTATACGGCAGATACTCCGGCAGCGATCGTTTACAAAGCAACCTGGCCGGAGGAGAAGACGTTCGTCTGCACCGTTGGAACACTTGCCGAGACGGCGAAAAAGAACCAGATCACCAAGACAGCGCTGATGATCATCGGAAATGCCGTTTCCCAGGGAAATTACCGCAGAAGTGATCTGTACAATCCGGCGTTTACCACCGAATTCCGAGAGGCAGAAAAATAAGATGAAAATAGCCATAGCAAGTTTTACAAGAAACGGATGCGCCTGGAATCGAAAACTCTGTGCGGCACTGAAAAAACACAGCTGTGAAGGATATGCACTGGAAAAGTACGGGAAAGAAGCGGGAATTCCTGCGATTGCACCGTCGCTTCCTGCATGGACAGAGCGCATGTTTCAGAAAATGGATGCGATTTTGTTTATCGGGGCGTGCGGGATTGCGGTGCGCAGTATTGCACCGTACGTGAAAAGTAAAAAGACAGATCCGGCGGTTCTGTGTATGGATGAACAGGGAAAGTTTGTGATTTCATTACTTTCCGGCCATATCGGCGGAGCAAACGAGCTGACGGAAGAAGTTGCAGCTGTAACGGGTGCGGTTCCGGTCATTACAACGGCAACGGATGTCAATCACAAGTTTGCGGTCGATGTCTTTGCTGTAAAAAATCATTGTGAAATTTGTGAGATGGAGCTGGCAAAAGAGGCAGCGGCGCTTCTGGTGGACGGAAAAACGGTTGGATTCTGCAGCCGTTTTCCGGTGGATGGAACAAAACCGGAGGAACTGATCCCGGAAGAGGCGGCAAAACCGTCGATGGGAATCTGCATTACCACATCGGAAGAGGATTCGCCATATGAGAGAACACTTCACCTGATCCCGAAGGTGATCACCGTCGGCATCGGCTGTAAGAAGAATACACCGGCGGCCGGATTGAAGAAAAGGTTCTTGCGGCACTTGCGGCGGCCGGGATTTCTCCAAAAGCAGTTCGACAGGCGGCAAGTATTGATCTGAAAGCGCAGGAGCCGGGAATTCTGCAGCTGGTGGAAAAGTATGGCTGGCAGTACCGGACCTTTTCTGCAGAAGAACTGGAAACGGCGGAGGGGGAATTTACGCCGTCTCCGTTTGTGAAGAAGATTACAGGAATTGACAATGTCTGTGAGCGCAGCGCAGTTCTCGCCGGCGGCAGACTGATAAAGAAAAAAAAGGCAGCGGACGGTGTAACAGTTGCACTGGCTGCGGCGGACTGGAGGGCAGTATTTTGAGTACAATTTTTGTCGTGGGCATCGGCCCCGGAGCATATGAAAAAATGACGATCGAGGCGGCGGATGCGCTGCGGAACTGCGATGTGATCATCGGCTATACCGTCTATGTGGATCTGGTAAAAGAACATTTTGCAGGAAAAGAATTTCTGACGACGCCGATGCGGAAAGAGGTGGAGCGCTGCGTCTGGCATTTGAAACTGCGCAGAGGGAAAACAGGTTGCTATGATCTGCAGCGGAGATGCCGGCGTTTACGGTATGGCAGGTCTGATGTATGAGCTTTCGGAAGAATGGCCTGATATTGAAATTAAGGTAATTCCAGCGTGACCGCCGCAACGGGAGCGCTGCCGTTCTTGGTGCACCGTTGATCCACGATTTCGCCCTGATCAGCCTGAGCGATCTTCTGACACCGTGGGAGAAAATTGAAAAACGTCTTCTGCTGGCATCGGAAGCGGATTTTGTCATCTGTCTTTATAACCCGGGAAGCCATAAGAGAGCGGATTATCTGGAAAAAGCGTGTGATCTGATGCTTCGTTACAAAGCGCCGGAAACCGTCTGCGGAATCGTAAGCCAGATCGGAAGAGACGGGGAGACGAGCCGGACCATGACGCTTGCAGAACTTCGCAATACAAAAGTGGATATGTTTACGACGGTATTTATCGGAAACAGTCAGACAAAGGAAATCCGGGATCACATGGTAACGCCGAGGGGATATCGCTATGAATAAAGTAATCGTCTTTGCCGGAACGACGGAAGGCCGGGAAATCTGCAGTTTTCTGAAGAAATATGAGATTGCATCCCTTGCCTGTACGGCGACAGAATACGGCAAGTGCCGGATCGAGGAGGGCGGTGCCCTGACGGTTCGAAGCGGAAGACTGACAGAAGAAGAGATGGAACAGCTTTTTGGCGAAGAACAGCCGGAAATGGTTATCGATGCAACCCATCCGTATGCCGATCTTGTGTCGGAAAATATCCGGTCTGCATGTGAAAAAGCAGGAAAAACGTATCTTCGGCTGCTGCGGCCGTCGCTTGCGGCAGATCCATCCTGCGTCATGGTCGATACGACAGAAGAAGCGGTATCGTATCTGGCGGGCACAGAGGGAAAGATTCTGGTGACAACAGGAAGCAAGGAACTCGCAAAATTTGCAGAGCTTCCGGATTATAAAAACCGTGTGTATGCCCGGGTGCTGCCGTTGCCAGGCGTAATTGCATCCTGCGCGGAACTTGGATTTGATGCCGCACATACCATAGGCATGCAGGGACCGTTTTCTATGGATATGAACGTTGCAATGCTGCAGTCGTTCCATGCCGAATGGATGGTAACGAAGGAATCCGGAAGAAACGGCGGCTTTGAAGAAAAAATTGAGGCAGCAAAAAAGGCCGGTGTCCGTGTCGTTCTGATCGGCCGTCCGAAAGAGGAAGAAGGACTCTCGGAGGACGAGGTCAAGCGGTATCTCGTTGAAAAATTTGATCTGTCCGTGAAACGGGACGTCGTGATCGCCGGAATCGGACCTGGTGCAGAAGCACAGATGACGCTGGCGCTCGTAGACGCGTGTGAGCAGGCGGATGTGCTGATCGGTGCGGGACGCATGACAAAAGCAGTAGAAAAATATCAGAAGCCAATGCTTGCAGAATACAGCCCGGAAAAGATTTACGAGTATCTGAAGGCGCACCCGGAATATGAAAAGATTGTTCTTCTGCAGTCGGGTGATGTCGGCTTTTACAGCGGAGCAAAGAAACTTCAGGCCGTCCTTGCGGAAGATGCGGATTTTTCTGTCCGTGTAGAGCCGGGAATTTCTTCGCTGGTTTATTTCTGTGCCAAAATCGGAGTGTCCTGGGAGGATGCAGCATTTGTGAGCCTGCACGGGCAGCACTGCAACTTTCTGGAGACGGTCCGCCGAAACCGGAAAACTCTGGCGATCGCCGGCGGAAAGGGCAGTGTCAGGGAAATCTGCCAGACGTTAAGTTCGTACGGCTGGGAGCAGATTGTGCTGCATGTGGGAACGGATCTGTCGTATCCGGAAGAACAGATTGTGACAGGAACCCCATTCGAACTTGCTAAAATGGAGTTTGCTCCGCTTGCGGTTCTTCTGTTTGAAAACCCGAATCCGGAACCGGAGTTTACAGCCGGCATGGCAGATGAAGTATTTCTGCGTGACAAAGTACCGATGACCAAGCGGGAAGTGCGCAATGCGTCTCTTTCTCATCTGCAGCTTTCTTTGAATTCTGTTGTCTATGATATTGGATCGGGCACAGGTTCTGTTTCGATTGAGATGGCGCTTCGTGCAGCACAGGGAAAGGTATATGCGATAGAAAAAAATCCGGCAGCCGTTGCACTTCTGCAGGAAAATAAAAAGAAATTTGCAGTGGATCATCTGGAAATTATTGAGGGAACTGCACCGGAAGCACTCGAAGCACTCCCGGTTCCGACGCATGCATTTATCGGCGGGTCTGCCGGAAACTTAAAAGAGATTCTGGAACTGCTCCTGCGGAAGAATCCGAACATCCGCGTGGTATTAAATACAGTAACCGTGGAAACATTAGCGGAGGCAGCATCGTGTTTCAAAAAACTTGCGTTTGAAGAGCCGGAAATCGTCTGCCTGCAGGCTTCCAATGCGAAAAAGGCCGGAAGAAGCCATCTGATGATTGCCCAGAATCCGGTTTATATCTTTACAGCCCAGGGAGGTGCCAAAGAATGAAAGCACCAAGAATCATGCTGGCAGCAGGAAGGAGCGGAAGCGGGAAAACGATGATCACCTGCGGACTGCTCCGTGCACTGCAGCAGATGGGAAAGCAGCCCGCAGCGTTTAAATGCGGCCCGGATTATATCGATCCGATGTTTCACGAACAGGTAATCGGCGCCCCGTCGTGTAATCTGGATCCGTTTTTCACAGAGGAAGAAACAACACAGTATCTGTTCTGCAAACATGCAGCGGGTCATGACATTTCCGTATTGGAAGGCGTTATGGGGTATTACGACGGTCTTGGCGGAATTTCTACCAAAGGCAGCGCCTACGATCTCGCCGGTATGACAAAAACGCCGGTTCTTCTGGTTGTCGATGCCAAAGGCATGAGCGTTTCAGCGCTTGCCTTTATCAAGGGATACCTGCAGTACAAAGAGGACAGCCGGATCGCCGGTGTAATCTTTAACCGGATGTCAGAGATGCTGTACCGGGAGATCGCGCCGATGGCGGAAAAAGAACTTGGCATTTCCTGTGTCGGCTTTGTGCCGGAACTGAAGGAATGCCACTTAGAAAGCCGCCACCTCGGCCTTGTGATGCCGGATGAGGTGGAAAATCTGCAGGAGCAGGTCAATCTGCTTGCAGAAACACTGCAGAAGACACTGGATTTTGAAAAAATTCTTGCGATTGCAGAAAGGGCAGAAGAGCTCTCGGGAAAAATGCCGGAAGTCCTGCGTAAGGTGACAGAAAGCGAAGCAGCCGCCAAGGTGCGTGCTGCGAAGCCGATTCTTGCCGTTGCAAAGGATGAAGCATTTTGTTTCTTTTATCGGGATAATCTGGAGCTTCTCGCGTCACTTGGAGCCAAAATCGAATATTTTTCGCCGCTTTCCGATGCGGAGCCGCCAAAGAATACAGACGGATTTCTGTTCTGCGGCGGCTACCCGGAGCTGCACGCAGAAGAGCTTTCGGAAAACCAGACCATGAGAACGAAGATCCGCGATAACATCCGTCAGGGAATGCCGGTTCTTGCAGAATGCGGCGGTTATATGTACCTGTCAGAATCCATGGAGGATATGGATGGAAATGTGTATCCTATGGTACAGGCTGTTCCGGGAAATGTTTACCGGACAAAAAAGCTGGGAAGATTCGGCTATATCACCCTCACGCCAAACACGAAAGATACCTTTCGGAACGGCGGAAATCCGGTGCGCGGCCATGAGTTCCATTACTTTGACAGCACAGACTGCGGAAGTGCATGGCATGCGGCAAAACCGCTGCGGAAGCGGAACTGGGAATGCATTCATGCGACAAAACGGATGATGGCGGGATTCCCGCATCTTTACTATATGGCAAGTCCGCACCTCGCACTGGAATTTCTGGAGCAGTGTGTCTCTTACCGGAAAGAACAGGAGAAAACAAGATGAAAACAGCATTAGCAGCCCTGATTGTGGGCTATGGATTGGACCTGCTGCTTGGAGATCCCTCCTTTTTGTACCATCCGATCCGTGTGATCGGAAATCTCATTGCCCTGCTGGAAAAATGGCTGCGGAAGGTATTTCCGAAAACGCCAAAGGGAGAGCTTGCCGGAGGAGTTTTTCTCGTGATCCTCGTCTGTCTGGCGGGATACGGTGTTCCGGCACTGCTGCTCTTTGCGGCATTTAAAATTCATCCGGTCATCGGCTTCCTTCTGGAGGTTCTCTGGTGCTGGCAGATTCCGGCAACGAAATGCCTGAAGGATGAGAGCATGAAGGTCTATCAGAAATTAAAAGAAAACGATCTTCCGGGGGCGCGCTATGCGGTTTCCATGATCGTAGGACGTGATACGGAAAATCTTTCGGAAACAGGAGTGACGAAAGCTGCCGTGGAAACGATCGCGGAGAATACGTCGGACGGTGTCATTGCACCGCTCCTCTTTCTTGCCATCGGCGGACCGGCATTAGGCTTTCTGTATAAGTCCATCAATACCATGGATTCCATGGTGGGATACAAAAATGACAAATATCTGTATTTTGGACGGTGTGCGGCAAAGCTGGATGATGTCGTCAATTACATACCGGCGAGAATCAGCGCATGGCTGATGATTCTTGCGTCTGCATGCGAGCGCATGAACTGGAAAAATGCAGAAAAAATTTACAAACGCGACCGTTACTGCCACGCCAGCCCAAATTCTGCGCAGACAGAAGCAGTTATGGCAGGGGCGCTGGAAGTACAGCTTGCCGGAGATGCCGTGTATTTCGGCAAAGTCGTAAAGAAACCAACGATCGGCGATGACATCCGCCCGGTCGAGGCGGAAGATATCAAAAGAGCAAATCATCTGATGTATCTGACCTCGTTCCTCGGACTGGTGTTCTTTGCGGGAATCCGCGCGCTCTTTTTATTTCTGTAAAAAGAGAAGATAGAAACACAACGGAAAAGAGAAAGGAAGGCATATGGTATGAGACAAAATCCACATGGAGGAGACATTTACACGAAAAAATGCAGAGTCGATTTTTCTGTGAATGTCAATCCTCTTGGAGCTCCGGAAAGTGTGAAAGAGGCGGTGAGAAAGAGCGCGGAATCGGTGGAACAGTATCCTGACGCACTGTGCCGGGACCTGACCCGGGCACTGTCGGAAAAGGAGCAGCTTCCAGAAGAAAATATCCTGTTTGCAAACGGCGCCGCGGAGCTTATTTTTGCCCTGACACAGGCTCTCCGCCCGAAAAAAGCGCTGATTGCAGCGCCGGGATTTGCAGAGTATGAAGCAGCACTTTCAGCGGCAGGGTGTTTTATCCGTATGTATCCGCTGCAAAAGGAAAAAGGCTTTCTTTTACAGGACGATTTCTGCGATGATCTGACCGACGATCTGGATCTTGTTTTTTTATGTAATCCAAATAATCCAACCGGCCTTACGATTCCGCAGGAGCTTCTTTTAAAGATCCTGGATAACTGCCGGGAGCGTAACATCTATCTGGTGCTAGATGAGTGTTTCATAGAATTTCTGCCGGAGCCGGAAAAAGTGACGATGCAGGGAAAACTGGACGAATATCCGAATCTGCTGATTCTGCGTGCGTTCACAAAGATTTACGCAATGCCTGGCCTGCGTCTTGGCTATCTGCTCTGCAGCGACGAGGATCTGCTGGATCGGATCAGCCGCAGCATGCAGTCGTGGAATGTTTCGATTCCGGCGCAGATGGCAGGCCTTGCCGCCCTGAACGAGGATGCTTACGTCAAAGAAGCACGGGAACTGATCGGAAAAGAACGCGCCTGGATGAAAGCAGAACTGGAAAAAGCAGGTCTTACCGTATGGGATTCCTGTGCAAATTATCTGTTCTTTGAGGGACCGAAAGGACTTGCCGCACGGCTGGAAAAAGGCGGCATTCTGATCCGCGACTGTTCCAACTACCCGGGCCTTGCCGACGGATATTACCGTGCAGCCGTACGCACACATGAAGAAAACCAGATTCTGACAGAAGCCGTTTCACAGATTCTGCAGTGGTTTTAGGAGGAAAAACGATGGCGAAAGTAATTATGATACAGGGAACGATGTCAAATGCGGGAAAAAGTCTGCTTGCGGCGGGCTTATGCCGGGTTTTCCATCAGGACGGATACCGTGTGGCGCCGTTCAAATCACAGAATATGGCGCTGAATTCGTTTATTACGAGAGAAGGCCTTGAGATGGGACGTGCACAGGTCATGCAGGCGGAAGCGGCCGGGATCGAACCGTCCGTTTTGATGAACCCGATTCTGTTAAAGCCGACGAATGACACCGGTTCGCAGGTGATTGTAAACGGTGAGGTACTGGGAAACATGAGTGCGCGGGAATATTTTTCCCACAAAAAAGAGCTGATCCCGGACATCATGAAAGCGTACCATGCACTGGAAGAACAGTATGATATCATTGTGATCGAGGGAGCCGGAAGTCCGGCGGAGATCAACCTGAAAGCCGATGATATCGTCAATATGGGAATGGCAAAGCTTGTGGATGCACCGGTGCTCCTCGTCGGAGATATTGACCGCGGCGGCGTTTTTTGCTCAGCTTTACGGTACCGTAGAGCTTTTAGAGCCGGATGAGCGCGACCGCATCAAGGGTCTGATTATCAACAAATTCCGCGGGGACAAAACCATCCTGGACCCGGGCGTTGTGATGCTGGAAGAAAAAACACACATCCCGGTGGTCGGCGTGGCGCCGTATCTCCACATCGAAGTGGAAGACGAGGACAGTCTGACCGAGCGATTCACCAGAAAAGAGGAGATCGGTCTCATTGACCTTGCGGTCATCCGTCTCCCGCGTATTTCAAACTTCACCGATTTCAACCCGTTCGAGCGGATCGAAGGCGTATCACTCCGCTACGTAAGCTCTGTCTCCGAACTGAAAAATCCGGATATGATTCTGCTTCCGGGAACGAAAAACACGATGGAGGATCTGCTCTGGATGCGTCAGAATGGTCTGGAAGCGGCCGTACTGAAGGCGGCTGCGGCCGGAAAAGTAATTTTCGGTGTCTGCGGCGGCTTCCAGATGCTCGGAGATACGCTGAGCGATCCGCTGCATGTCGAAGCCGGCGGAACGATCAAAGGAATGGGACTCCTGCCGATGGATACCGTATTTGCCGGTGAGAAGACGAGAACCCGCGCGGAGGGCGCTTTTGGAAAAACAGAAGGCGTTCTTGCCGGGATCGAGGGAACCCGGATCGAGGGCTATGAAATCCATATGGGAGAAACAGTGCGGAAAGAAGGAACAGAAGCATTCACGTTCATCGATGATCAGAACCGTGCTGATTCGGATAAGCTGGACGGTGCACAGAAAGGAACTGTGTACGGTACGTATGTGCACGGCATTTTCGACAAAGAAGAAGTTGCCGAGCGGATCGTGGAAGCACTTGCAAAGAATAAGGGAATTGCCATGGAGCAGATTCACGGTGTCGATTACCAGACATTCAAAGAGACACAGTACGATATTCTCGCAGATGCGCTGCGCGAGCATCTCGACATGAAGAAGATTTATCAAATTCTGGAAGAAGGGGCATAAAGATGAAGATAGAACTGGAGCAGGTAAGCCCGCACGAGATTGAAAAGAGAAGCTTTGAAATTATCACGGAAGAATTAAACGGAAGAACGTTTCCAGAGGATCAGGAACTGGTTGTAAAGCGTTGTATCCACACAAGTGCGGATTTTGATTATGCGGATAATCTCTGCTTTTCGGAGCATGCGGTGGCAAAAGGCATCGAGCGATCCGGGAGGGAGCCTGCATTGTGACGGATACGCAGATGGCAAGATCCGGCATCAACAAAAAGGTGCTTGCGCGCCACGGCGGTGAAGCGCTCTGCTTTATGTCAGACGAAGATGTTGCGGCAAGAGCAAAAGAAACCGGAAGCACCCGCGCGGCAGCCTGCATGGAAAAAGCGGCGGAGCTGGATAAAAAGCTGATTATTGCGGTTGGAAATGCGCCGACGGCACTGGTCCGCCTCTATGAACTGATCGGGGAAGGAAAAATAAAACCGGCGCTGATCATCGGAGTTCCGGTCGGCTTTGTCAATGTGGTACAGTCCAAAGAACTGATTATGCAGACCAATATCCCGTATATCGTGGCACGCGGACGAAAAGGCGGCAGCAATATCGCGGCGTGCATCTGCAACGCACTCCTGTATATGATGGATCAGGACCGCGGATATTAAAAATAGATGAAAAAACGGAAAGCAGAAGTCTTGACAGATTTCGAATCACCGTTTATACTATGGAACATGGAAAAGGCTTGGAAGGGAACAAGTAGACGTACAAAACGCGGACAGAAAGCAGCCGGCAGATGAGAGGCGCATGCAGGTTCTGTACGATTCGAATACATCCTGGAGTTGCGCACCGAATAAAACGGGCGGCAGAAGAACTATGATGCACGTTTTTAGTAGGCTGCGACGTAAGAGACGAACGTTACAGCGTCAGGGTATTCAGAGATTTTGGATACCGACAAAGGCAGTTGCCGTGAGACAGCTGTGAAGTAAGGTGGTAACACGGGAGATACGGGCTCTCGTCCTTTGAATCGGAAAGGACGGGAGTCTTTTTGTATAAAAAACTTTGGTCCCAGACGGTAACACATACCCGAAAGTCAACCGAAAAAAGGAGAAAAACAAAATGCAGATTTATGACGAACTGATCGCCAGAGGCCTTCTGGCACAGGTAACCGATGAAGATGAAATCAGAGACCTGGTAAACAATGGAAAAGCAACGTTCTATATCGGATTCGACTGCACTGCAGACAGTCTGACCGCAGGTCACTTCATGGCACTGACCCTGATGAAACGGATGCAGATGGCAGGAAACAAACCGATCGCCTGATCGGCGGCGGCACCACCATGATCGGTGACCCGTCCGGAAGAACCGATATGAGAAAAATGCTGACCCGCGAGGAGATCGACCACAACGCAGAGTGCTTCAAACGTCAGATGGAGCGTTTCATCGAGTTCGGCGAGGGAAAAGCTATGATGCTCAACAACGCAGACTGGCTGCTGAACCTGAACTATGTAGAACTGCTCCGTGAGGTAGGTGCATGCTTCAGCGTCAACAACATGCTCCGTGCAGAGTGCTACAAACAGCGTATGGAAAAAGGTCTTTCCTTCCTGGAGTTCAACTACATGATTATGCAGAGCTACGACTTCTATCACATGTTCCAGAAATACGGCTGCAATATGCAGTTCGGCGGCGATGACCAGTGGTCCAACATGCTGGGAGGAACCGAACTGATCCGCCGTAAACTTGGAAAAGATGCCTATGCAATGACCATCACCCTTCTGACCGACTCTCAGGGCAAGAAGATGGGTAAAACCGCAGGAAACGCTGTATGGCTTGACCCGAACAAGACCAGCCCGTTCGATTTCTACCAGTACTGGAGAAACGTGGATGATGCCGATGTCTTAAAATGTATCCGTATGCTGACTTTCCTGCCGCTGGAGCAGATCGACGAGATGGATTCCTGGGAAGGAAGCAAGCTGAACGAGGCAAAAGAGATCCTGGCCTATGAGCTGACCTCCATGGTACACGGCGAGGAAGAAGCAAAGAAAGCGCAGGAAGGCGCACGTGCCGTATTCTCTACCGGAAGCTCCGAGCATATGCCGACCAGTGAACTTTCTGCAGAGGATTTCACGGACGATAAAATCGATATCGTAACCCTTCTTGTCAAAGCAGAGCTTGCAAAGACCAGAAACGAAGGACGCCGTGCCGTAGAGCAGGGCGGTGTATCCGTAGACGGTGAGAAAATTACAGATCCGAAATATGCCGTAGAAAAAGCAGCCTTCGGCGAGGACGGTATCGTTCTGAAAAAAGGAAAGAAGAATTTCAAAAAAATTTGCGTTAAATAATTAAGTGTGCTATTATAAAAGAATGGATTCCCGGAAGAAATTCCGGGACACACTGAATTATTTGGAGGACAAACAGTCATGGAAAAATATGGCGTAAACGAATTACGAAAGATGTTTCTTGAGTTCTTCGAGAGCAAAGGACATCTTGCTATGAAGAGTTTTTCGTTGATTCCACACAACGATAAAAGTCTTTTACTGATCAACTCCGGTATGGCTCCGCTGAAACCTTACTTCACAGGCGCAGAGATTCCGCCGAGAAGAAGAGTAACAACATGTCAGAAATGTATCCGTACCGGCGATATTGAAAATGTAGGAAAAACAGCCCGTCACGGCACCTTCTTTGAGATGCTCGGAAACTTTTCCTTCGGTGATTATTTCAAACACGAAGCAATCGCATGGTCCTGGGAGTTTTTAACACAGGTAGTAGGGCTCGATCCGAATCGTCTGTACCCATCCATCTATCAGGACGATGATGAAGCATTTGATATCTGGAACAAAGAGATCGGCATCCCGGCAGACCGTATTTTCCGTTTTGGAAAAGAGGACAACTTCTGGGAGCATGGCGCAGGTCCGTGCGGTCCGTGTTCTGAGATTTATTATGACCGCGGAGAAAAATACGGCTGCGGCAAACCGGGATGTACCGTTGGCTGCGAGTGTGACCGTTACATGGAAGTATGGAACAACGTATTCAGCCAGTTCAACAACGACGGCGAGGGCCACTACACCGACCTGATCCAGAAGAACATTGATACCGGTATGGGACTTGAGCGTCTGGCCGTTGTCGTACAGGATGTAGATTCCATCTTCGATGTCGACACCATTCAGGCACTCCGCAACAAAGTATGCGAAATCTCCGGAAAAGAGTATGATAAAGATCATGAGACCGATGTTTCCATCCGCCTTATCACAGACCATATCCGTTCCGCAACATTCATGATTTCCGATGGAATCATGCCGACCAACGAAGGAAGAGGCTACGTACTGCGCCGTCTGATCCGCCGTGCAGCACGTCATGGCCGTCTGCTTGGCATTGACGGACTGTTCCTTGCCCGCCTTTCCGCAAGCGTAATCGAAGGCTCCAAAGACGGATATCCGGAACTTGAAGAGAAAAAAGATTTCATCTTCAACATTCTGAACAACGAGGAGACCCAGTTCAACAAAACCATCGACCAGGGACTTCATATCCTCTCCGAGCTCGAAGAAAAAATGCAGAGCGAAGGCAAAAAAGTTCTGGACGGACAGGATGCATTCAAACTGTACGATACCTACGGATTCCCGCTGGATCTGACCAAAGAGATCCTCGAGGAGAAGGGCTACGGCATCGACGAGGACGGTTTCCATGCAGCAATGGAAGAGCAGAGAGAGCGTGCAAGATCGAGCCGTGAAGTAACAAACTACATGGGTGCTGATGCAACCGTTTACGATGAGATCGACCCGTCCGTAACAACTGAGTTTACCGGATACGATCATCTGGAGGATACCTCCAAAGTAACCGTTCTGACGACAGAGACTGAGATTGCAGAATCTCTGATGGAAGGCAGAAGGGAACCATTTTCGTAGAGAAAACTCCGTTCTACGCTACCATGGGCGGTCAGGAAGGCGACTGCGGTATCATCAAAGGAGCAAATGGTGTATTCGAAGTAGAAGATACCATCAAACTCCGCGGCGGAAAATACGGCCACGTCGGTGTCATGAAATCCGGTATGATTTAAACGGCGAGGAAGTTACACTTCAGGTCAACGAAGAGGCAAGAAAAAATATCGAGAAGAACCACAGCGCAACACACCTTCTGCAGAAGGCATTAAAGACTGTTCTCGGTGCACACGTAGAGCAGAAAGGTTCTCTCGTAACCCCGACCAGACTCCGTTTCGACTTTGCCCACTTCCAGGCTATGACACCGGAAGAACTGGAAAAAGTTGAGAATCTGGTAAATGAAAAGATTCAGGAGCAGATCCCGGTTGTAACCGACATCATGGATACTGAGGAAGCAAAGAAATCCGGCGCGATGGCTCTGTTCGGTGAGAAATACGGCGACAAAGTACGTGTCGTTTCCATGGGAGACTTCTCCAAAGAGCTCTGCGGTGGTACCCATGTAAAGAATACCGCTGAAATCGGACTGTTCAAACTTGTTTCTGAGGCAGGCGTTGCAGCAGGTGTCCGCAGAATCGAAGCTCTGACCGGACCGTCTGTTACTGCATACTATAAAGCACAGGAAGAGAAAATACATGAGGCAGCAGCTCTCTTAAAGACAACACCGGCGGATCTCCTCGAGAAGATCGCTCATCTGCAGGCAGAGGCAAAAGCACTCCAGGCAGAGAATGAGTCCTTAAAGAGCAAACTGGCAAAAGAAGCGCTCGGCGATGTTATGGATAAAGTAACCGAAGTCAAAGGTGTAAAACTTCTCGCTGCATCCGTACCGGATGTCGATATGAACGGACTGCGTGACCTTGGCGACCAGCTGAAAGAAAAACTGGGAAGCGGCGTTGTTGTTCTGGCATCTGCAAAGGACGGTAAAGTAAGCCTTCTTGCCATGGTAACCGATGATGCGATGAAGAAAGGTGCACATGCCGGAAAACTGATCAAAGAAGTGGCAGCCGTTGTCGGCGGCGGCGGCGGTGGACGTCCGAACATGGCACAGGCCGGCGGAAAGAATCCGGAGAAGATCGACGAAGCAGTTGCAAAAGCTGCTGAGGTACTGGAAGGCCAGATCGCATAACAATAAGCAGGAAAAACAGCACAAAATCCTGCCGCCTGCAGGGCAGAAAAAGGAGCCAGGCAGGCGGCAGGGAAAAATTTTGCAAAAAAATGAAAAAACTTGTTGACGTACGAGATTTTTCTGGTATAATAAGAACAGTGCAAAAAATACCCATACAGTTGTATTATGCACAATCTACAACTGGAGGGAGGTTAGGTGTGAGACTATGTCAAATGTAATCGTTAAAGAAAACGAAACGTTGGACAGCGCTTTACGCAGATTTAAGCGTAGCTGTGCAAAAGCTGGCATTCAGCAGGAGATTCGTAAAAGAGAGCATTACGAGAAACCAAGTGTTCGTCGTAAAAAAGAAATCTGAAGCTGCCAGAAAACGTAAGTATAATTAATGTGCAAAAAATCCCCGGCGATCTGTTTTTGCCGGGGGATTTTTTATACTTGTAACTTTAAAGTCGCAAGGTTTGACAAAATC
>ENA-OQCE01000104-OQCE01000104.1-human-gut-metagenome-genome-assembly--contig:-NODE-104-length-38625-cov-12.400930_pt1 | contig 38625 bp, 45 predicted proteins | sample MGYA00242495_ERZ504572 | MGnify/ENA primary metagenome ERZ504572 (study PRJEB26092, sample SAMD00036228) | human gut metagenome | host: Homo sapiens | study: EMG produced TPA metagenomics assembly of... | reverse complement strand
ATTACTTCCAGGTATCTCATGCAACAAAACAACAATTATTAACATCAAAGTACATATTTTAAACAAGTTTCTGGTAGTATGATAAGATCACAAAGAAAAACGAAGCGGGACTGCACCGCAGAAATAGCAGAAAATCAGGAATTTTAAAGAAAAATATAACAATTCCGGATAAGAGATCCAACAAAGAAAGCAGGAGGAAACGAACATGATCAAAATTACATTCATGGGAGCTGGAAGCACGGTTTTCGCAAGAAATGTACTTGGCGACTGTATGTGCACACCGGCACTTCGCGAGAGCGAGATCGCACTTTATGATATCGACGAGAAGAGACTGGAGGATTCCAGGATTATCTTAAGTGCCATCAACCACAACGTAAATGAGGATCGCGCAGTGATCAAAACATATCTCGGTGCTGAGAACCGTAAAGATGCACTTCGTGATGCAGACTTCGTAGTCAATGCCATTCAGGTAGGCGGCTATGAGCCATGTACAGTAACAGACTTTGAGATCCCGAAGAAATACGGCATCAAACAGACTATCGCAGATACCCTGGGAATTGGTGGTATCATGCGTGCACTTCGTACCATTCCGGTTCTGGAAGAGTTCGCACGGGATATGGAAGAGGTCTGCCCGAACACTCTGTTCCTGAACTACTCCAACCCTATGGCAATGCTCACCGGCTATATGCAGCGTTTCACAAAGATCCGCACCGTAGGTCTCTGCCACAGCGTTCAGGTCTGCTCCCAGAAACTTCTTGAGGGAATGGGAATGGAAGACAAGCTTGAGGGACGTACCGAGCTGATCGCAGGTATCAACCACATGGCATGGCTTCTTGAGATCCATGACAAAGACGGAAACGACCTGTACCCGGAGATCCGCAGAATCGCCAAGGAGAAGAATACATCCGGTGAGAAACATGAGGATATGGTACGTTATGAGTACATCCGTCATCTTGGCTACTACTGCACAGAGTCCAGTGAGCACAATGCAGAGTATAATCCGTTCTTCATTAAATCCAAATATCCGGAGATGATCGAGGAGTTCAATATTCCGCTTGACGAATATCCGAGAAGATGTATCAAACAGATCGAGGGCTGGGAAAAAGAGCGCGAGGATATCCTCAAGGATGGCAAGATCGGCCATGAGAGAAGTAAAGAGTATGCTTCTTATATCATGGAGGCTGTTGTTACAAACACACCGTACAAGATCGGTGGAAATGTTCTTAACAACGGTTACATCGATAACCTTCCGTCGGATGCTTGCGTAGAGGTTCCATGCTATATCGACGGAACCGGTGTACATCCGGTAAAAGTGGGCAAGCTTCCTACACAGCTGGCAGCTATGAATTCATCCAATGTCAGCCCGCAGCTCCTTGCTATTGAGGCAGCAGTGACCAAAGATCGCCAGAAAATCTATCAGGCAGCCATGATGGACCCGCACACAGGTGCAGAGCTGAACATCAAAGACATCCAGGCAATGTGTGATGAGCTGATCGAGGCACATGGGGATTATATGAAGATGTACCGCTAAATATAAGGTACATCAGGGGACTGGAGAATAGTTTTAACAAATATGGAGAAGGCGTTTTTTCTGAACAAAGACAGCAAGGCGGAGCAAAAGGCCCGCTTTACGATAAGGCAGAAACGTTGAGATAAAAAAGCAGTATATACAGGCCGAACACCAAATTTGGGAAGGTGTTCCGGCCTTTTTTATATGGAACTTTTGTTAAATAATAAAAAACAACTTGTTCGTATGTATATACAAGTTATAAAATGATTACAGATGAAAATATAAATGTCCGTTTTACATCCGATGTTTGAAGGAAGAATAATACAAACGAAGGGAGGAGCTTATGGCAGAAAACGGAAAAGCAAAATATTATGCACTGATGGAAGAAATGAAAACAGATATTCTTTCCGGAAAGATCCGTCCGGGTGAGAAGCTTCCCTCTGAAAACCAGCTCAGTGTACGCTATGGGCTGAGCAGGCATACGGTGCGAAAGGCTCTGGGGATCCTGGCAGGAGATGGATACATAGAATCCTTTCAGGGAAAAGGAACCTTCTGTGCGGATGTGCTCCGTCAGATTCATGGGACCGGAAACATCGCAGTGGTGACTACATATATCTCGGATTATATTTTTCCAAGGCTGATCCAGGGAATCGATGAGGTGCTGTCCGATAACGGGTACAGTATCATCCTGAAAAATACAGGAAACAGCCGCCAGAAGGAGGCAAGATTCCTGGAAGAGCTGATCAGCAAGGGAATTGACGGACTGATCATCGAACCCAGCAAAAGTGAGTTGTTGTGCAGACATGTAAGCCTGTACGAAACACTGGACAAGTATCAGATCCCCTATATTTTTATCCAGGGACTGTATACGGAGATGCAGGAAAAGCCCCACATCCTCATGGATGACGCAGGAGGCAGTTATCTTGTGACAAAACATCTTCTGGACTCCGGCAGGCGCAACATCGCGGGATTTTTCAAGGCAGATGACCGTCAGGGAATCGAACGGCATAAGGGCTATGTGAAGGCTTTGCAGGAGCATGAAATTGCCTATGATCCGGATAAGGTGGTCTGGTTTCACACCGAGGACCGGCGAAAAAAGCCGGCTCTTATGGTCCGGAACATGGTCCGACAGAACAGCTTTCCGGATGGGATCGTGTGCTACAACGACCAGATCGCTGTCCAGGTCATGGAAGAACTGGAACGTCAGGGCAAAAAGATCCCGGAGGATGTTGCGGTGACCGGTTATGACAATTCGCTGTACGCAAGACAGGGGCAGGGAATCACTACTATCACCCATCCCCAGGAAAAACTGGGTGAGATGGCAGCAAAGCTTCTCCTGGAAAAATTAAGTGGCGTGCCGGACGAAGAGAGTAAGGTGGAACGGCTGATCCGGCCGGAGCTGATCGTACGGGGCAGCAGTGTGAAGACAGGAATATGAACACAAATGCATGAGGGCAGAGAGATAATCACTTATCAGATAATGAAACATGACATATTTTACAGAGAACTTTATAACATTTCAGAAGGCTGGACACATGTTGGAAACAGAAATGTGTTACAGATTTTCAGGAATGTTATGCATATTATATAATTTTATATTTCAAGGAGGAATTTTCACATGAAAACAGGAAGAGATTACAAATTCTGGTTTTGCACAGGTTCACAGGATCTTTACGGAGATGAATGTCTCCGCAAGGTAGCCGAGCATTCCAAGATCATCGTAGAGGAACTGAATAAATTCGGTGTACTTCCGTTTGAGGTTGTATGGAAACCAACGCTGATCACAAATGAGCTGATCCGTAAAACCTTTAATGATGCCAATGCAGATGAAAACTGTGCCGGCGTGATCGCGTGGATGCACACATTTTCCCCGGCAAAATCCTGGATCCTTGGCCTTAAAGAGTATCGCAAACCGCTGTGCCATCTTCATACACAGTTCAATGTGGAAATCCCCTATGACACCATTGATATGGACTTTATGAATGAGAACCAGTCCGCACACGGCGGCCGTGAGTTTGGCCATATGGTAACCCGCATGGGAATCGAGAGAAAAGTCATTGCAGGACACTGGGCAGACAAAAAGGTCCAGGAGCGTCTGGCATCCTGGATGCGTACTGCAGTTGGTATCATGGAGAGCAGCCATATCCGTGTATGCCGTGTAGCCGACAATATGAGAAACGTAGCCGTAACAGAGGGCGATAAGGTTGAGGCTCAGATGAAATTCGGATGGGAGATCGATGCTTATCCGGTTAATGAGATCGCAGAATATGTTCAGGATGTAAGCCAGGGAGATATTGATGTTCTGGTAGAAGAATATTATAATAAATATGACATGATTCTGGATGGACGTGACCCTGAGGAATTTAAGAAGCATGTAGCAGTCCAGGCAGGGATCGAGATCGGTTTTGAGCGTTTCCTTGAGGAGAAAAACTATCAGGCTATCGTAACACACTTCGGTGATCTGGGCGCCCTGAAACAGCTTCCGGGACTTGCGATCCAGCGACTGATGGAAAAAGGCTACGGCTTCGGTGGCGAGGGCGACTGGAAAACAGCAGCTATGGTTCGCCTGATGAAGATCATGGCAGCAGGCAAAAAGGACGCCAGGGGTACTTCTTTTATGGAGGACTACACTTATAACCTAGTACCGGGTAAAGAGGGAATCCTTGAGGCACATATGCTGGAGGTTTGCCCATCCGTTGCTGATGGCAAGGTCAGCATGCGTGTATGCCCGCTTTCCATGGGAGATCGTGAAGATCCTGCAAGACTGGTATTTACTTCTAAGACAGGTCCTGGAATCGCAACATCCCTGGTTGACCTTGGCGACCGTTTCCGTCTGCTGATCAATGAGGTTGAGTGTAAGAAAACAGAGAAGCCGATGCCTGCACTTCCGGTAGGTACTGCATTCTGGACACCGAAGCCGGATCTTTCCACAGCAGCAGAAGCATGGATCCTTGCCGGCGGCGCACATCACACTGCATTTACCTATGACCTTACTGCAGAGCAGATGGGTGACTGGGCAGCAGCTATGGGTATTGAAGCGGTTTATATTGATGGCGATACAACGATCCGGAATCTGCAGAATGAGCTGAGATGGAACAGCATGTATTTCAGCAAATAATATGGGAGGTTTTTTACAATGGGAGTAAATGAGGCAAAAACAGCAATTCTTGAGAATCGCACGGCTCTTGGTATTGAGTTTGGTTCCACAAGGATCAAGGCAGTTCTGGTGGACGATAAGAACCAGCCCATCGCATCCGGAGCCTATGAATGGGAGAACCAGTATGTGGATGGTATCTGGACATACAGCCTGGAGGAGATCTGGAAAGGTCTCCAGGGCAGTTACCAGGATATGGCAGAAGATGTTCAGAAAAAATATGGGATGGAGCTTACAAGTGTAGGTGCGTTTGGTGTCAGTGCCATGATGCATGGATATATGCCGTTTAACAAAGCGGGAGAGCTGATGGTTCCGTTCCGTACCTGGAGAAACAACATCACAGGGGAAGCTTCTGAAAAGCTGGCAGAGCTTTTCCATTACAATATCCCTCAGAGATGGAGCATTGCCCACCTGTATCAGGCAATCCTTAATGGTGAGGAGCATGTAAAAGACATCGATTACATTACTACTCTGGAAGCCTATGTACACTGGAAACTTACCGGAAAAAGAGTTCTTGGTATCGGCGATGCGGCAGGTATGTTCCCAATCGACAGTGAAACGAAGGACTATAACGAGGAGATGGTTCAGAAGTTCGATGAACTGGTTGCGCCTTATGGTTTCCCATGGAGCTTCGCGATATTATGCCGGAAGTCATGGTTGCAGGTCAGGATGCCGGAGTTCTTACTGAGGAAGGCGCAAAACTTCTGGATGTAAGCGGAAAGCTGAAAGCCGGAATTCCGATGTGTCCGCCTGAGGGAGACGCAGGAACCGGTATGGTTGCCACAAACAGTGTCCGTCAGCGTACCGGAAATGTTTCTGCAGGAACATCCGTATTTGCCATGATTGTCCTGGAAAAGGCTCTTTCCAAACCGTACAAAGAGATTGATATGGTCACCACTCCGGCAGGAGATCCGGTTGCCATGGCACATTCCAACAACTGTACTTCGGATCTGAACGCATGGGTAAATGTGTTTAAGGAATTTGCGGAAGCCATGGGCATGGAAGTAGATATGAACAAACTGTTCGGAACTCTTTATAACAAAGCCTGGAAGGGGATCCGGACTGTGGTGGACTTCTTTCCTACTGTTATTTCTCCGGCGAGCATATGACCGGTTTTGAAGAGGGACGTCCACTGTTTGTACGTTCTCCTGGGAGTAAATTTACACTGGCAAACTTTATGAGAAACAATCTTTACACCTGCCTTGGTGCCATGCGTGTAGGTCTGGATATCCTTCTCAATCAGGAGCATGTAAAGATTGATAAGCTTCTGGGACACGGCGGCCTCTTTAAGACAAAGGGTGTTGGCCAGCAGATCCTTGCAGATGCGGTAAATGCGCCGGTATCCGTAATGTCCACAGCAGGAGAAGGCGGAGCCTGGGGAATCGCGCTTCTGGCTTCCTATCTGATCAACAAAAAAGATGGTGAAGACCTTGCAGACTTCCTGGATGAGAATGTCTTCAAAGGAAACGAAGGCAGTACACTTGCGCCGGAAGCTGAAGGTGTGAAAGGATTCAACGCATTTATGGATCGGTATATGAAAGGTCTTGGCATTGAGCGTGCGGCTGTAGAGTCTGAGATATGGTAAAACGAAGAACGGATTGAAATAAAAATCTTCGATTTACTGGCATAATAGAAAAATCTGTTAATTTATTGTATGTGCTTAAAGAGGAATATAAATGAAGCAGATGATTTATGAAAAGAAGAAACCGACTCCAGGCCAGCTTGTACATATCATGATCGACCGTCCAATGAACAGTTATCATCCGGAACACAAAGAGCTTTTTTATCCGGTAAATTGCGGCTACATCGAAGGAATCATCGCTCCGGACGGTGAGGAACAGGACGTTTACGTTCTGGGAATCGATCACCCGGTAAAAGAATTTACAGGAAAAGTGATAGCTATCATCCACCGCCTTAATGATATGGAAGACAAATGGGTGGCAGTTCCGGAAGATATGACCATGACAGCTCAGGAGATCAAAGAACAGGTCCGGTTTCAGGAGCAGTATTTTGAGACAGAGATAGAGATGCTGGAATAACAAAAATATAAAACAGGAGCAGACATGGTACGCCATGTGACTGCTCCTGTTTTTGTACAGGATCCATATATTATATATTTCTGTTATCTGCGATGCAGATAAACTGGATGACAGAGGATGCAAGGGAGCACCGGACTGGATTCTGTGAAAACAGGAATATATGAAGATTTGTGGATTGATTTTTCTGCTATGAAAATGAATGGATCTTATTGAAAATATTTCTTCATAATGTTATCATTGGACACGAAAAACACAGAAAAAATAAGAAAACAAAAAATTAAACGGTTGTATATGTGTCTGTAATATGACCAGAGACAGCCGGTCAGAGTGTCAGAGAGCAGAATGATGGGTGGTTGAATGTTTGATGACCAGGGCTATACAGGAGGAGAACAGAATGAAATTAACCATGCTTGGAACAGGTAACGCACTGGTAACAGAGTGCTACAATACATGTTTTGTGCTCAGCGATGAGTACGGCCATTTTCTGGTTGACGGAGGCGGCGGAAATACGGTGCTTTCCCAGCTGAAGAAGGCTGGCGTTGATCTGATGGATGTTCATGAGATCTTTGTTACACATAAGCACGTAGACCATATCATGGGGATCGTGTGGGTGATCCGCATCATTTGCCAGAACATGAAAAAAGGCACTTATCAGGGCGAGGCAAACATCTATGCTCATGATGAAGTGATCGGACTTCTGAAAGACATGGCATTTAAGCTTCTGAATAAGAAGGAGACACAGTACATCGGTGACAGACTTCATCTGATCGAGGTAAAAGACGGCGAGGAAAAAACAATTCTTAATAAGAAAGTGACCTTCTTTGATATCGGTTCAACCAAGGCGAAACAGTTCGGTTTCCAGATGATCTATGACGGTGGTAAGGTACTTACCTGCTGCGGAGACGAGCCATACAATGAATGTGAAGAGAAATACGCAAAAGGCAGCGACTGGATGTTCCACGAAGCATTCTGTCTGTATGGACAGCGTGATATCTTCAATCCATATGAGAAGCATCACTCCACAGTTAAGGATGCCAGTGAGCTGGCTGAGAACCTTGGAGTTAAGAATCTTGTCCTGTATCACACAGAGGATAAGAACATTAAGAAACGTAAAGAGCTTTACGGAGCAGAAGGCAGAGAGTATTATCATGGAAATCTGTTTGTTCCGGATGATCTTGATGTGATTGAAATGTAATAACTGTAAAAAGAAAGACTGGAAGTATGGCATATGCTGTATTTCCGGTCTTATTATATTTGGAAACAGAGAGGATACTAATAAATTTCATAGTACATCTGTCAGGTAGAAAAATACTTGTATGGCAAAAAGGTATCGTTTACAATAAAGAATACACACATAGCATTGCAAGAGCATGTCAATAAGAACAGATCTGAAAATTACAGATTCGGATCCGGCAAAAATAAGATTTTACAAATTACGAGGTGACAGAACATATGCCAGCAATAGATAACATCACACTTGAAAAAAAATACAGAAAACTCCAGGAAATCCTCCGTTCTCTGGGAAGTGTAGCCGTAGCTTTTTCCGGTGGAGTGGACTCCACATTTTTGCTGAAAGCTGCACAGGAAACACTTGGTGACAAAGCTATGGCCATTACCGCATGTCCATGCTCTTTCACCGACAGAGAACTGAAAGAAACGCAAGATTTCTGCCAGGAAAATCACATTTGCCAGGAGATATGCAAGATCAACGAATTCGACATCCCGGGGTTTCGTCAGAATCCGCCGGACCGCTGCTATATCTGCAAAAAAGCCATCTTTACCAGACTTTGGGAAGCTGCAAAGCGCGCCATATGAACATGATCGTGGAAGGCTCCAACATGGATGATCTGGGCGACTACCGTCCGGGAAAAAGGGCTATCCAGGAGCTTGGGGTCCGCAGTCCGCTCCAGGAAGCAGGCCTCTATAAAGAAGAGATCCGGGAGCTGTCAAAAGACATGAATCTTCCAACCTGGAACAAGCCATCCTTTGCCTGTCTTGCTTCCAGATTTGTATACGGTGAGACCATTACCGAGGAGAAGCTTCACATGGTAGATCAGGCCGAGCAGTTTCTGATGGATCTGGGATTCCATCAGTTCCGTGTTCGCATCCACGGTACCATGGCAAGGATCGAGGTTCCGGAAGAAGAGATCCTGAAAATTGCAGATAATGAAATAAGAACAAAGATCACAGAGAAATTCCGTACATTGGGATTTTCTTACGTGACTCTGGATCTTCAGGGCTTCCGTTCCGGAAGTATGAATGAAACACTGGGAAAATAAGTATCAGAAAATAAAATAATCCCCCGGAAATACCGCGCGAGAAGTATTCGGGGGATTGCTGCACGAATAGAACCGGAGGCTCCGTTACTGTGTTCAAATCTTAATTTTCGGATTGAGAATATTTGTCTGGCAGGCTGTATATCTTACATATAATCCTTCAGCACATCATGATCCCGCAGTACCTTCTCAACCACAGTACCCTTCACAACATTCAGAAGTGGTTTCTTCAGTGCATTCAGCGGCCCTGGCAGCTGGATCTCCAGCGGGGATTTTCCGTCCATCAGCTTCACACTGCTGTCCAGAAGCTCACGGATATCGTAAACGCTTCCCCATACTTCCGGAACCCCACGGTCTACACCGAAAAGTCCGTATACAGCCTCCATTGCAGTACGTACGGAATATTCTGTTGTGAATACGGTATCACGAGGAGTTTCCGCAAACTGGCCCAGGAATGCAAAATTTACACAGCCATCCGGGATAACATCCGGGCGGTCACCTTTGGTACGCGGCATGAAGAAGGCGGTGATGTACGGCATCATGGTCGGAACGCAGACAGCGCTGTTTTCTGCCATATCGTCGATCTGATCTACCGGAACACCCAGGTGGTACAGCCACTCGGCGGTAATTTCCTTACCGGTACAATCCTTCATCGGCTTCTTGATATAATCACCGGGAACATCGGTGAACAATCCGTAAACCCATACACAGACCTTCTTCGGATCCTGTTCCCTGAACTGTCCCTGACGGTTGATGGTCCAGCTTAAGAGCCATTTGGAATCCTGGCAGCTTACGATACCGCCGGTAACAACCTTGCCGGTACGTGGGTCACGCTGGCAGATATTGGTGATATAAGGGATAATACGGTCATCCAAAGTGGTGACAGTAGCGGATTCCCAGTTTGTTCTGGAAATGTCTGAGCAGAACTTTTCCGGATGTCCGAAGGAAGGATCCTGAGCTGCGATATTTTTCCACAGAGACCATACACCACTGGTACGGACCTCTGCATCACCGTTTGGTGCATGGTTCTGGTCGCCGTAGATCGTGCCCTCTGTACAGCTTCCGTTAGTGACGAAAACATAATCATTTTCTGTAAGAAGGATGCCCTGCTCCACATCTTTTACCTTGCATTCGATGGCAGTGGCGATCTTTTTGCCATCTTTAAAATTAAAGATCACGTTTGTGACCTCAGTATTAAACTGGAAGTCAACACCTGCATCCTCCAGATATTTTTTCATGGGAAGGATCAGGGATTCGTATTGGTTGTACTTGGTGAATTTCAGGGCGCTGAAATCCGGAAGACCTGCAATGTGGTGGATAAAACGCTGGAAGTAAAGCTTCATCTCCAGAGCACTGTGCCAGTTTTCAATGCGAACATGGTCCTCCAGTACAGCCAGAAGGTGGAATCAAACACTTCATCATCAAATACATCTTCGATGGTTTTATCGTAAAGATCCTCATCCTTTGTCATAAACAGCTTCATGATCTCCATGCAGCCCTTCTGGCTCAGGTTAAATTTTCCGTCGGTATGGGCATCCTGTCCACGGTTGACGGTTGCACGGCAGAGAGAATAGTTCGGGTCGTGCTTGTTCAGCCAGTAGAACTCGTCCAGAACAGAAGCACCCGGTTTTTCAAGAGAAGGAATACTGCGGAAAAGATCCCACAGGCACTCGAAATGGTTTTCCATCTCACGACCGCCACGCATGATATAGCCTCTGGACGGATCAAAGATTCCATCGCAGGCACCGCCGGCAATATCCATGGCTTCCAGGATGTGGATATGATCACCAGGCATCTGTGCGTCTCTTACCAGGAAGCATGCAGCAGCCAGGGAAGCAAGACCGCTTCCTACAATGTAGGCATGCTTGTCGTCCACACCTTCCGGTTTTTCCGGACGGGCAAAGGCTTCGTAGTTACCGTTGGAATAATAAATCCCTTTGCTGTTTTTGTCATGCTTTCCACGCTCGGTGTTGCGGTAGTTTGCAGTAGTTTCTTTCACATGGAGGTTTTCCTCTTCGTTGATCTCTCTTGTTTTTTTCATCAGCATGGCTGCGCCGGCTCCGGCTGCCGCAAGTGCTGCAAGTCCCATGAATCCTTTTTTATCTGACATATGACATCCACCTTTCGTAAATGAGATACCTGTTTGTATCGGATTAACTGTTCTTTGTTGCTGTTGAGGCTATGATAGCCCATCCGGAAAAAAGATTCTATTTACAAAATACCGAAAGTGTTCAGTTTTTTATCATTATGTCTGTTTTGATAAGTTTTTATTCTGTATGCATTTCTGCTGTTTTGTTTCTGGCGGCAAAATTGCGGATGGCGTTGTCGATGCTTCCGTACAGTGCGGTTGCGGTATCATCTGCGATTTCGCGATAATCTTCGCGCATGCCGTTTTTGATCCAGTCCAGCATGATCCCTACAAAGCTGTATTTATACAGATCTGCGATAAAAATTTTCTGTTCATTCGTGATGGGGATATCTTTTGATTTTTCTGTTACCACGCCCATAAGAAGATCGCAGGTAAGCTGGAACAGATAATTCTCGATCTGTTCCCGCCCCACGCAGCGGTATACATTTAAGATAAACGGCTTGTTTTCCATCACGGCATCAAAGATCTGCAGAAGCCCTTCATGCCATGTGGAAGAGGTTTTTTTGCCTGAAGGGCAATTCTGGCATCTTCCAGACAGCACCACTCCACAAGATCATAGATATCCTTGAAATGATAGTAAAAAGTCATGCGGCTGATCCCGCAGTCCGTAGTCAGGTCATTGATGGTGATCTTATCTAAAGGTTTCTTAAGAAGTAGATGCTTCAGGGATTCTTCCAGGGCAAGCTTGGTTGCATTTGTCATGTTTTGCGGCCTCCTTTGGTAATGTTGTGGTTACTAATATAACATGAAAGTGCACAGAAAATCCATGCCAAACAGTGACTTTTCTGTGAAATTATGATAAACTGAAACCCGGAATGTTTTGTGAAACAGAATGGAGTGTATTATGAAAAAGAAATCAGCTTGCATCCTGCTGGTTTTTGCTGCCGTGATAGTACTTACTTATATGACAGGAGAATCCTATTATAGAGGAATCAGTGAAAAAGCAGGGTTGGATGAACAGGAAGAGAAAATATATAAATACCAGTACGACATGATCGTGGACAGCCCCGATTCCCAGTTCTGGCAGGCAGTATATGACAGTGCGAAGAAAAAAGCAGCTCAGAATAATGTACTGCTTGAGATCATGGGGCCGGACAGAGAAACATCCTATGATAAACTTGATTATATGAATATGAGCATTGCGGCCAAGGCGGATGGTATTATCCTGCAGTATAATGGAGAAGCCGGTCTGGAAGAAGCAATCAATACTGCAGTAAGAAACGGAATACCGGTGGTTACAGTCATGAGTGATGCGGTGCACAGCCGCCGCCAGAGCTTTGTGGGAGTCAGCGATTATCAGCTTGGCATGGCTTACGGGGAAATTGTTGCCAAATACGTGGATGAGAACACGAAGAAGATCCTGATTCTGCAGAAACGGGACATTGATGATATGAACGAAAGTCAGATATACACTCAGATCAGCAATGCGGTGAAGATGGCAGCTGGTTCTGAGGATATTGAGATCAAGGGAAGGAATCTTCTGTCAACAGGAACCTTTGAAACAGAGGAGGCAGTTACTGATATTTTTCAGCAGAAGCGGAATGTTCCGGATATCCTTGTGTGTATGGATGAGGAGACAACGGAGTGTGCAAGACAGGCAATTCTGGATTTCAACCTTGCAGGAAAAGTGAAGATCATTGGTTATTATACATCTGAGGATATTCTGGCGGCAGTTGAAAAAGGTGTTATTTCAGTTACCTGTGATGTGGACACGACCCAGCTGGGACAGTACAGTGTGGAGGCAGTTACCAGCTATATAGAAGATGGAAGAACCAATTCTTTCTACAACGTAGACATTAATTTTCTTGACAGAACAGCAGTGAAGAAGATGAGGAGGGAGGCAGTCACAGATGAAAAAGATCCGTTGGAGTGACTTTTCTCTTGTAAGCAAGATCATGATCGAGGTTGGCGTGCTGGCAGTTTTACTGTTCAGCATCAACATGCTGTTTTATGCGCGGATCAACAACTCCATGCAGGAGATGGATGATGTGTATGCCAGCAATGCCCAGATCACAGAGCTTGGGCAGGTTTTTGACGATGTGCAGGACAGTATGTACCAGTATCTGAAGGTAAAAAACTCTCAGGCACTGATGGATTATTATCAGAATGAGGCGAAATACAGGCAGGAGCTGGAGAAGTTAAATGAACGGAATATTGATGATTCCGTAAAACTTCTGGAGAAGAAGATACGTAAGATGTCAGAATCATATCTTTCCTGTACCGCAGGAACTGTAGCTGCCAAGAGAGGCAGGAATGTGGAGAAATATAAGCAGGAATATGATGAAAGTCTGGAGCTTTATAGTTATATCCAGAGTTCTATGGATGAGCTGAACAAGCAGCTTTTTAAAGAAAATTCCCAGACTTATGCAGCTCTCCGGGCGGTTATGAGATATCTGGAGATCAGTAATATGATGATCATGCTTCTGGTGGTGATCTGTGGGATGTTCCTTCTGATCATGGCAACAAGGGAGATGTTCCTGCCGCTGACTAATATGGCAGAAACTGCACAGCTGGTAGGTCAGGGGAATTTTAATGTAAAGATGCCCCCAGCAGATTCCAGGGATGAGCTTGGAACGGTAACAAGAGCCTTTAATACCATGGTGGATAATCTTGGTCTTTACATTGCCAGGACAAAGGCCAGCATGGAAAAAGAACAGCAGATGATAGAGAGGGAGCTTTTGATGGAAACACATCTCAAGGAGGCACAGCTTAAGTATCTCCAGTCTCAGATCAATCCGCATTTCCTTTTTAATTCCCTGAATGCAGGAGTACAGCTTGCAATGATGGAGGATGCAGAAAAAACCAGTATCTTTGTGGAAAAGATGGCAGATTTTTTTCGCTACAATGTAAAGAAGGGTGAGGAAGATGCCACACTGGAGGAAGAACTGGAGGCTGTGGACAATTACATTTATATTCTGAATGTACGGTTTGCCGGGGACATCCATTTTTCAAAAAAAGTGGAATGTGATGTGGAAAATGTACGTGTTCCCAGTATGATCCTGCAGCCGGTTGTGGAAAACGCAGTCAATCATGGAATCCGGAATATAGATTGGGAAGGACATATTGATCTCAGTGTGGAGAAATGGAACGACCATATTGAGATCAGTGTTCGGGATAACGGACTGGGCATGACCGGAGAACAGATACAAAGAGTACTGTCAAAAAAAGTCCACAGCAGTTCAGGCGAGGGTGATTCCACGGGAATTGGAATGAATAATGTGATCAGCGTCTGGAACTGTATTATGAGCGGGACGGATTAATGGAAATATACAGTGAAGGTGAAGGAATGGGAACAGAGGTAGTGATCAATATTCCTCTGGAGAGGAGCGAAAAAAATGTACAGAATCCTGATTGCTGATGATGAGGGGATCATGCTGGAATCCCTGAAAAATATTATAAGTTCCAACTATGGAAATGAATGTGAGATCCATACAGCCAAGACAGGCCGTGTGGTTGTGGAGGAGGCGGAGAAATATCCGCCGGATATCTGCTTTATGGACATTCAGATGCCGGGCTTAAGTGGGATCCAGGCAATCCGGGAAATTCAGAAATTTAACAGATCTGTGGTCTTTGTGATCATTACAGCCTATGATAAATTTAATTATGCCAGGGAAGCGGTAAATCTTGGAGTTATGGAATTTCTTACCAAGCCGGTAAACAAAAAGGTGATTCTGGAAATATGCTCCAAAGCTATGGAAAAGGTAGATTCCACAAGACAGAAGCGAAGCGATGATCTCCGTATCCGTGAAAAGCTGGAGACAGTTGTACCCATGATCGAGAGCGGATATATCAATAATATTCTTCTGCAGGATGATTTTCAGACATATCAGGATAATTACAGGGAGCTTCTGGATATCCGGGAAGAATATGGATATATGATCGTGGCTGAATTCGGGGATTCTACGGAAAATGGTGTTCTTACCAATGCGGTGGGGGCCAGTGTGAAGGCAAACAAATTTTATTCCACATTCCGGGAAATCGCTCAGGGATTTTTTGAATGTCTGGTAGGACCCATTATGGGAAACCGTATTGTACTGCTTGTTCCGTACCGTAATTCCAGGGAGTCCTATGAGGAACGTGTGGAGGTTGTAACAAGAACCAGAAACATGGTACATAAGCTGGAAAGCAGGATCGACAGTAAATTTCGCTGTGGTATCGGCCGGGTGAAGGAGATGGGAAGCACCATGAAAGAATCCTTCAAGGAGGCCATGATCGCACTTCGGGAAAGCACCAGCCATGTGATACATATTGAGGATGTTCCAGCTGCACAGAAATATGACGGCGAATATCCAAGAGATCTGGAACGTCGCTATGAAAAGCGGGTGATGGATAAGGATGTGGCAGGAGCTTTAAGCTGTGCCGAGGAATTTATCAGGTGGATGGAGAAGCAGCCGGGAGTAGATCTGGAGGACATGCGCATTAAGATCCTGGAGCTTGTGATGGGAGTGGAAAAAAAGGCCTTTTGCAGGTACCGTGAAATATGCGATCAGCTGCCGCAGAAATTATATTCATGAGATCCAGGAATATACAGATATAGAAGGAATGAAAAAATGGTTCCTGGGCAAAACATCAGAAATCTGCAGTAACATGGAAAGTGCAAGGGAAAAAGAAGCGGTTTCTATTATCGAAAAAGCAAAGTCCTATATTCGGGACAATTACAAAAAAGATATTTCACTGGATGAGGTGTCACGGGAGGTGGATATCAGCCCTTATTATTTCAGCAAGCTTTTTAAGCAGGAGACCGGAGGAAATTTTATCGAGTATCTTACAGAAGTGCGGCTTCGGAATGCAAGAGAACTTCTCAAGGATTCAGGGCTTTCCATCAAGGAGATCTGTGCGGAATCCGGATACAGCGACCCCAATTATTTCAGCAGGATATTCAAGAAATACGAAGGCGTGACACCAAGTGAATTTAGAGAGAAGTTGAGGTAGACAATATGAGCGGGGGGAAAATGATTAGGAAGCTGTTGATCTTGCTGTGTCTGTTGACATTGATGCTGAATGGCTGCGCTTCCGAAAAAACAAAGCAGACAGCTGCACAGGAAAACGATACAGAGGAAGACAGTGGTGAAAAGAAAATTCAGATCGGTCTTACAGTGGATTCTTTTGTTATTGAGAGGTGGATTCGTGACAGGGATGTATTCGTGGCAACAGCAAGGGAGCTGGGAGCGGAAGTGAATGTTCAGGATGCGGGAGCAGATACAAAAGAGCAGATCAGCCAGATTGACTATTTTATCAAGAAGCATATGGACGTGATCGTGATCATTGCCAGAGACTGCAAAGCATTATCTGAGGCTGTGGAGCGTGCCCACAATGCAGGAATCAGGGTGATCTCCTATGACCGCATGGTAAATGATGCGGATACAGACATGTATATTTCCTTTGATAACCGGAAAGTCGGAGAGGTTATGGCACAGTCCATGATGGAAGCGATCCCTGATGGCGGAAAGATTTTTATGATCCAGGGATCTGCTTCAGATAACAATGTGGACATGGTAAAAGAGGGATTTGAAGACACTCTGAAAAACAGTGATCTGAAGGTGGTTTACGAAGCCAACTGTGAGGGCTGGGTCGCGGAGCTGGCAGCAGATTATGTGGAGGAAGCACTGGAAGAGTATCCTGATGTAAAGGGAATCATGTGCGGAAATGATGATATTGCCAGCCAGGTGATACAGATTCTTGCGGAAAACCAGCTTGCCGGACAGGTGATCGTGGTAGGCCAGGATGGTGATCTGGCTGCATGTCAGCGTATTGTGGAAGGAACCCAGTACATGACAGCATTTAAATCTATCGAAGATCTGGCACGCCAGGCAGCTGAATATGCGGTGAAGATGGCAGAAGAGGGAAAGATTTCGTCAGATGTGACAGATACCATGAACGATGGAAGCTACGATATCCCGGCGAAGGTGCTGGAACCGGTTGCCGTTACAAGGGATAATATTGATGAGGTGATCATTGACGGCGGTTTCCACAGACGAGATGAAGTATATCTCAATATAGATTACGATACAGAGTAATGCAGAACAGATTGCATACCGGCATATATGTGGCAGTGAAATTCTGCAAGTAATGTGGCAGTGTATCCATATGCGCAATAATACACAATTATGACAAAAATCAATAGCAGATTTTTGGTGCAAAAATGTCTTGCCTGATGCAGGGCATTTTTCTTTTGCAAAAAAATGTCTCTGTCCTTGCCAACTATGTCCAGACAGTCCTGTGCTATAGTAACATCATCAAAGGAAACGTGATTCCAAAAACAAATAATGAAACGGAGGATTTTACAATGAAAAGAAAAATGGTATCTGCACTTCTTTGCGCAACAATGGTAGCTGGTATGGTGGTAGTTCCGGCAGCAACAGCACAGGCAGCAGACAAGAAACTGATCGGTGTTACCATGCCGACCAAGGATCTCCAGAGATGGAACCAGGATGGCGATAACATGAAGAAAGAGCTGGAGGCAGCAGGATATGAGGTAGACCTTCAGTATGCATCCAATGATGTAAGCACACAGGTTTCCCAGCTTGAGAACCAGGTAGCAAACGGATGTGACCTTCTGGTTGTGGCATCCATCGATGGAAGCAGCCTTGGCGAGCCTCTGAAACAGGCCAAAGAAAAAGGAATTCCGGTTATCTCTTATGACCGTCTTCTTATGAATTCCGATGCAGTAACCTATTATGCAACATTTGATAACTACAAAGTAGGTCAGAAACAGGGCGAGTACCTGGTAGATGCACTGGATCTTGACAATCAGGACGGACCATTCAATATTGAGCTGTTCACAGGAGATCCTGGCGATAACAACTGTAACTTCTTCTTCGGTGGTGCAATGGATGTTCTCCAGAAATACATCGATGACGGTAAGCTGGTAGTAAAATCCGGTCAGACAGAGTTCGAGCAGGTTGCTACCGCAAACTGGGACAGTGCAAAAGCACAGGACAGAATGGATACTATCATCGCAGGTAACTACTCTGACGGAACAAATCTTGACGCAGTTCTCTGCTCCAACGATTCCACAGCCCTTGGTGTTGAGAATGCACTGGCAGCTTCCTACACAGGAGAATATCCGATCATTACTGGTCAGGACTGTGACACACCAAACGTTAAGAACCTTGTAGCAGGAAAACAGGCAATGTCTGTATTCAAAGATACAAGAGCTCTTGCATCTGCAGTAGTAAAAATGGTTGACTCCATCATGAAAGGTGAGGAGCCGGAAGTGAACGATACAAAATCCTATGATAACGGAACCGGTGTCATCCCGACATACCTTTGCGATCCGGTTGTTGTTACAACAGATAACTACAAAGAGATCCTGATCGACTCCGGATACTACACAGAGGATCAGATCAAATAATCAGAATTTTTAAGAAAGAAATTTATCACATGCAGGCGGGGAATATAACCGCCTGCATGAACAGTGGAAAGGGAGGGAAATTGAGTTGGCTAAGATACTTCTGGAAATGAAAAATATCACCAAAACTTTCCCAGGTGTAAAGGCACTGGATAATGTTAATCTCCAGGTCGAGGAAGGCGAGATCCACGCACTGGTAGGTGAGAACGGTGCCGGTAAATCTACATTAATGAATGTATTAAGTGGTATATATCCGTACGGCTCGTATGAAGGAAATATTATTTACGATGGTGAGATCTGTAAATTTAACACCATCAAAGACAGTGAACATAAAGGAATTGTGATCATTCACCAGGAACTGGCACTGATCCCGTATATGACTATCGGTGAAAACATGTACCTGGGCAATGAAAGAGGCAGGAGCTTTTCCATTAACTGGAATGAAACTTATGGGGAAGCAGATAAATATTTGAAAATAGTGGGACTGGAGGAATCCTCCAGAACTTTGATCAAGGATATCGGTGTAGGTAAACAGCAGCTGGTTGAGATCGCAAAGGCACTTGCAAAGAATGCAAAGCTGCTCATTCTGGATGAGCCTACCGCATCACTGAACGAAGATGACTCCAAAGCTCTTCTGGATCTTCTTCTGAAATTCAAGAAGCAGGGAATGACCTCTATCATCATTTCCCATAAATTAAATGAGATTTCCTATGTGGCAGATAAGATCACAGTTATCCGAGATGGATCTACCATTGAAACACTGGATAAAAAGAAAGACGATTTTTCTGAGCAGAGGATCATTCAGGGAATGGTTGGACGTGAGATGACAGACCGGTTCCCGAAACGTCCAAATGTAAAGATCGGCGATGTTTCCATGGAAGTTAAGAACTGGAATGTTTACCATCCTCTGTATACAGAACGTAAGGTGGTAAATAACGTATCCTTTAAAGTACATAAAGGAGAGGTTGTCGGTATTTCAGGACTGATGGGAGCAGGACGTACAGAATTGGCCATGAGTATTTTTGGCAAGAGCTATGGAACTAAGATTTCCGGCCAGGTGTTCATGAATGGAAAAGAAGTGAAGCTGAATACAGTTCAGGAGGCTATTGACAACAAGCTCGCCTATGTTACAGAGGATCGAAAAGGAAACGGATTGATCCTTTCCAAGTCCATAAAGATGAACACTACGCTTGCAAACATGTCCGGTATCAGTAATGGAAAAGTGATCGATACGGATAAAGAATACGCAGTTGCTGAGGAATACAGGAAGAAACTGAAAACCAAGTGTCCGACAGTTGAGCAGAATGTCGGAAACCTGAGCGGTGGTAATCAGCAGAAGGTCCTTCTTGCAAAATGGATGTTTGCAGAGCCGGATATTCTGATTTTGGATGAACCTACAAGAGGTATTGACGTAGGTGCCAAATATGAAATCTACTGTATCATCAATGACCTGGTCGCAGCAGGAAAATCTGTGATCATGATCTCTTCTGAGCTTCCGGAAGTGCTTGGAATGTCAGACAGAATCTATATCATGAACGAGGGCAGATTCGTAGGTGAGGTAAGTGGTGAGGAAGCTACATCTGAGCTGATCATGTCCAGGATCGTGAAGTCAGGTAAAGGAGAGTAAGAAGATGGAGAAAAAGATTAGTTTTTCAGAAATATTAAAAAAATATACCATGGTCATTGTTCTGGTATTTGTTGTGATCATGTTTTCTGTGAACACAAAGGGCGTTATGCTTCTTCCGCAGAATGTAAATAACCTGGTAGCCCAGAATGCATATGTATTTATTCTTGCAACCGGTATGCTGTTCTGTATTTTAACAGGTGGTAACATCGATCTGTCAGTTGGTTCTGTTGTATGCTTTGTTGCTGCTGTCGGTGGTAAGATGATGGTTCTCAACAGTATGAACCCGTATCTCACTATGATCGTGATGCTTCTTGTGGGTATTGCCATTGGTGCATGGCAGGGATTCTGGATCGCTTATGTACGAATTCCTCCATTTATTGTTACTCTGGCAGGTATGCTTGCTTTTCGTGGCCTTTCCAACGTAGTCTGGAAGGACAGACCCTGGCCCCGATGCCGGATGCTTATCTGGCTCTGTTCAATAACTATATTCCGGACTTCCTTGGTGGAGGTGAAGGATTTAACAGAACATGTTTTGTAGTTGGCATTATTGTCTGCATCGTCTATGTTGCACTTGTTATGAAAAACCGTGCAGACCGTGCAAAAAAAGGCTACAGTGTTGAGTCTTTCGGTGGTGTTGCAGTGAAGATGGTTCTGATCTGTGCAGTTGTTCTTGCATTCATGTTCAGACTTGCTCAGTACAAAGGTATCCCGAATTCCCTTCTCTGGGTTGTAGTGATCATCGCAATCTATACATACATTGCTTCCAAGACTACAACAGGTCGTTATTTTTATGCAGTTGGCGGTAATGAGAAGGCAACAAAGCTTTCCGGTATTGACACAAACAAGGTTTATTTCCTTGCTTACCTGAACATGGGCCTTCTGGCAGCTATTGCAGGTATGGTGACAATGGCCAGACTGAACTCATCCAACCCACAGGCAGGTACAAACTTCGAGATGGATGCGATCGGTGCATGTTTCATCGGTGGTGCTTCTGCTTATGGTGGTACCGGTACAGTTCCCGGTGTTATCATCGGTGCCCTCCTTATGGGTGTTCTGAACCTTGGTATGAGTATCATGGGTATTGACCAGAATATCCAGAAGGTTGTCAAAGGTATGGTTCTTCTTGCAGCCGTTATCTTCGATGTTGTAAGTAAGAGAAAATCCTTTATCGTAAAATAATAAAAATGAATGAAGTTTAGCAGCAGGCTTTCGGAAAGATTTGAAGCCTGCTGCTTTTTTGCATAGGAAATTATTCTGCAACAAGATTCTTTTTTTGCTGTTGTTTTATGTGAGAGTTTTTTGCCAGATTTTGTGGTTTTATGGGGGATATGCTTGTTTTTGGGGGAGCGTTATATTATAATAAGGGAAAGTTAGTGATTTACGATTTTGTGTTGTCGGGAGGCTGTGATGGGAAATACAGTGACGATTTGTTTTGCGAATAATAAGGGCGGCAGCGGGAAGTCTACCAGCTGTTCCAATGTAGGTGCGGCACTGGCCGGTATGGGGAAGAAGGTTCTTCTTGTGGACGGCGATATGCAGCTGAATCTTTCCCTTTCATTTTTTGATGAAGAAGAAGTTCTGAAAATGGCTGCCGGGGAAAAAAATCTCTACTATGCCATTGGTCATCAGTCGGATCTCAGTGATTTTATCGTGCATACGAAGTATGAGAATCTGGATCTGGTTCCGTCGTCTACGCTGATGAGTTCCGTGGAATATGAGCTTTTTACGAAATGGCAGAGAGAATTTATCCTGCGGAAATGCCTGCAGAAGATCAAGGATTCCGGGGTGTATGATTACATTCTCATCGATGCACCGCCGACTCTTGGCGGCTGGGTGATGAATATCCTGTGTGCATCGGATTACGTTCTGGTTCCAGTGGAGGCCAGCCCGTGGGGCATGTTTGGGCTTGCAAATATGTTTGATTTTCTGAATGAGGTCCGTGAGATCGCTCCGGCGCTTCAGGTTCTGGGAATCGTGGTGACCAAGCAGATGCCAGAAAGAATTATTTCAAACAGACCATGGAGACTTTGAAAGAGATGGAAGGAATCTATCTTTTCGAATCCTTTATCCGTGTGGACAGCTCTATCGAATGGTCACAGGACAGCAGCGAGCCGGTTGTGGAATTCAAAAAAAGCAGCCGCAGCGCAAAAGAATACATAGCATTGGCAGAGGAGGTAATGGATCGTGTCAGTAGGTAAAGCAAGCATCGCAAGAGCAGTAAATGCAGAGAAAACAGCAAAGACAGAAGAGAAAGTTACAGAGGTAAAAGTGACAGAAAAGCCGACAGAAGTAAAGACAGAAACAGGAGAGAAAGCTGCTGAAAAAACAGTCGAAAAGAAAACCACAGCGAAAGCTCCGACAAAGAAGACCACAGCAAGGAAAGCAGCCACAACAAAAACAACAGCAAAGAAAACCACCACCAGAAAGACAACAACACGAAAAACTGCAGCTAAGAAAACAGCCGCCGCAGAAACCACAACAGGAACCGTAGCTCAGAATGTGATCAGTGGAGGAAACGCCGATGAACTTCAGGCCAAGTTCCTCACCCCAAAGAAAGACGAGCCGGACAACAACCAGCCGGTAGGAATCAAGGATGAGCTTCCGGTTTATCTGCTGTAATATTTACTGGATTTTTTGAAAAATAAGTAACAAATAAAAAAGACTGCCATATATCCACATCATTTGTGATATACAGCGGTCTTTTATTTTTATCCCATAATAATCCCAGTGGGACAGCGAAGCGCCTCCCACGTCCGTACGTCACAGTCATCATTCAACCCATTCTGTCTTGATGAATCTGGCGTGCCCAAGAGGGTGGGAGCTTTAGCGTTGGGACGAAAAATCATTCCGACAAGCTGCACGCCCCAAACTGCGGAAAATCTGTCCCGAATTCAGTTGGCGTAGCCGCTACGCCGCCCTCATCCGAAACAGATTTTCCACAGTTTGTGACGCACATCTTGCCGAAAGCATTTTTCGTCCCAACGCTAGGAGGGTCTTCGGGCTTCGCAACTCTGAGATGACCCTCCCTCGTATCTTATTTACATATTGTAATACGCAGCATACAATCCATTCTTCTCAAGCAGCTCAGCATGTGTACCGCGTTCGGCGATACCATCCTCTGTGATCACAATGATCTCATCCGCATCACGGATCGTAGAAAGCCGGTGCGCGATCGTAATGGTAGTACGATTTTTTGAAAGCTCCTCCAGACTCTTCTGGATCCAACGTTCGCTTTCGTTATCCAGAGCGCTGGTGGCCTCATCCAGGATCAGGATCGGAGGATTCTTAAGGAATACACGTGCAATGGAGATCCGCTGCTTCTGTCCGCCGGAAAGGCGTGTGCCACGTTCTCCGACATAAGTGTCGTATTTATCCGGAAGCTCCATGATAAAGTCATGGATACTCGCACATTTGGCGGCTTTGATGATCTCTTCATCGGAAGCTCCGGGCTTTCCGTAGGCAATATTATCCTTGATGGTTCCATCAAAAAGATAGACATCCTGCTGTACCATACCGATCTGGCTTCGAAGGCTCTTAAGAGTCAGCCCGCGGATATCCTTTCCGTCTACAGTAATGGAACCGCCGGTCACATCATAAAATCTGGGCAGGAGAGAGCAGATCGTGGTTTTTCCGCTTCCGGAAGGTCCCACCAGGCAATGGATTTTCCTGCCGGGATATCAATAGAGATATCGGAAAGCACAGGAGTTTCATCATCGTTGTAATGAAAAGAAACATGGTCGTAACGCACATGTCCTTTCACGTCCGTAAGCTCCGCAGCGTTGTCTGCATCCCTGATCTCGGATTCTGTTTCCATCACATCCAGGAAACGGCGGAAACCGGAAAGACCCTTCTGCATCATTTCCACAAGTTCCACCAGGATCTGGATGGGGCTGATAAAGATTCCGATATACAGGGCATACATGGCAAGATCTGCAGTCTGCATTTCACCCTGAGCGATCAGATAGCCGCCGTAAACAAGAGTTACCAGGTACATCATGCCCTGGAAGAAAAGATTGGAACTCATGAAGCTTCCCATACAGTGATAATTATCTCTTTTGGAAACAAGGAACGCTTCGTTGCTTTTCTTAAATTTGGCACGTTCGATGTCCTCGTTTGCGAAGGACTGCACCACGCGGATTCCGGAAAGCGTATCCTGAAGACTGGCATTTACATCTCCGATCTTACGACGGTTTTCCATGAAGGTTTCCTGCATTTTTGCATTCTGGCGGAAGGAAAACACAAACATCACGATCACCAGGAGGATCAGCGGCAGTGCAAGCTTCTTGTTGATAAAGAACAGGAAGATAAAAGCACCGACGATCTTTACCAGAGAGATAAAAAGATTCTCAGGACCATGATGTGCAAACTCGGAAATGTCAAAAAGGTCACTGACCAGCTTGCTCATCATCTGACCGGAATTATTCCTGCTGTAATAGGAAAAAGACAGCTCCTGGTAATGGTCAAAAAGCTCCCGGCGCATATCACGTTCCATCTTTGCACCCATCATATGTCCCTGATAGGTTACATAATATTTGCAGAGACTTTGCACAATGTACATAACAAAAAGAGAAGCTGCAATCACAGGGAGGGCATGAAGAATAATATCCTTATCCTGTGTAAAGAGAGTTTTTGTCATAGTACGAAGAATCTGGGGATAAGCAAGATCTACCAGACTGATAACGGCTGCACAGATCAGGTCAATAAAAAAGACCGCTTTGTACGGGCCGTAGTAGTGGATGAATTTCTTGATGGTATTCATCGGAAAAGTACCTCCGTTTTTATGAAATGTATAGTGTTGTCTGGGCAAAAAACATTGCTGCCGGACATTCTATGTTCATCTTATCATAAGTAAGAATAAAGTCAAGATAAGTGAATTTCAGGTCTGTTTCGTTTCTGCATACTTTCTGAGAATAGAGCTATATGGCTGCTGTTCACAGGTAATATTCCGCGAGGGATTGCTGGCAACGGAGCGGATAGTGATATGAGGAGATATCTTTTTGGGAAAAAATCAAATTACTCCTTGACACAGAAGAACAAAACCCGTATAGTGTACTTCAGATTTGGTGTGTAACTGATAAGCAGGCATTAACCAGTCATAAATGTTATTATTTGACGTTTATGGGGGTTGGTGTCTTTTTTTGTTGCCCACTTAAAAGACTCCCGCTCCAAAACGTCGAAAGAAAAGGAGAGAAAACATGAAAGACAAGATTTTCGGAGTTTTGCAGCGAGTGGGACGTTCCTTTATGCTTCCCATAGCAATCCTTCCTGTGGCAGGCCTGCTTCTTGGATTCGGCAGTTCCTTCACAAATGAAACAACCATTGCAACCTACGGACTTCAGAAGATTCTGGGAGACGGAACAATTTTACATGCACTCCTGATCATTATGAACAAAGTCGGAAGCGCGGTATTTGATAACCTGCCGCTGATCTTTGCAGTAGGTGTGGCCATCGGTATGGCAAAAAAAGAGAAAGAGGTAGCAGCTCTTTCTGCACTGATCGCTTACTTCGTTATGAATGTAGCCATCAATGGTATGCTGGTAGTAAATGGTAAGATCACAGCAGACGGACAGATCGCAAAAAGCGTTCTGGAAGGTACTGTAACCTCTGTCTGCGGCATTCAGTCCTTACAGATGGGGGTGTTTGGCGGTATCATCGTCGGCCTTGGTGTTGCAGCTTTGCACAACCGTTTTCATAAGATCGTGCTTCCAAACGCACTTTCCTTCTTCGGTGGTTCCAGATTTGTGCCCATCATTTCCACCATTGTATATATGTTTGTAGGAATCCTGATGTATTTTGTATGGCCGGCAGTCCAGAACGGTATTTATGCTCTGGGTGGTCTTGTAACAGGCAGCGGCTATATCGGAACTCTGATCTTCGGTATTATCAAACGTGCGCTGATCCCCTTCGGACTTCATCACGTATTTTATATGCCATTCTGGCAGACAGCCGTTGGCGGGACTATGGAGGTTGCAGGCCAGATGGTACAGGGCGGACAGAATATCTTTTTCGCCCAGCTTGCAGATTCCGCAAATGTAGCGCATTTCAGCGCAGATGCAACAAGATATTTTTCCGGAGAGTTCATTTTCATGATCTTCGGTCTTCCGGGAGCAGCTCTTGCCATGTACCGCTGTGCAAAGCCTGAGAAGAAAAAAGCAGCAGGCGGACTTCTTCTTTCCGCAGCCCTTGCATGTATGCTTACAGGAATCACAGAGCCACTGGAGTTCTCTTTCCTGTTTGTAGCTCCTGCATTGTTTGCGGTACAGGTTGTTCTTGCAGGTGCGGCTTATATGATCGCACATATGCTGAATATTGCAGTAGGACTTACCTTTTCCGGCGGTTTCCTTGATCTGTTCCTGTTCGGGATCCTTCAGGGAAATGCAAAGACAAGCTGGCTCAGGATTATCCCGGTAGGTATCATTTACTTTATTCTCTATTATGTGATCTTCACCTTCCTGATCAAAAAGTTCAACTTCAAGACTCCGGGACGTGAGGATGACGACACAGAAACAAAGCTTTATACAAAAGCAGATGTAAACGCGAGAAAAGAAGCCGGAAAAGCCGGTGAAGCAGCAGGAAGCACATCCGCAGATCCGGTAAGTGAAGCCATCACAGCCGGTCTTGGCGGAAAGAAAAACATCAGTGATGTGGACTGCTGTGCAACAAGACTCCGTATCACCGTCCATGATGCAGCAAGAGTTAACGACGACATTCTGAAAACAACAGGCTCCAGAGGAATCGTGAAAAAAGGCCAGGGCGTGCAGATCATCTACGGTCCGCAGGTAACTGTGATCAAATCCAAGCTGGAGGATTATCTGGAGACAGCGCCGAATGAATATTTTGAAGGTGCAAATGAGAAAGAAACAGACAATGCGGAAAATCAGGCTCAGTCTGATACAGAGCGTACAGCAGAAAGTACAGGTGAGGCTGCTCAGAACACTGCTCCGACATCCGAAGCCAGCACGCAGCCGGAGAAAAAGGTTCTCAGAACAGCGATTGTCTACAGCCCGGTAACCGGTATCGCTGCAGACCTTTCCACAGCGCCGGATGAAGGCTTTGCGGAAGGAATGATGGGAGAGGGTGCTGTAGTCACACCGAAGGACCCGGTGATCTGTGCTCCGGAAGACGGCGAGGTAGAGTTTATTTTTGACACAAAGCATGCCATCGGATTCCAGACAGATACAGATCTTCCTATGCTCCTCCATATCGGCATTGACACTGTAAAGCTGGAAGGAAAAGGCTTTGAGATCCTGGTAGAGCAGGGACAGCATGTAAAAAAAGGCGAGCCGTTGATGAAGATTGACATCCCGTATCTTATAGAAAACGCTCCGTCCTTATGTTCTCCGATTCTTTGCACAGAGATCGAGGATAATCAGAGAGTACGCCTTCTTGCCAATGGAGAGATCAAAGCAGGAGAGCCGCTGTTCGCAGTAGAGACTGTGGAAGAATAGGGAATTTTTCAGCAATAATATAGAGGATTGGTTTTGTGAAAAGCGCGCCTAATGCCCGGGCGCGCTTTTCCTGTGGCAAAGAAAATAACTGTCTGTCAGAAGGACTTTACACAAAAGAAAGATTCTGTTACGATAAAGAAAATCAACAGCTGCAGACAAAAATGTCGACTGAAAATCCGGGGCAGACAGTGGTGGAATGTGGAAAAGCGGCAGGATATATAAAAATGGTGGGGAAAAAGATGTACAGAGTGAGCAAGGTATTGAACAATAACGGCATCATTGCCATAAATATGGAAGAAAACCAGGAATATGTACTTCTGGGAAAAGGTGTGGGATTTGGAAAGAAGGTCAGCCAGCGTTTTGAGGCTCCGGCAGACTGTACCATTTACAGGCTGGCTCAGGAGACAGAACGTGGCTCAGCAAAAGAACTGGCAAAGAGCGTAGCACCGGAATTTCTGGAGATCGCAGATGAGATATTGAGAGAAGCTGAGAAGACCTTTGGGGATACCATAGACAGAAGGATCCTGTTTCCCCTTGCTGATCATATTTCCTTTGCAGTGGGACGTATCCGGAATCATGAGCAGATCAGCAATCCTCTGACTGATGATATCAAGGTGCTTTTTTACAGCGAATTCAAGGTGGCGGAGGTATTGAAGAAGATCCTAAAGGAGCGGATGGATATTGAGATCGACGAGCATGAGGTGGGATATGTGGCACTTCATATTCACTCAGCACTTGGAGATGAAAAGGTGTCTGTTGCCATGCAGACAGCAAGAACGGTACGGGAATGCATCGCCATGATCGAGATGGCCACAGGAAGAAAGATCGATGTGATCTCTCTATCCTACAACCGTATGATGAACCATATCAAATATATGGTAGCCCGTGTCTCCACAGGGGAGACACTGAAGCTGGATATGAATGAATATATAGAAGAAAAATATCCGGAATCCTACAGGATCGCAGAGGATGTCTGCGAGAGTCTGGGCAAAAGCTTGGGAAAAAGCTGGACCCTATCGAGATTGGTTATCTTGCCATGCATATTGAGCGGACAGTGGAACAATAAATGTAAATGGCTGATCCGCCTCAGGGATTTACACAATAAATTCAATAGCTTTTTTGACAGCAGTACTCATGGCAGTACTGCTGTTTGTGACTAAGCAGACCTCTCTCTGAGGGAGCGGCTCCTTAAGCTGAAGGGCAAAAATCTTCCGTCATTGATCACTTCCCGGGCAAGGGGCTCGGGGTAAAAGCCGATTCCCAGATTGTGGACGATCATGGGAAGGACCTGGTCTGTAGTTGCTGCCTCGATGTCAGGATGAAAAGAAACACGGTTTTCCATAAAGTAATTCATATACATTTCTCTGGTGCTGGTCCCTTCCGCAAGACCTACAAAGGCAGATCCTGAAGCTCATGGATGCTGATAGGGGCAGTGGTCAGATCCTTATATTTGCTTCCGCATACAAGGATCTCCCGGTAACGCAGGAGACTTTTTTTCTGTAAAGGTTTGCGGATGGAGATCGGAGTGGTGACAATAGCGAAATCCACCGCATAATTTTTCAGTGCCTGTACTGCCTGAGGAGTAGAATGGTTAAAGAGGCGCAGGCGAACATGGGGATATTGCTCGCGGAACAGCTCCAGCTTTTCCAGAAGGATCAGACGCAGGGCATTTTCGCTGGCGCCGATGGAAACTAGACCATGCTCCAGCTCTCCGTTCTGGCGGATCTCCTCCTCGCCTAGGGACAGCTGCTCAAAAGCCAGGGCAACGTGTTCATAAAGCTGGCGGCCTTCCGGTGTAAGTGCGATTCCTTTGTTGGAGCGGAGAAAGAGCGTACATTTCAGCTCCTGCTCCAGGTTGTTCATACAGCGGGTGATATTTGGCTGATTGTTGTGAAGAGCTCTTGCTGCCTTGGTAAAGCTCTTATACTGGGCTACATAATAAAAGATCCGGTAGTAGTCGTAAGTGATCATGTATTGTCTCCATCCTGTGATATGATTTTAATATGTTTACGATATTAATAATACTTTTTACATTTGCTTCTGAGCAAACTATAATACACCCGAGGAAAAAAATCAATGACAGGAGTGATTTAGAGTGGTTTCAGGAGGCAGAAAGCTGCAGAGCGCAGACCGGCAGATGTCAGAAGCTTTTATCACAAGTGTATTTCTGGCAATGTCCGGCGGATTTCAGGATGCCTACACATACTTTACAAGAGATGAGGTGTTTTCCAACGCCCAGACAGGCAACGTGGTTCTGATGAGCCAAAATTTTATGACAGGACAGTGGGGAGAGGGCTTAAGGTACCTGTTCCCTGTTTTAGCCTTTGCCATTGGTGTTGTAGCGGCGGAGCGGATCCAGAGTACCTTTAAATATGCAAAAAAACTTCACTGGAGGCAGATGATCCTGCTGATCGAGATCCTGATCCTTTTTGCGGTGGGATTTATGCCGGGAGAATTGGATATGCTGGCAACCGTACTGGTATCCTTTTCCTGCGCCATGCAGGTACAGACCTTCCGGAAGGTGGGCGGTTATTCCTATGCAAGCACCATGTGCATCGGAAATTTACGAAGCGGCACGGCGGCGTTGTCCGTGTATTGTCGTGAAAAACGTCCGGAACAGTTGAAGCAGGCTCTTTATTATTTCGGAATAATTTTCTTTTTTGCCATTGGAGCCGGCGGCGGAGGAAATCTGTCCATGAGGCTGGGGATCCCGGCAATCTGGGTATCGGATGTTTTGCTTCTGATCAGCTTTATTCTGATGTTTTCCAGTAAACATAGAGATTAGAAAGGGTGAGGAATTGTGGAAAACAGCACATTATTCCCAAGAGAGGAAAAGGCAGAGCTTTTATTTGAAAAGATCCTGAAGGATCCGGAGGCGTGCAGACGGCTGACGGAGACCTTCTATGAATCCATGGATGCGGATACAGACATAGAATGCGGATATCTTCCTCCGGAAAAATTCGCCTATGCATTGCTGGACGCATATAAAAACCGTGATCTGACAGCTCTCCTTATGGCAATCTGCCAGAACAGTATGTTTGATCTTCTGCGAAATTCTTTTCTGGCACCGTTCAGGTTCAATGCAGATGGACAGGAGAATCCGGTATTTCTCACAGATGAAAAAGGAAATTTTCTGCGGGAAAAGGGAATTCATGTAAGTGACAGGGATTACGACCGGTTCCGCAGGATATACAGGGAGAAGCAGGGCGTAAAGATGTATCTGGCGTATGGCTACCGGAAGCGCCATGCCTATGATGAAGATACCATGGAAGTAGAAGAGTACAAAATGGGCGAACATATCGGTGTGCTGCTGGTGTATGAGCTTCCGGACAGCGTAAAGGAAAAAGAAACGGAGGCACAGGCCTATGCGGCTGTATGGGATATCATGATGGCAATTCAGAAGAAGCTTCCAAGAGCTTTTGTGTATTATGGGCAGGATTCTGTGGAGGATGGTGGAAAACGTTATGACGGATTGGGCGTTTTTCTCCCCATCCATAAATTTGCGGACCGCCTGGAAAAAATGATCGGGATCGCGGATGAGATCGTAATGAAATAGAATGTACAAAAAAGGACTGCTTTTGTATTGCTCCGGTTATCAGAAGGATAGCTGATGACCGGAAGCTACAGAAAGCAGTCCTTTTTGTTTGCCCGTCAGGTGCAGTAGCGGAACATTTTGTCCGTAAGGATCCTGCGAAAATAAGGCCCAGGGGAAGAGCAACAATGATCAGAATCGCAGCTGCAAACCAGGAGGCGGAAACATTCAGGGACATGATTCCCAGATTGTAGATTGCCCGGTAGAGATAAAGTCCGGGAACCATGATCACAATGGATGGTACGGTAATGGAAATCCTGGGATATCCCACTTTGGTTTTGATGAGGGAGGCCAGAAGTCCGGCTGTCAGTGCTCCGAAAAAAGCCGCGGCAGCAGGTGGGAAACCGGCAAGATCAACAAGCTCCAGACGTAAAGTGTTGGACAGTGCGCCGATGAATGCGGCAGCTGCGGCTAGACGGACAGGGCTGTTGAACATGACCGAAAAGCCGAATACCCCGCAGAAGCTTGCCAGAAGCCGGAACAGGATCCTCTGAGCTGCCGAAAGCTCCAGAGGCAGGAAATCCACAGGCTTCAGATGAAGAAGCAGTGCCATCAGCCAGGCAGAGACAGCAGCCACCATTACAACAATAATGGCGTAGGCCAGTCGTTCCAGACCGGAACGCATATCCAGCTTGGCAAGGTCGATCCCGCTTGTGATAAACGGAAAGCCCGGAATGATAAACAGCATGGAACAGATGTACCCGGCCTCATGCTGGACGGAAATGTGGAACAGAAGCTCTGCCAGCTTCAGGAAGCCTGCATATACAAGACAGGCGGAGGAAACAGAAACTGCAATGCACATAAACAGAGTAAAATGATGCTTGCCAAGCTTGCAGCGGATGGCGTTTCCGATGCCTGCGCCTGCAAAAGCCAGGATCATTTCCAGCGGGCCACCGCCCAGAAGAAAAGTAAATGCACCACAGGCCAGTGCAGAAGCCAGTCCCAGGGCGGCAGGGGAATAAAGCCCGTGGATCCGCTCGATCTCATCTAACTGACTGTGCAGTGCTTCACCGCTCATATGGATACCCTCCGCAGGAAAATCACTGACAAAATGTTCTAGCCTGTTCAGTCTGGAAGTATTTACGCCGGTGGTAGTCAGACTAAGTGCATGGGAAAAACTGCTCTCACCGTCAAAGCAGGTGTAGCTTATGGACATCAGTCCGATATCTGCGGAACAGGTGATACCAAGTGCTTCTGACAATGTATTCATGGAACTCCGTACCCGCCAGGCACCGGTCCCACAGGAGAGAAGCATCATGCCTGTACGGCCGATCAGGGAAGCTTTTTCGGAAAGAGAAGCTTCTGTAATGGGCTGGCTGTTCCTGGTACTTACGTAGTTGTGCCAAGGGATTTCCATATGATTACGTTTGATCAGAATATCTGACATAGAAATCACTTCTTTCTATATATTAAAATCATATAGTTACTATTATAAATATATATAATAACTATAATCAGATATATTGTAGCCATTATTCTGAAAAAGTCAAGTATAGATGGAGTAAAATCTGACAGTACCAAAACGTCACTGTTAAAGATTTATCATTTTTTTGCGGAAAATGAATTTTTTTGGTTGCTTTTACGTACAATTTATGTATAATTGTGGATAGGGATGTTGGAATGACCAATTCCTATGGCAGGATGACAAAAACCTGCAGCAGTAGGTGGCTATCATAATTACTATTAAAGAAGAGAGGTAAATGTTAAGATGGCAAAAATCGATTTAACAAAGTATGGTATTACCGGAACAACTGAGATCGTGTACAATCCTTCCTACGAGACATTATTTGAGGAAGAGACCAAACCGGAGCTTGAAGGATTTGAGAAGGGTCAGGTCAGTGAGCTTGGTGCTGTCAATGTAATGACAGGTATCTACACAGGACGTTCCCCTAAAGACAAATATATCGTTATGGATGAGAACTCCAAGGACACAGTTTGGTGGACATCCGATGAGTACAAGAACGATAACCATCCGGCAACTCAGGAAGCATGGAATGCAGTTAAAGATCTTGCCAAGAAGGAGCTTTCCAACAAGAAACTTTTCGTAGTAGATGCATTCTGCGGAGCTAACAAAGACACACGTATGGCTATCCGTTTCATCGTTGAGGTTGCATGGCAGGCACACTTCGTAACAAACATGTTCATTCAGCCGACAGCTGAGGAGCTTGAGAACTTTGAGCCGGATTTCGTTGTTTACAACGCATCCAAGGCTAAAGTTGAGAACTACAAAGAATTAGGACTTAACTCTGAGACAGCTGTAATGTTCAACATTACAAGCCGTGAGCAGGTTATCGTTAATACATGGTACGGCGGAGAGATGAAGAAAGGTATGTTCTCCATGATGAACTACTATCTGCCGCTGAAGGGCATCGCTTCCATGCACTGCTCTGCAAACACAGACCTTAACGGAGAGAACACAGCAATCTTCTTCGGTCTTTCCGGAACAGGTAAGACAACACTTTCCACAGATCCTAAGCGTCTTCTGATCGGTGATGACGAGCATGGCTGGGATGACAACGGAGTATTCAACTTCGAGGTGGATGCTACGCTAAGGTTATCAACCTTGACAAAGAGTCTGAGCCGGACATCTACAATGCGATCAAGAGAAACGCTCTTCTTGAGAACGTAACACTTGATGCTGAGGGCAAGATCGACTTCGCTGACAAGAGCGTAACAGAGAACACACGTGTTTCCTACCCGATCAACCACATCGAGAACATTGTTCGCCCTGTATCTTCTGCACCGGCAGCGAAAGAGGTTATCTTCCTGTCCGCAGATGCATTCGGCGTACTTCCTCCAGTATCTATCCTGACACCGGAGCAGACACAGTACTACTTCCTTTCCGGATTCACAGCTAAACTTGCTGGTACAGAGCGTGGAATCACAGAGCCTACTCCTACATTCTCCGCATGCTTCGGACAGGCATTCCTTGAGCTTCATCCGACAAAATATGCTGAGGAGCTCGTTAAGAGAATGGAGAAGAGCGGTGCGAAAGCATACCTCGTTAACACAGGATGGAATGGAACTGGAAAACGTATCTCCATCAAAGATACTCGTGGTATCATCGATGCTATCCTTGACGGATCTATCCTTAAAGCTCCGACAAAGAAAATCCCATTCTTCAACTTCGAGGTTCCGACAGAGCTTCCGGGCGTAGATCCTGCAATCCTTGACCCACGTGACACATATGCAGATGCTGCAGAGTGGGAGACAAAGGCTAAAGATCTTGCTGCAAGATTCGTTAAGAACTTTGCTAAATATGAAGGAAATGCAGCTGGTAAAGCACTCGTTGCAGCCGGCCCGCAGGCATAATCAGTCATTCCAACTGAATACAGATCGTAGACTTAACCGGGAGCGGATTTATCCGCTCCCGGTTTTTTGACAAACAACTGAGGATCTATTATTTGATATAGAACTGTGCAGTGCGAAGCATGTTTCCAGACATGGAATAAACAGAAAGTTGAAGATATCTACCTGTAAAATAAAAAACTTTGGCTTGACTAACAGAGGACATATGGTGTATCCTTTCTGAGAAGTTAAGCGGGAGACCCGTAAGACTGTAAAAATTCTCTTTGCACTGCATTACATTCGAACAGGATGCGAGATCAACAGTACAAACTGAGCAGGCGATGCTTTTCGGAATCGAAAATATTTATCGAAGGCATGGGGCCGGGCCGCAGGAAGCGGCAGCGGATATGGATTTAAACGTAATTGCAAAGAACCTGCATTCACAGAATATGAGGTGAAGCAGAATGTGACTTTGCTTTCAGACATATCTGCGGGACAGTGTATGTTTCGCAGGTATGTCTTTTTTACTGCAAAATATGGATGGAACAGAAGGTAGAAGCTGGGATATCCCTATACAGAAAAGAAAGAACACCGGCGGAAAATCGCACTGCAGCGAGTAGTGAAGGAACCGCCGGTTTTTTCACGGAAAATGTTGTGCCATAAGAAGAACCTGATCATATATTTAAAAGGAGATTCTGTTTATGGAACACACAGAAAACAAAACAATTATACATGATACAGAAAAAACAGCTTCATGGGAACAGCAGACAGCAATGAAGGTATCCGGGATCAGTATTCTGGTAAACCTTTTATTATCTGTATTTAAACTGATCGCAGGTATTGTGGCACATTCAGGAGCGATGATCTCGGATGCCATTCATTCTGCATCAGATGTGGGAAGCACCTTCATCGTAATCATCGGTGTCCGTCTTTCTACAAAGAAATCAGACAAAGAGCACCAGTACGGACATGAAAGAATGGAGTGTGTTTCTTCCATTGTCCTTGCAGGAATGCTGCTTGTCACTGGTCTCGGGATCGGAATTACCGGTGCCCGTGATATCGTAAAAAGCACATCCGGCGGAACCATTGCCATTCCGGGAACACTTGCACTGATTGCAGCAGTGGTATCCATTGTGGTAAAAGAGTGGATGTTCTGGTATACAAGAGGTGCTGCAAAGAAGATCAATTCAGGAGCCTGATGGCAGATGCATGGCACCATCGTTCAGATGCACTTTCCTCTATCGGAGCGTTTGTCGGTATTTTAGGTGCAAGACTGGGATACCCGATCCTGGACCCGATCGCCAGTATCGTGATCTGCGTTATGATCGCCAAGGCATCGATCGACATTTTCAGGGATGCCATTGACAAGATGGTAGATCATTCCTGTGATGCAAAAACTGAGGAATCCATGAAGAGAGAGATCCTCAAGGTACCGGGCGTCAGAAGAGTAGACCTTCTTAAAACCCGTCTTTTCGGATCCAAGATGTATGTGGATATCGAAATCGCAGCAGATGGAAATATTTCCCTTTTTGATGCACATGATATTGCGGAAAATGTACATCATACGATCGAGAATAAATTCAAAGATGTAAAGCACTGTATGGTGCATGTAAATCCGATCAACGGATAAAAAACAAGCTGCCGGAGCGACTGTGATCGTCATCCGGCGGCTTGTTTTTGTATAGAGAAACACCCGGTAGGGGAGCTACCGGGTGTTTCGAGGGGAGTATAAATAATTAAATAAGGGGTTATGTAAAAAAAAATTTTTGAAGGGTAAATTCTTTTTACAAGAATGATTATAATATAAACTGGAAAAAAAAGCAATATGATTTTGGCGAATAATCTCCAAACTTTTTGGGATACTATTTCCTGTAATAAAAAGCGGCAGAAAGCTTGGGAAAGCCGTAAAATCAACTTCATCAGGAGGTAATTCAAATGGCGAAAAATTACGAAACAGACAGAAATGAGTCTAATTATGCAGGAAAAAATCACGGGGAAAGTGCTTCCAGAAATTGCGGAAAAAACAGCTCTAAGAACAGTTCTGGAAATTCTTCCAGGAACAGTTCCAAAAGCAGCTACGGAAACAAAATTTCCGATGAATATGATTCTGAGAAGGACAGAGGCTCTGACAGATATTAAAGGATAAGAAAAGCGGGAAAAGTCAGAGATGGCTTTTCCCGCTTAAATACATATAAGGGAACATTCACCCGGAAGCTTCCATATAATATACCAAAAAGAGGAGATTTTTTCCATGTTTCAGATCGAAACTATCTCTGCAAAAATGCTGGATTATTATGTGGAGCGCAGCGACGCTGTTATCATAGATCTCCGGGATCCTGCCGCCTACAGAAGGGGACATGTCCGGAACGCGGTAAATATTCCATACAGAGAGCTGGAGGAATATCTTGAGAAAAAACAGGATCAGAAATATCGTTTTCCCAAAGATAAGCTGCTGATATTTTACTGCGACCGCGGCGGCGCCAGCATGCAGGCTGCCCGGAGCCTGGCAAGACAGGGCTGTCGTACCAGGTCCGTGATTGGTGGATTTGCAGCCTACAGAGGGAGAAATCTTGTGCGCGGATAAAAAAAGCGGACAATATCAAATCAGATTGCGAATGCATATCTGTAACAAATCTTGTATTTTAAAGGAAATCATGATAATGTAAAGAACAGAGATAAAAACCAACACAAATTACAAGGAGAAAAGATTATGAAATATATGTTTGCGTCCGATGTACATGGTTCGGCATATTACTGCCGGAAAATGCTGGAAGCATATGACAAGGAGAAGGCGGAGAGACTGGTGCTTCTGGGAGATCTGCTTTATCACGGACCAAGAAATGACCTTCCGAAGGAATACGCACCAAAGGAAGTCATCCGCCTTTTAAATGAGAGAAAAAACCAGATCTATGCAGTACGCGGAAACTGTGAGGCAGAGGTGGATCAGATGGTCCTGGACTTCCCGGTTATGGCAGATTACTGTATCCTTGCCATCGAAGGAAAAACGATGTACGCCACACACGGTCATATCTATAATAAGGATAATCTTCCGCCGATGATGGACGGAGACATTCTGATCCACGGCCATACACATGTGCTGAAGGCAGAAAATATGGGGAATTATATCCTTCTGAACCCAGGTTCCGTATCCATTCCAAAGGAAGGTAACCCGCCGACCTATGCAATTCTTGAGAACGGAATTTTTACCATTAAAGATTTTGAAGGAAATACAGTACGGGAGATCACTTTATGAATCTGTGGGAATTAACGGCGCCCTGTCATTTTGGAACAGAGGCGGTGCTGAAGCGTGAAATACTGGATCTTGGCTATGAAGTGACCAGGGTGGAAGACGGAAGAGTAACCTTTGAGGCTGATGCCCAGGGTGTGGCAGACGCAATCTGTTCCTTCGTACCACAGAACGTGTGCTTCTGAAAATAGGCGAAGTAAAGGCCGAGACTTTTGATGAGCTTTTTGAAAAGACCAAGGCTCTCCCATGGGAGAATTACATACCGAAAAACGGTAAATTCTGGGTAGCCAAGGCAAACTCCATCAAAAGTAAGCTTTTCAGTCCATCTGATATCCAGTCCATTATGAAAAAAGCCATTGTAGAGCGTCTCAAAGGCATCTACGGGATTTCCTGGTTTCCGGAAGACGGTCCGGAATTTCCTATCCGTGTGGCCTTTATGAAAGACGTAGCTCTGATCGGAATCGACACTTCAGGAGTATCCCTCCATAAGAGAGGGTATCGCCAGATGACTGTCAAGCACCTATCACCGAGACGCTTGCCAGTGCTCTTTTGATGCTCACTCCCTGGAAAAAGGACCGTATTCTTGTCGATCCGTTCTGCGGAAGCGGCACCTTTCCTATTGAGGCGGCAATGATGGCAGCGGATATGGCGCCGGGACTGAACCGTCATTTTCTGGCCGAGAGCTGGGAGCATCTGATCCCGAAGGAATGCTGGGAGGATGCAAGAGAAGAAGCCAGAGAACGTGTAAATCTTGATATTGAAACCGATATCCAGGGCTTTGATATCGATGCAGCTGCCATCAAGCAGCACGCGCCAACGCAAAAATGGCAGGAGTGGACAGACTGATCCATTTCCAGCAGCGCCCGGTTCAGTGAACTCCGCCATTCCAAACCCTTTGGTTTTATCGTGACAAATCCGCCATATGGTGAGCGGATCGAAGAAAA